>Ga0190313_1000584_pt1 | contig 21467 bp, 25 predicted proteins | sample 4870071011_MG_FD_169989 | JGI IMG/M metagenome (GOLD analysis project Ga0190313, IMG submission 169989) | Hydrothermal vent sediment bacterial communities from Southern Trench, Guaymas Basin, Mexico - 4870-07-10-11_MG | ecosystem: Environmental > Aquatic > Marine > Hydrothermal vents > Sediment ...
GGAGCATCCGATCCTCTAGAAAGGCCTAAATTCAAACAAATGCTTTCGTTTTGTAAAGATAACGGAATTAAAACAATTTTAATCTGGGATCTCGCAAGACTTGGAAGGTCTTTACCTGAAGCAGTAAATGCTCTGAAAAAACTTCTAGAACAAGGATATAAGGTAATTTTCACAAGGTATAATCTAAAGGCAGATCTTGAGGACATAGGGGGCAAGGTAATGATTTATACACTTTTGATGGCTGCAGAACTAGAAAGAGATTTCTTACACATGAGAATGGAGGCAGCAAAAAGGGCGGGTAAAATAACACATAGACCCCCTACGCCAATACCAGTAGATGAAGTAAAAAAACTCCTAAAGAAAGGTTGGACCTTAAAGCAAATATGGGCCTACTTGGTAGGCAAGGGAGAGCTAAGGTATAGGGAAAAGGGTCAAGAGAAGACTTTGAGTTATAAACAGTTTGTATATAGGCTCAATGCAATGGGAATAAGAAGAAGAAAGTGAAACAGGTTGAAAACTATCATATGGGGTGATAAATGATATATGCCAACATGAGCATAATATTTAGTTGAATTTACTGAATTCAGGATCATTCAAAAATAGGGACCGAGGGGAGGAAATGTCTAATTTAAAGAATGAGGGAGATCGAGTATATAAGGTTTATCATCACATGGGGAAGGGAATGTTTACATGGGATTCAGATTATGTGTTCAATACTGTTCGTGCATATTTCTATAAGGCGGTAAGGGGGGACTTTGGTTATTGGATAAAGGCTGGGGATAGAATTATAACAAATTCTGGCAATATTGAGGGATTTGTTAGGAAATCAAGCAAAGGAGAGACGTTTGTTTTCAAAATAAACAGCATATCGTTAAAATCTGGGCATATAACGATCAGTTATACGACATAGTGTGATATTCCAACTTAGGCATAAAAATGACAAAAAGAGAAATCGAGTGATAGCATACGTTGTTACAAACGGCGATCCTGCCAAGGTTTCTGATTTTGCAATAAAATTGTTCTTGGATGAGCTGCATAAAGAAGTCTCCTTAGACTATGCCCAGAAAAAGATCATATACTCCGAGCACTTTATCAGATACCATGAGAAAAGGGAGAAAGATGTATCAAAGGCCATACACAAGCTCTTTGAACTATATGGTTATGCACAGACGAAATATGATCTTAAGAAGAATGGAATTCAAGTCATTATACTTTATGACCTCACAAGGTTCTAAAGCGTTACAGACCTTGAGGAAGATAATGGAAGACTATGACGTCTTTATTGACTTTGCAAGGGAACCAGAGATTGAGGATCCTTTGTTTAATGAATTCTGGCAATTCGTTAAGTCTTGGTTTGCCTCTTATGAGAGACTCCAAATATCCCTGAGAACCAAGTATGGATTACTTAAGGCCAAGGAGCAAGGAAAACTTTACCATAAACCAACAATTCTCCATTATTATGCTTCTTGGTTGTTTGACAAGGAACTTTCAGAGGTTACAAAAGAGGACCTTAATAAGGCCAAAAAACAGCTCTTAGCCATAATTAAGAAGTATTGGAACAACCCAGGAATCAAGAGAACTAAGATCGGGTAAGTTTTGGCCCAAAATGAACTTAGGGAAATGTACATTCGTTTCCCAAAGGCACCAAAGTCGTATTTGACCTTCAAGAGATTTTTGGAGGAGGTAGAATGGGAGGACATGTAAGAGTTGGAGAAGAGGATGAAGTATTAGGAAATATAAGAAGATTACAAAACTGGAGGGGATCCATGTCCATCACCGAAAACATCTATTTCAGCGCACCAATTAAATCCCTGACTTTAGAGTTAGGTTTAAATATGGCCTCAAAATAGACCCCCGAACCCTCTATATGTGCATCAAAGCGATGTATATGGTTAAGAATTTTTTACATGGCGGTGGTTCAACGCCCCTTTTTATTATTTATATTTTCGGCCAAATGAACGATTTAGTAAAGACTCTCATTCTCCAATCTCTCTATGAGATTTTAGCGTTCCTATGAGTTCTGGCACGTTAGTTTATCACTTTCCAATCTCTTTATGAGATTCTGGACCTCATTTCGGAGATTTAATATAAGATCTTCTAAGATGTGGAAGTTATGTAATGATATGCATTTCCAATACTGTGTATTTTTATAAATGTCTTATAAAGCTTTCTCAAAATCCCTCTAAAACCAATGCGAATGCGTACATTTCGTTTAAATAAAAAATAGAAGCATAAAAATTATCCTTTGGTGAAATAATTTGCTTTCCATAGATATTTAAAGTAGGATATGATTTAAAATACTTTCTTGGCTTTAAAAAGATATCAAGTCATCTCGTTGACTTAAATAAAACATAGAATTATATAATTTTGCGAGAGGAAACTGGACACAAGAACTAAGTTCACGTGAGAAAGTGCGAGGCTTATATAATAACGTAAAAGGCATAGAAACAGAAAATTCTTGTTGAGTGCAAGCATGAAAAATGTTCCTATTGGTGGAATGAGGAAACAGAAGAACAATTAAACAAATATATGAAAGTTTTCAAGCCAAAATTGGCCTTACTAATAAGCCTAAGGGAAGTCTCAAAATATGTTAAAGAGAGGATTGAGAAAATAGGATGCGTGGTCTTCGATAAAATTTATCCCTAATCAGAAGAAATTAAAAATCTAGCTGAATTTATCTCCAAGTCTTTCTAATTATTCATGATACTTTATAAGAGAAATACCTCGATGCCGAACTCCTTACAATAATCCTCAATTAGCGGATCTCCTTCTTCACAGACTATGGCTTTCCTAACAGAAAACTGTGGATAATCCTTTGAAAAGAGATGAGAGAGCACGTTAACCTGTCCTATTGCCTCAAAATTTAACTTCTTCTTTCCTTCCATAATCCATGCAGTATCTCCTATTATGCACACATAATCTATGTACTTCAGCAAAAGTACGTTAATAACAGGATACTTGGCTGCTAACTCTTTCTTTGCTACTTTATCTAAAATGTAACGGTCGATAAGGTTCAACTCAACATCTTTTTTGAACAACTCTTTTAGCTTTTCATTAGTTAGTGACTCTAGAGCCCTTTCTACAAAATCGCCTAGATCCTCTTTGAAGTTGAACCTTATATTCAATACGCTCCATCCTACAGCGATTTCTCTGAAGTAGTACTTCTCCCCCTTCGGTACTTCTGGCTCCGGCAAATTATTTTCTTTGAGCTTATTAAAAAGTCGCTCATGCAATTCACTCATTTTCTTTTTCCTCTTTTTTCTTAATTTTCTCCACATAGTGCCTAAGAGCCTCCTCCAACAAAGCAGAAAAAGAAACGCCGAGATCAGTAGCTGATTTTCTGGCAGTCTTTAGCAGATCTCTGTCGAGGTATACGGTAGTTCGCACCTCCCTTTCTAAGTATCTAAAAGTATCAAGGAAATCGGAGAGCTCTTGTTTAGGATTAATGCTCTCCATAACCTTTCTGGCTTCGTCAATTTTACCAGCAGTGGCCAAGGCAAGAGCTAAATCGTAGCTTTTTAGTATATCTCCGCTATCCAGCTTCTCGCTTCTCTTCTCAAAGTCGATACCAAGTATTTCAAATATCTCATCTTCTTCCATCCTCTGTATTTCCTCATAATACAGTTCTGTTTCTAATTTCGCATAAATTTCATCTAGTTCTAACATATCTAAAATCATTCGAGCTAAGGCCAGTTTTTGGTCGTCCCTTGCAGATGCAAGGGCTAGAGGAATCTCATATTTCTTTACAGCTTTTGGCATAGAAATCCCTATGACTTAGTAGGGTTTAACACAAGTTTAATAATTTACTCTGGAAGACTAGAATATTTGAATAGGAGAGAACCTCCAGGAATATCCTAACTATATTTCTTAGAGCGAACTGTAAATTTACGGTAAACCTAAATTAATCTTTTACAAAAAGTGTGAAAGTGGGAGTACTTAATTATGCCCTCCTGGAAGGTTCACAGGATAATCGATGAAGTAGTGTGTGAAGTATGAGAGTGTGTGAGGTTACTTTTTGTTCAGCAAACTAAATGTATTTAAGTTAGTGGCACAGATTAATTTACGTAAGGAAAGAGTTCGACTTAGCTTCGATCTGTCGAAGAGTAAGGTGGTATATGTGAAAAGCCTTGATGAAATAAAAAGCATTCTTAAAAAGCATGAAAAAAGACTTAGGGAGAAATATAAGATTAAAGAGATTGGAATATTCGGCTCTTATGTAAGAGGAGAGGCCAGGGAAAGTAGCGATGTTGATATTCTGGTAGAATTTGAACCTGATGCGAGAATTAGCTTATTGGATTTTGTTGAACTTGAGAACTATCTCAGTGATATCCTTGGCGTAAAAGTAGATCTGGTTGAAAAATCCGCATTAAAACCAAGAATTGGCAAGCAAATTTTAAGCGAGGTAATATACATATGAAAAGGAAGGTTGGCGATTATTTAGAGGATATCATAGAAGCGATGGAGAATGCCATGGATTTTATAAGAGGAATGTCTTATGAAGAATTCGTTAAGGATACAAAAACCGTATATGCTGTTATTAGAGCAATAGAAATTATTGGTGAAGCCGTTAAGAACATACCCGAAGATGTGAGAAGTAAATACCCAGAAATACCTTGGCAAGCTATGGCTGGTATGAGAGATAAAGTTATACATGCATACTTTGGCGTTAAACTTGAGAGAGTCTGGGAAGTTGTAAAAAGAGACATACCTAATCTCAAGCCTAAATTTGAGAGGATACTTGAAGAGTTAAAGGAGGATTAATGAAAAAGAATTCATTTTCAACAATCACGCAGGTACTTTCTCCCTGTCTCCTAGAATTCTCTTAACCCTGTTTGCGATCTTCTCATCTGGGCGAATTAGACGATTGTTATAAGATATATCCAAATGCAAGTATATATTATCCAAAAAATATATTTAAATATGGTATATATAATATATTTGCATAAGGCGTACATTTCATAACGGGTGGATATATGAAAATCACCACAATAAGGGTAAAAAAAGATACTTTAACACGCTTAAAGGAGATTAAAGAACAGATCTCAGCGAGATCAATTGAAGAAGCAATACTCTACCTCATAAAGTTTTACAGAGAGAAGACTCTTGAGGAAATCTTCGGGATAGATAAGGGAAGATTAACTCCTTTTACGGAGGACGACAGACTTGAAGATCGTGATTGATACGTACGCATGGATAGAAATTTTTATTGGCACAGAAAAAGGAAGAAAAGTCGTGGATATTATTAAAAAAGCTGATGAAATTTATACACCTTCTATAGTCCTTGCAGAGATCTCAAAGAAGTACGCTCAAAGCGGTTATAGCGAGGAAGAGATTGAAGAGAAGATACGTGCTATTACTTCGCTAACAAAAATAATAAGGATTGATGAGGAACTAGCAGCACTCACAGCAAAAGCGTATAAAGAATTAATGAGACGGTACAAGGAGAAAAATCATAAAGGAAATAAACCAGGACTTGCAGATGCAATAGTGCTCGCATCTGCTTGGAGGATTGGAGGGAAAATCGTTACTGGAGATCAGCACTTTAAAGATATAAATCTTACGATATGGGTAGGAGATTAAGACCTAAAGAAGAGACACTACCTAAAATAGCTGCTGAGAAAATTATTGAGTTCATGAATAATTCTAGGTATAGATTTTTGGGCTGTTCCATAGTTCGCAAAAAGTGAAACGCTTGCCATCTCCCGCTCTCTATAAATTTTAAACATTCTTAGGGCTTATCTCATTGTAATATGGCAATCCCCGATATGTGGGGTTCTAAGCCCGAATGGGGATCACTAAAGCTGCGAGGATGTAGGGCTCGCATGCTTCCCAAAGCCCTCCAATGAAGGCTCTTGCTGGAGGAGGAAAGGTTATCCGCTACGATAGTCTCGCGTGCTCCAAAAGTAGCGGATAACCAGAACGGTTATACTCCCTATTACCCTATCCGTTACTCAGTATTGTGTAAAAATTTCTATAACTACTACAGGTGATGCCTAGGCTACGGGATATGTTATAGCTCGTTTAAACACCTGCAGGGCTGTTAGCAGTAGAAGGAATGCCCTAATATACTAGCGAAATGGGCCTATATGCGATCTAGGTATAAGAGGAGAGGATTGTGCTCGAGGTCAAGGAACTTGCTGTAGCAGTAGAGAACCATATTATCGTAAGGAGAGCATCTATAAAAGTTGTTGAAGGAGAAGTCAACGTTTTAATGGGTCCTTCAATCTTCGGTAAGACTTCACTGTCTACTTCCTTCTTGTGCTCCTCTCCAATCTCCTTTTAACTTTTATTTTTCAAAAAATATGGAAAAGGAGGATTGCCCTAATCCTCTTCAAACATGTAATAATCGAGGCATTCGGGCCTCTCCATAGTTTTAATAGGATCCCAAGGCCTCCAAGAGACGCAGACCCAAATACTGGCCTTGACCTTCAGCGTTACGTCAACAATCTTTCTTAGACTCACGTTCACGAGATAAGAGGTATATCCAACGCCTATGTCTTCCGTGCATATTGTTACAAACCCTGCCTTCTCAAGAGCCTTAATAATCCTCTCCGCGCCGGCATATTCGGGTTCTATGAAGCCCTCTTGAGAGTCAGGGTCTAAGATTTTAGCAACTATATCCTCGGTTTCCATCCTAGCAAGGATGTTTACGAGGTTAGATATAATCCTATAGAAAACCTTGGAGATAATCTCTTTGATAATATCCAACAGCTTCATTGTCTTCTTGTCAAGTCTCGCTATAAAGCTGCAGAAACTACTAAGAAGCTTATACTTTACGGATCTTGCGGACATAGTATAGTAAAAATGAGACGAGCCAAAGACTGTGCCTCAATAAGTATACTCTCTGTGAATATTCAATATAATATCGAATATAAATCTTACTCTTAACAGCTTGATTCCTCAGTTTCAAAATGCCCAATTTTGCACTTCGTTGAGAGTCAATAAGAAGTTTTCAGGAGATTTTTATACAATTTTAGAGAGAAATATGAACAGATTGTTTCATCCTCTTTCCTCTTAAGAGGGGGATGTAATGGAGGATAATAGCACAATCAATCCAGATTCTAAAAAGGATTATGGGTTGCGATAGGAATGGTGATTGTTGTTGCAATTGTTCTTACTCTGATTTTTACAACTTTTGAAATCAAAGGAATATCAAGAATTCACCAGATCTCTTCTAATATTCTTTTATCTCCGGCTAACAATATTCCATATTCTTTTATTTCTCTCGTAAGTCTATTGTTTCTTTTACTCATCTCTTTTATCTCACTCAGAGTATAGACCACGGGATCTGCGTCTATAAACTCAGTAATGCGATCCAGAAACCTTCTATTATCTTCTTTGACTATAATGACTAGATCAGCGTCAGAAAATGCTGTATAGTCTCCTCTGGCAAGTGATCCTATCAAAATTATTGCTAGAATATTATTATTTTCATTAATCTTCCTTTTTGCAAATTCCTTTAGCCTCTTAATGACTTTATTATGGTCTATTCTGAAAAGTTTTATCTCTGACAAAGTTTATCACCTTCTCAGCACATTTAATGGCCTTCTCAGCATCTTCTTTCGTATAATAATCCATAGGCGCTCCTTCAGGATGTGAATTTGGATATCTTGATGGTATATAATGACGGTCTAGCTCTTTTGCTAGATTTATAAGGCTCTCTTCGGGTTTATGCTCTTCCGGGGACTCTCAAGTATTTTTGAGACTGAGTGCCCCCCTGGCGAAGAGAGGTTCATCCTACACAGAAAATTATATCCTGATGTTTCTGCCCCCGTAAACTAGTTTTATCCAAAGGAATTTTCGTAGGTTATGAGTAGTGATTATGTACAATTTTGTCATACCAGTATAATTTAAAAAAATAGGAAAATAAATTTATATCATGGTGGTTGTATGAAAATTCTTGTCCCAGTAGCTTCACCTACAGAAGATGCAAAAATATCAGAACATTTCGGAAGGTCTCCTTATTTTGCGATAGTAGAAATAGAAGATGACAACTACAACGTAAAGTTTATTCCGAATATGCGAGATAAAGGGGTCAGAGCAAGCGATATAGCCCTCAGAGAAGGTGTTAGCATCGTAGTCGTTACCAATATAGGTGCGAGGGCTTTGAATATGCTAAAAAATGCAGGAATAAGAATTTGTAAAGCAACAAAGGACTCTTTGAAAGGACTTATTGATGATGTTGCAAAGGGCGTAATCCAAGATTTTGGGGAGGAAGGATGCCCTGGAAAAGGTCAGCATGGGTATCACGAGATACCAAGGTAAAGATACATGCAAATCTATGATATAAAAATTCCCAAAGAAAAACTAATCGAAATTATAAGGAATCAATTAAAAATATCGATGTAGAGCATGCTGTCTCAATTGTGGATGACCAATTATCATCAACAAAAGATAAAATAGAATATGCTATAGAAAAACATGAAGAAAATGATCCAGATGAAGTAAAACTCGTTATAAAGGAGAAAGAGGTTATATTAATAGTAAAAATCGAAAATACAATTGATATAAGGGTAACCTCAGAAGACGTTGTAGGTACTAGAAGATTGTTTGAGGATTATATAAAAAGCTAATGTTCAGTCTTGGGTAAAAATTCTTCCCCATAATCTTTCTGAAAACACTTCTTTCAGAATTTACGGGCTCTTCATACTCAAAACCTGTATGTGATTCCCATAATGCTGAATATAAACGCGCCACAACGTCTGAAAAATATTCTTCTATTTTTATGCCTTTTTTTCTTCAAAAATCATGACATACTCAATATTGTCCCAAAAACCATTCTTTGTCATGTTTGCAGGGCCTACATAGCATAGTCACCGTCAATAGCATACATTTTCGTGTGAATTAGTTTTCCGTTACTGCACCTTTGCCAGTATATGTGGTTGCCCGTGCTTTATATTTGGGATATTTTTAGCCACGAGTGCGGGCTTCCCTCTTCCACGCTTCATCATGATCAGCGCTTCATTGGGGGCGGCCTTACGTGGAATAAGCACTATCCTCGCCTCTGCTGGCTACTTCGCCGTCATCGAGGCAATTCATCTAATATTTTATTCCTCCCTCATGATTACCGAGAATACTATTGTACTTATTTAACGAAATAGTCTACAAAAGGTCTTGAAGGGAAGAAACATTAGGATCGCGGTTCCGTTCTGGTTATCCGCTACTTTTGGAGCACGCGAGACTATCGTAGCGGATAACCTTCCCTCCTTCAGCGTGTGCCTTCATTGGAGGGGGAGGGAACTCCCACATCCTTGGGTATGGGCTTATGCTTGTTCCTTTCGGTGCTTATCCCCGCTACATCCGGGATGGGGTATGGCTTCTTTCATCGTATAAAGTCGTTCCATATTCACCTGCCAAGTATTTAACAGTTTCGCTAGGCTAAGTGCACTATAAAGCTAATATAGGTGCACCTAAGTTAATTTTGTATCATACTTTTGAATAAGCGCACGTTGGAGGCGCACAGTATGACTCATAATCATTCGAAGATCTACTTTCCGTTTAGCGCCATTGTGGGTCTGGAAGACGCTAAGCTTGCCTTGATGGTTAACGCTGTTTACCCTCTTATTGGTGGTGTTGTCTTAGTTGGTGATAAGGGCACTGGGAAGTCTACTCTTGTGAGGGCTTTTGCTCAGGTTTTGCCAGCCCAGCCTGTCGCAAAGGGATGTCCATATAACTGCAATCCATTCAATCCCTTGGAGATGTGTGATTACCACTATGAGTTATGGGAAAAAGGGGAAAAGATAGAATACGAGCTTAGAAGAATGCGGGTAGTCGACTTACCATTAAATGCCACACCCGATAGGATTGCAGGATCCATAGATATTGAGAAAACCATTAAGGAGGGAAAAGTTGTATTCAAGCCTGGCCTTCTAGCCGAGGCCAATAGGAACATCTTATACATAGACGAGGTTAACCTTTTAGAAGATTACATTGCTGATTTAATTCTTGACGCAGCAGCTAGTGGTTGGAATGTTGTTGAAAGGGAAGGCATATCCTTTAAACATCCTGCTAGATTCATACTGGCCGGCTCTATGAACCCTGAAGAAGGAATGCTAAGGCCCCAAATACTAGATAGGTTCGGTCTCTATGTACCTATAGAGGCTTCTATGAGTCCTGAAGAAAGGGTTGAAATCGTTGAAAGGGCCGAAGAATTCGCTAAAGATCCGGAATCTTTCTATAGGAAATGGGAGCCTATGGAAAAACAAATTGAGGAGAAAATCGCTAGGGCAAGGGAAATAATACATAGCGTTATTGTAGATAGGGATTTACTAAATCTCGTAGCAGAAGCTGTTATTAAATTGGGAATAAAAACCCACAGGGCTGAGATAGTCACTATCAGAACAGCTAAAGCAATAGCAGCACTAGACGGAAGGACAAAGGTTGATTTAAACGATGTTGTTAAAGCTATGGAACTTGCTCTAAGGCACAGGTTAAAGTCGAAACCTTTCGAAGAACCCCCGAAGAAATTTGAAGAGGTTGTAAAGGATTTGATCGGGGGAAAACCTGAGCAACCAAAACAAAGCAGCGAAATTAGTAGGGGAAGCAAAGGAGGTGGATCTGTTTCTATCAACGTAGGGGATGGAAGAAATGATAGGGTAGTATCATCGCTAAGAAATTTTCATGAAACGCAAGTAAACCTCCCTAAAGAAAAATTTTTCAAGCATGATTTGAAGGGCTTTCCAGGTAGTAGGGGCTCGAGGGAGTTTAAGTCTATATCTATAGCATCTATGAAGGGAATTCCTATAGATGCTATACCAATACTAAAACAGGAGCTTTTAGATGTCGATTTAGCTGCAACAATTAGGGCTTCTGTAGCTTATAACCCTACTGCACCAATACCTATTAACCCTCATCATGCTAGGGTAAGAGTTAGGAAGGAGAGAATACCAGTGCTCCACGTAATACTATTGGACGCTAGTGGCAGCATCGTGGCTGGGAAGAGGATTTCAGTAGTCAAGTATATAATTAAGAGGCTTGTTGAGGAAGCGTACACTAAAAGAGTATATGTTTCCCTCATAACCTTTAGAGGTAGTAGTGCAACAACATTAGCGTGGCCTATGAGAAACTTCAGAGAAGTTTATAATAATATCGACGAAATCCCGCTGGGAGGCTCAACGCCCTTTACTATGGGCTTACTCGAAGCCTTAAAGCACATAAAAATGTTTAGAGAGAAATTTAGGAAATGTAGAGAAGTGGTACATATAGTAACGGACGGAAGAGCAAATGTCTTCCTATCGAAAAACCCTAAGAGAGAGGTTTTAGACATAGCTGAGGAGTTTAAGAAACTTGGAGTAAAAGTAATTGCTTACCATATACAGCAGCAAAGACCTATGTCATTACCGGATTACCTGAGCTTGTTCATAAATACTGTAGGAGGAAAATACATCAAAGTATAGCAGTCTTCAAAAAACTTTATGGAAACTTTTGAATTTGTTGGAATTGGTTGATATTGGTCTAGTTTTCTTTTGGCTGGTCATTCGAGAGCTCTTTCAACTTCTAACCTTATTCTCTCGATCTCGTCTAGAACCTCCTCATCTGGTTCCCAGTATTTTCTTTTATGAGCCTCGTACAGAACTTCTATTATTCTATGCAGTGCCCATGGATTTGTCTTTCTTATTTTCTCCCTGATTTCTGGATTCAGAACGTATGTTTTCGCAACCTCTGTCCATAGCCATTCGCTAACTGCTTTTGTTAATGCTGCGTGTCCTAAGAGGTACTCAACCCTTTTCATAGCTTCTCTAGCCCCATCGTACCCGTGTTTAAGCATTGAATTTATCCACTTGGGATTAAGTAGCCTTGCCCTAGCCCAGAGATCGACTGCTTCCTCAACACTTTTAATCCTCTCCCTAAAACCTGTGGTGTCAACCCATAGGGTCTCAACTCTTCTACCGGTTAAAGCCTCTATAGCTCTCCTTAAACCGCCCATGAACTCGTAGTAATGATCGAGATCACCAATATCGTACTCAGTTGTGCTTCTTACCTGTGCAACTAAATCGACTTTCTTTAGCATGTCTGTAAGGGTTTTCTTCGCTTCTACAGCGTGGATTCTGTCAGTGTATGCGTATCCTATATCCTCAAGGTATATGTTTGTGAGTTCCTCCTCAACGGACCAGTTAGAGGACTCTATTACTTCCGGTAATCTAGTACCGTATGTGCCTGGCTTAGGGCCAAAAATCCTTGCTAAAGATAACTCTTCTCCATAGCGGTTCTTAAGCTCTAGATAGTGTTTTCTGATAAAGTTCATTTCAGGAGACTCTTCGAGCTCAGCAACTAGCTTAACAGCTTGGCTTAGTAGTTCTATGAGGTTTGGGAACATGTCCCTGAAAAAACCACATATTGTTATAGCAACATCTATTCTTGGCCTACCAAGCTCCTCAAGAGGTATAACTTCTAATCTAGGAAGCCAAGGCCCTTTGTCTCTAACAAGTTTGACTCCTAGTAGTTGGAGAATCATACCTATTGTTTCCCCTCTTGTCTGTGCGGTTTCGAAACCCCATAGAACAAAGCTTAGCGTTTCTGGGTATCTACCGTGCTTCTCCCTAAACCTTTTAACAAGTTCTTCAGCAGTTCTAGCACCCTTAATATAGGCAGCTTTACTAGGTATTAATCTTGGGTCAAAAGCATAGCCGTTGCATCCTGTCGGGAAAACTTCTGGTGTCCTTATTGGATCCCCAGCAACCCTAGGTTCTATATATAAGCCGTCTAGAGCTTTCAAAACAGCCCCTAATTCATCGCTTCTCTTGACTCTAGTAATTAGGTCTTTGACGTACTCAAGGGTTTCAAAAGCTTCACTTCTCAAGTTTTTGAAGAATTTCTTAGCGAGTTTCTTAAGATCTTCACCCTTTAGAATAAGCGTTATCATTTCTTTAGCGATTTTTTCAGCGTTTTCTAGTATTTCTGGGCCCCTACATCCATTAAACATCTTGCTTGGGTTAGCGACGACTTCATCGTAGTTTAGACCTTGCTCTTCAATTATGAGTCTTACCAGCGAGTTTACATCCCCATCTCTTTTAACAACGAATAATGCATAGTTGGCTATGTCTTCATCGTTCCATACTTTACCAAGGACGTGGAGGCCTTTAGGAATAGCGTTTTTCTTCAATTCGAAAAGGTAGTCGTGAAGTTCCTCAACGCTATCGAATTTTATATTTAGCTTATCGCACTTCTCCCTTATCAAGTTCAGGATGGCGTTTTTCTTCTCGACATCGCGTTCTTCACTATATTCGTTGATTAGTTGCTCTAGTTCCGCATATTCACCGTAGAGATCCGCGTTTGCGAATGGTGGTGGCGCGTGCGTAACTATGTACGCATAACTCCTTCTCTTAGCAATTGTCATTTCCGATGGGTTAGTAACGTGGTAGACGTATATGTTTGGGAGGTCGAAGATTAAAATATCTGACCAACAATTCCCTGATAATCCAACTTCCTTACCTGGTAATAGCTCTAGTGTTCCATGGGTACCTAGGTGAATTACTGCATCGGCTTTGAAAAATTGTTTAATCCAATAGTAGAACGCTATGTACTGGTGATGTGGTGGCAAATCCTTTGAATGATAGAGTTTTTTAGGATCTTCATGGAATCCCCTAGGTGGTTGGACACCTATGAAAACGTTGTTCAAGATTATTCCCGGGATAACGATGTTGCCTTCGTCGTCGACATTTATCTTCCCTGGGGGAGGACCCCAAACGTTTTCAACGGCTTCTCTAAGGTGTTTAGGTAGTGTTCTGTAGAATTCTAGGTACTTGTTTAGGGGAATTTTTGGAGAGTCTTTTGCAGGTAGTTTCCACTTAGGCGAGTTAACTAGGAGCTCTCCGACGAAAGAGACTAGTTCGTCCTTAGATTTAGTCTCAACTCTGTATCCAGCTTTTTTCAGGTTTTTTAGTAGGATTTCGAGGCTTGAGAATACGTCTAAGTATGCAGCGTTGCCAACGTTTTCTTCGCCCGGTGGGTAGTTGTAGATTAGTATAGCTATTTTCTTTTCACTGTTTGGTGTATGCTTCAGCCTTATCCATTTAGCGATTCTTGTAGCTTTCTTTTTAATCCTTTCATCGAGAACTATTATGTCTGTGTTTTCACTATCGTCTACTGTTGCGGATATTATTGGCTCTATTGCTCCCTCTACTTCGGGTAGGGCAACCCCGGTTATAACTTCTATGGGCAAGAGCCCTCTTGGATCGCTTTTCCAATCCGAATATCTCCTCATGTAAGCTATGAGGCCATTGAAGAGTAGGTTTCCTGTTCTTAGAAAGAGCTTTCGAGTAGGCTCTACGTCGCCTCCGTATGGACCACCATTGATGATGAACCATTGTAGATTTACAACTGCATCGACAAGTGGTTTGCCGTTGGCCGTCGTATATTTCTCTAGCGTTTCTAGTTGACTTAGTATCGTTTCAGCTGAACCCCCTACGATAAGCAGCGTATCAACGCCTTGTGCTTTAAGCTCTTTTTCCAAAGCCTTTGCTACGGGCAGGCATTGTTCGAAATGCATGCCACCGTAGAGGAATAGGGCTACGGCAGGTTTTTTAGGCACAAAAGTGAATTCTACACATCCTTTCTCGGGTAAAAGTAAGCAATTATCGATTTCTTTTCTTGGCTCTTCAAACCTCGTTTTGACATTGAAGTATTCCGAAATTATGAGTTTAATCATGTTCTTTAGGTTTTGCTTACCCCAATAAACCCAGTATTTACTTAGCCAAATATAGTTTCTAAAATCCCTTAGAATACCTAAAGGCATTCTTTTAGAAATTCTCTCAGTCATGTTGAGGGTTTTAAATACTTTTCCTATATCTACTCTATCAGCGTCGAAATCTAGTGGCTTCTGCCTTTCAGCAATTGTTTTTCCAGAAAGGTTTCCGAGCTTAAGGTACGAGATAACGCCAGATCCACCAACTAGGGGGACGATAATTTTTGCCTTAGAATTTGATATTGCTTCTTCAACATAGCTAGGTAAAGCCCCTCTAACATCGATTAGAAGTACGTTAGCATTAGAAATCTTTGAAGTAACTTCTTCAGGACTCAGCTTATGCAGATCGCAAGTATAAATAATGTTTAATGTTATTTCAACGCCTAATTCTCTCTCGACACTTTCAACAGCTTCAAGCAAAGCCTTAAGACTGGTCTTTGTAGATAACAACGTAATGTTTAAGCTTAGTTTATTCATACCCTACACACCTTTTCGAACATTTTATCAGCAGTCCAATGCAATATAATTTCCACATATTGAAGAGTATTTATCTAGTCTCTGTATTCTGGGAGAACTATTGTCACAGATCGATGATCTCATCCACAATCACTCCTGAGGTCAGCGTCCACCTTAGCTTATACTTAAGTAGAAAATTATTTCGTTAATTACACCTCTGAGAATTTGTTATTCTATAAGCCTTTGCGATGTTCCTCCAGTATGATATTTCTCTTTTTGACCTCTCTAATAATTTCATCAAAGAGTTTTTCTTCCATTCCAAGGTATTCAGGTGGAATCACTCCTGGCTCGAAATCATGCTTTATCATTATGCGGACTGTTATCGCTGTTATATATCCTGTACTCCTTGCCATGGAAGTAAATCCATCCCTCGCCTCATCGTACATGAAATATCTTATTTCTTGTTCTCCGGACCTTCCATAGACCTCCATTATAGAGAAGTCCTCACTTTCAAACTGCATTAATGGCATTATAACTTTCATTGTGAACTCCACGTTTTCTGGTTTGAAAAATCCAAGTTCTTTCAGCACTTTCATCTTCTCTAGGTGTCCCTTCCAGCGTACCGTATTTTCGGATAAATTATCTGCCTTTATTGTCGTTAAAAGAGTTCTTAGCCCATCACTAAGGAAGCTCTCGAACTCAAAATCTTTAATCCTAACTCTTTTAATCTCCTGCAGTGGATCCACGCTTGTTATGTAGCCATTTCTTATGATCCTAGCTGGACGCGTATACTCCTCTATTAAATCATACGGAGAAAACAAAACTTTGTGATAAAGCGGCGGTTTAGGGTCTTTTGGTAGGCCACCCACGTTTATGACTCCTTCATCTAGTTTTCCAAGGACTTTGTATATATGACCCATTAAAATATTGCTAAGGCCCGGAGCAAAGCCTGCGTCTACAATTATTCTAACTCCCGCCTCTTTGGCTTTAATATCTAACTCTAGTGGATTCTCCGGCATGAAGGAGACATCTACAATATCTCTTCTTGCTCTTATCACAGCCTTTAGTGTAGAGAATCCAAGCCTTCCTGGAAGAGCTCCAACGATGAGGTCAAATTTCTTCATGAATCCTACGAGACCTTCAAAATTTGAGGCATCCAACTTATAAGTTGTAGCAAAGTCCTCGACCAACTGTAGACGCTCTTTACTTTTGTCAGCTACAGAAACCTCAAAATCTTTGCTCAGGTCGTATGCTACTAATCTACCAACATTTCCGGCTCCTAAGATGCAAATTTGCATGCCTATCCCCATAAACCAAAATTTTGTTACTAATCTAATGTATTTTAGCTCTATATAAAGTAGGCTGAAAGTAACAGCACACCAACAGAGAACCCTTAACTAATTCTAATCGTGGTTATGGGTGGTCATTTACATTATAGTTGTTCGACTTCCGTTTTGGGGTTCAGCCTACATAGGCATCAATGCCCATGTAGGCCTTGGGGCACATCAACCTCAGCCCCCTCAGGGTTCATCGGAGGGCCTTCGTGAAAACGGAGACTTCCTACCTTCAGCGCTTACTCGCCTCCATTCGGGCTTCGCTACCCCACATATCGGAGGCCGCCACACATAACAAAATCCGGCAAATGCTCCGCTTGTTATCTATGGAACAACCCAAGGCGCCTTATGAACATACCTATCCCTCTATCCTCAGCGTAGTAGACAGACATTGGAATACTCTCACCTTTTTCGTCAACAATCAAAAACAACGAGCTGTCCTGGTTTCCATGATTTTGCCACGTGGGACACTTCTGCCCTCATAAAAAAGTCTATAGCACTCAGGTTTTCCTTCTTTGTTATCTTATATCCCATAAGGGGGCTACCCTATATGTAAATGTGTATTTCATAATATAAGTTGCCTCTTTTTAGTACATAGCTGTTTTATAATGACAAGCGGTAGAGGTTATAGTCCTAAGGTTTACAGCTATTTCTGAGGTTAGATTATTTTATATAAAACATTAAAACATTTGGTTATAATGGTTATAATATTGGGTCAGGTGATATTGAGTTGAGGAAAAGAGCACCTTACGGAAAACGCTTCGAAGACTATTTAGAGGCTATGTATAAGTTGCAAAAGGAAGGAAAGATCGTGAGAGTCCATGATCTGGCCAAAATGCTGGAAGTTAAACCACCATCTGTTATAGAGGAATTGAAGAGGCTTTCTCGGTATGGGTATATACAATATGAGGAAAGAAATTACATAAAGCTAACAGAGAAGGGTGAGAAAATAGCTAAGGCGATTTTAAGGAAACATGAATCGCTAAGAAAATTCTTAAGAGAGATATTAATGGTGCCTGACGAAATTGCTGAAAGGGATGCATGCTTCATGGAACATGGTCTACACGAAACAACCTTGAATAGGATTGAAAAGTTTCTTGAGTTCATCGAGAGCCACTATAAGCTAAAAAATAAAATGGTCTTCCTAGAGAGGTTAAAATACTACTATGAGCACGGGGAGCTTCCTGATGAGTGCAAATATGAGTGTGAGTGATAGAAATCTATTTCTGTTAGATAACCCACGTAGGAAACTTTCATCACTCAATATGCCCTCATAAATTTTGATGAAGCTTCAGCTGATGGGTTAAGGACTTACCTGTTTATATTGATGTACATGGCTCTATATTAGTAAATGCTAGTCTATTTTTTGTCTACTTTCTCTCGGGTCTTTATTTGTCATTGCAAGGGTGTTTACTGGAGTCTACGGACTTTGCCATGTTTAAGATGGTGAGGAGCTACTTGGTATTGCTAGTAGTAAATTTTATAATATTAGGTATACCTAATTTTATTAGGCATACCTAATAAAATTAGGTATACCTAACAAGTGATAGATATGATAGATGGGGAAAAAGAGCTAAGACTGTCAGATGCCAAGGAGGGACGGATATACAAGATAGTTAGGATTGAGGGTACAAAGATAGTGAGGCGCAGGATACTTGACCTAGGATTATTGCCGGGACTCAAGATAAAGGTAGTACGTAGAGCCCCGCTAAAGGATCCCATAGAGGTTGTAGCTAAGGGCAGTCCAATAAGCATTAGAAGAGCAGAAGCTAGCCACATTGTTTTGGTGGAGGTTGAAGAATGATGCCTCTGGCTTATGCGCGAGATGGTACCTTAGTTAGAGTTGTCAGCATTAGAGCAGGTAAGGGGCTTTATAGGAGATTGCACGAGCTAGGCATAATTGAGGGAAGATTACTCCGTGTTGTGAGGTCACAGGGTCCCGGCCCAGTAATAATCGAAGTTATTGACAATGCCTCTCCAAATAGGTATAGAAAGCGCTTATGCCCTTTTAATTGCGGAGTTATTGGAGGAAGGTTACTTCTTGGACTCGGTATCGCAATGAAGATTATAGTGGAAGAGGTGACGAATGTATGAACGGTGGGAAAAATGCTTTGGTAGCCTTAGTAGGCATTCCTAACGTAGGTAAATCACTTATATTCAACAGATTAACGGGAGGAAGGGCATGGGTCGGAAACTGGCCAGGCGTAACTGTTGAGAAGAAAGTAGGTAAGTTGAAAATTAATGGGATAGAAGCCGAGGTTGTGGACCTGCCTGGTATATACAGCCTCACTCCGTATAGCGTTGACGAGCTGATAGCCAGGAACTTCATTGTTGATGAGAAGCCAGATGTCGTGGTCTGTATAGCTAGTGCAGTGAATCTTGAAAGAAGCCTCTACCTTGCCGTCTCACTATTAGAGCTTGGTGCTAATGTAGTTCTAGCTCTAAACATGATTGATCTTGCTGAGAAGGAAGGCTATAAGGTGGACTCCAAGAAGCTTGAGGAGTTGCTGGGAATACCTGTTGTAGAAACTATAGCTACTACTGGCTATGGTATAGATGAGCTAAAAAATGCTATAAAGAATGCCCTTCAGGAAAAGAAAAAACTTATTCATACAGTCAGCTATGGGAAGGAAGTCGAAGAAGCTATAAGGAAGCTTGAGAAACTTATTGAAGAGCTAACTCCAGAACTCTCTAACAGATATCCAGCACGTTGGATAGCTGTAAAGCTCCTTGAGGGAGATGACGACATCCAAGATAAGCTGGCGGAACTACCTGGTGGAAAGGATATAGTAGTTCAGGCTAATAGTCTTAGGAATGATTTAGAGAAGAGGTTAGCAGATCTCGAATCATTTATTACGGAGCATAGATACGAAAAAGCTTTAGAAATGGCTAGAGCCATAGTAAAAAGAGTTGTTACATCAAGAATTTCATTGACTGACGCCATAGACTCTATCCTAACGCACAAGGTTCTTGGAATACCCTTTGCACTCTCTATATTGTACTTGTTATTCAGGTTTGCGTTCGAGGTCTCACCACCCTTCCAAGACATAATAGATATAGTGATTAATGGCTATCTGCATGACCTTGTTGTAGATAGTACTATTCTACCCAAGTGGCTAGCATCGCTTCTAGCTGATGGACTCATTGCTGGTGTGGGTACGGTACTTGTCTTCCTCCCCGTCGTTGCGTTCTTCTTCCTAGGCTTTGCTCTACTTGAAGACGTGGGTTATATGGCTAGGATAGCCTTCCTCGTGGATAAGTTATTTAGTAAGTTTAGATTACCAGGCAAGACCATCATTCCATTAATAATAGGTTTTGGATGCAATGTCCCAGGCGTAATGGCTACTAGGACTATTGAAGACGAAAACGATAGAAAGACAGCAGCATTTATTGCTCCATTAGCCTCATGTAATGCACGTTTACCAGTATATCTAGTAATAGCTGGAGCAGTACTAGGTCATTCAGCAGGCTTCGCGGTGCTCAGCATGTATGTCCTAGGAATAGTATTAGCGCTAATTATGGGCTTTGTCTTCAGAAGATTTCTCTTTAAAGGACCCAGTAGTGGCTTTATTATGGAGCTCCCGCCCTACATGAAACCTAATCCAAGTAATATTGCCATGAAAACATGGGAAAGAACCAAGAAGTTCCTATATAAGGCAGGTACAGTAATCCTTCTGGGAGTAGTAATAGTATGGCTTCTCTCAGTAATAGGTCCTGCAGGGTACTTGGGCCCGAATAATATAGAAGAAAGCTTTGCTGGAATAATTGGTAGAGCGCTATCTTCAACGATATTTAAGCCTATGGGGTGGGACTGGAGAGCAACTGTAGCACTGCTCTTTGGCTTCATTGCCAAGGAGGTTGTAGTGGGAACCTTTGGGGTTCTCTATGGTGTAGGAGAAGAGGAGGAGTCTGTAGCACGTGCCATTGTAGAGCACCAATCCTTTACACCGCTTACCGGGTATGCGTACATGGCTTTTGTACTGATATATGTTCCATGCGTAGCTACATTAGCAGCTATAAGAAGCGAGTTAGGTTTGAAGTACGCTGTCTTGACCCTAGTCTATGAGATCGTGCTGGCTTATGTTGTAGCGCTTATCATAGTGGCTGGAGGACATGCATTGGGAATCCCTTAGGGAGGTGTGTACTCATGGCTCACCTGGATATAAAGTATAATAAAGCACTTAGCCCAGCAATACTAGTTTTAGGCCTAGCATACTTGTTCATTGGTTTTGTCTCAATCGTTAACTGGTGTATTGGTCTCGCTGACCTTGGCCAGCAGTTCTGTCCCGATTTAATACCTAGTAACTTAGGCTTCGCCCTAGTGGCTCTTACCATAGGCGCCTCACTCATTGCATCTACGTACTATAGTCTAAGAGGGGACGTAGTTATGCACTTAGCGTCTGCTGCTTGTGGAACGTGGCTAGCTGTAGGGGCACTAGTGATACAAGTCATAGTAACCATTGCTTTAGTACTTGATGCTATAGTAGTAGGTGAGGAGGTAGGATATTCAATTATTAGCGAAAATCTGTTGAGGATGGATGTAATACTAGGAGGCGTCATTCTCCCTATTACGATACCATACACGCTAATGCTGAGGAAAATAACTAAACAAAGCAAGTAGGCTTTCAGATATGTTTGCAAGTTAATCCTTTTTTAATAAAAATTTTTAAAATCAGTACACCACATCAATGCTTTATACACGTATGTTTTTCAATATTTCTAGTTGCACACATGGGGTCTATTCGTCGGGGTGCATATCATTGGCCTTCTCCCCGCTTAGGGAGACCCCAACTCTCAGCATAAATATGTTAAAAGCATCAACAAACCGTTTATCTGCCTTTAACCTGCATACGCACTCTACCTGCCAGATATGTGGGGTAGCGAAGCCTGAATGGGCGCAGGGTCTTAAAATGCAAGAATTGCGGTTTCAAGGCAGATAGGGACGTAATCGGAAGCATTAACATCCGCTTAAAGGCCCTGAAGATGTGGGGAGG
>Ga0190313_1000585_pt1 | contig 21441 bp, 23 predicted proteins | sample 4870071011_MG_FD_169989 | JGI IMG/M metagenome (GOLD analysis project Ga0190313, IMG submission 169989) | Hydrothermal vent sediment bacterial communities from Southern Trench, Guaymas Basin, Mexico - 4870-07-10-11_MG | ecosystem: Environmental > Aquatic > Marine > Hydrothermal vents > Sediment ...
CACAAAATTCTGCAGGACCTTCCTTTCTTCCCAGCTTGCCCCGTACACGTTATGCTTTAGATCCCCTAGTATCACAAGCTCCTTTGCCTGTGTTTCTTCGAGTAGCCTGCAGATTTCCTTTATCATAACAGAAGCGTCAGCGCTGACTCTTGCTCCTTTTATTTCATTCTCTATGCCAATATGCAGGTCTGCAATAATCAAGCTTTTCCCGAGCACGCACGCAGGCTCTCCGAAGACTTTTTTGATCATGATAACATTCCGGTGTTTTTACCTAAAAAAGGTTCAGAAACCCTTTTTACCTTCCTGTTCTGATAAAATACGATGATCGTCCCGGACATTATCAGAATGGTGCAGAAAGAGCATGAGGGAGCTGCAAGAAAATTAGACCTGAACACTACTACGATTTCACAAGTTCCTTTTTCAGGAACAGTTGCAGGAGTGGACGGTGGGATAAGCATTAAAAAAATTCCAGGGGTCACGCTGGTTTTACTCAGGGCCGTTTCCACGGTTATGAAATATGATGCAGGGGAACTGAAAAGAACAGAGTACATTGGCATGGGCGAGCCCGTGGTCATCGCAGATGAGCTTGACGTGCCCGGACTTCACAGGCTGAGAAAAGAATCTTCCCGCGCGCTTGAAGCCTGTCAGCGCGCGGACATGATCTTGCTGGACGGTTCTCTTGTGCTACAGCCTCAGGACAAGCCAGCGTCCACCGCCCGAAAACTGTACAAGGAAGTCATGGCCAAGTACACTGCACTCTATCAAGAATCGCTTGACTCAGGCAAAGTTCTTGCAGGAGTGGTTGAAGACTCAAGAGCAAGCACGCTTACAGGAAAGAACGATACTCTTGTCCTATCCTACAAACTAAAACCAGGGGAAATGACAGAATCGTTCGAGTACTCCAAGCACTCAAGAGAACACCCGGTTTTATCAGACCTGCCTGAAGAGCATGCTAAAAGAATACGTTTCTTTTACTACAGGCCTAATAACGATCTTCCAATAAGAGTGGAGTACTACGATAACGGAAAGTTCAGGCCAGAAGATCTGGCAGCCTGGTTAACCAGTCTGGCTGTCTCTCCTGACTACGGAATACCTGCACCAATAATAGAAGCAGACCTAAGGGCAAAAATAAAAATAAAAGAAGCAGAAGGATACTGGGCCAGCATGGGCTTAAAGCCCAGAAGAGAAAGACGGCCTTTCAGGTGATATGAATGATCGGCAGGGTTATTAACCTAAAGAAGCAGAAGAAATATGGTGTGGACTATGACTGTCTTGACTGCTGTGATACATAAAGAAGAGGGCATGTACGTTGCAGAATGTCCTGAGGTGGGAACAGTCAGCCAGGGAGATACGGTGGAGACAGCGATTAGGAACCTTAAAGAAGCTACAGAGCTCTATCTTGAAGAATTCCCCTTGTCTGAAGAAAGCCCTGCTTTGCTGACGACATTTGAGGTACGTGCAGGGGATGGGCGTGTTGTCAAAACTTAAGAGTATTTCTGGAGAAAAAGCAGTGAAAGTGCTCTGTAATCATTTTGGCTTTATAATAAGTGGCAGAAGAGGAAGTCATGTTCGGCTATCTAAAGAAACAGGACAAGAAAAGGTGGGCACAGTGGTTCCCTTGCACAAGTCACTCAAGAAAGGAACACTGCTTGGGATTCTCAAGCTCGCGAAGATTGATCCTAAAGAATTTGAAAAATACTTTTGAGTGATTCTTATGATCGGAAGAGTGCTATCCTCAGATTCCAGCCCCACAACAATGCAATACTACTTTGTTTCTTCCCAGCCAGTGAAAAAGAACATGTTTGTTACAACAGATTCCGGAGAAGGGAAAATAGTGGGCATGATAACAGAAGCATACAAATCAAACAGGTACTACGAGAACCCGGAGGTCATGAAAAGGTCTGGTTCTATTCCTGAAAAACTTCCTGCCCAGGACTGGGAGCTTGAAACAGCAAGAGTCAAGGTGTACGGGGTGCTCTCGGAAGAAGGCATAAGAAGACCGTTTCAGGCAGTAGCCCCAGGCTCAGTAGTGCGCGCAGCATCCTCAGAAGAGCTGGAAAAGTTTCTTGGGCTTGATTCAGAAGGCCTGAACCTCGGGGTAATAGAACACCATGACGTGCCCGTGAAAGTAAGCATGAACAAAATGTTCCAAAAGCACGTTGCTGTGCTCGCAATGTCAGGAGCAGGGAAATCGTACGCCGTGAGCGTTATGATAGAAGAACTGCTTGACAAGAAGGACGCTAAGCCTGCGGTTGTTGTTTTGGACGTGCACGGAGAGTACACGGGATTTGCTGAAGATCTTGCATACGCTGGCAGGACAAATGTTTACGAGAACGTGAAGATTCCAGTGCCTAGCCTGTCTGTTTTTGATTTTGCATTGTTCATGCCAGGAATGTCAGAAGTGCAAAAAAGAGAACTGGCAGGAATTCTAGCAGGCCTGAGGGCAAACCAGTCTTCAGGAGCAGGGCCTTATGATCTTTCAGACATCATGGACGTTGCCGAGCAGAAAGTAGGGGGTTCCACTGCTAGGGCATTAAACTCTTGGCTGGAACAGCTCGCAGGTACAGGACTGTTTGACAAAACAGGAAACATCTCAGTTGACGGACTGGCCAGGCCAGGAACACTTAGTGTGATAAACCTTGCGAACGAAACCAACCTGTACAAAAAACAGGTTTTGGGTGCATGGGTTTCCAGAAACCTATTCTGGGCAAGAAGAGATGCTAGGATTCCTCCTTTCGTGCTGTTCGTGGAAGAAGCCCACAACTTTGCGGGAAACGAGTCAAGCAGCATAAGCAGGGGAATAATCGAGACCATTGCTAGGGAAGGCAGGAAATTCGGGGCGAGCCTGTGCCTCGTGAGCCAGAGGCCAGTTAGACTTAGTACTACTGCACTGTCACAGTGCAACACTCAGCTTATACTGAGGGTGACGAACCCGTACGACTTGAAGCACATAGGGGAATCAAGCGAGGGAATAGACCAGAGCACTCTGGACAGCATCACAAGCCTCAGGGTCGGAGAAGGCATTCTAGTTGGAGAAGCCGTGAACTTCCCACTGTTCCTGAAAATAAGGCAAAGGAAATCAAAAGAAGGCCAGCTCGGGAAAGATTTTGAACAAGCTGCCAGAGAATACGAAGAAAAACAGAACAAGAAAAGCCAGGACGCCAGGGCATTCATGTAATACTTCGCTCCAGGCCGAACATTTTCGGACTATTCTTATACTTGGATCAGCTAACTCTATCAGGAGGTGGAAGAATGATTCAAGCAAAAACAATATTGTACCTGCTGTCAACAGCAGCGGTGATATCAGTGCTTGCACTGGTTATAACACCGGCTCCAAACACTATTGGCATGACTGTAGAAAATGAAGAACCGCAGGCCAACACATCATCCGCATTTGAGGTTTCTGTCACTGGAACAGGCACAGTATACCTTGATCCTGACAAGGTCGCGGTCACGCTGGGAGTGGAAACGAACGCTCAGACCGCAGAAGAGGCCCAGCAACAGAACTCTCAGAAAATGAACCAGGTTATGAGCTCTTTGAAAGCGCTTGGGATTCCTGAGAACCAGATAAAGACAACAACCTACAGGCTGTACGCTGACTATGACTGGACCCAGAATGGGAAGGTTTTCAAAGGGTATAAGGTAATGCACTATGTCATGGTAACATGCTATGACACGAGCAGGGCAGGAGAAATACTGGACACTGCTTCAGAGAACGGAGCCAACTACATTGGACAGGTGTCTTTCGGGCTTAAGGATGAAACTCTTGCGCTTGCCAGGCAGCAGGCAATAGAAAAAGCAGTTCAAAACGCGGAAGGAGAGGCCAGTTCTGCTGCAGAAGCCATGGCAGAGGCAACCGGAAACACACTCATAAGACTGGATCCCACCAGTTTGAGTGTAGGCTACCAGTACTACACACCATACAGAGGATATCCTGCCGCTGCACCAGAAGGAGTACAGGACACTCAACTAGAACCAGGCCAAGTGAGCGTGACGGTCTCTGTCAACGCGGCGTTCAACGCGAGTTTGGGTATTCCAGTAACTGTGTGGAACTAAACCCTTTCTTTTACTTTTTGTTTTAATCTTTTTCATATCCCTAGAACTACATGTTCTCCTCTGACCGAAAAACTGGTCTTGTAATCGCATTCTTCTACCTGCTTTTGGAAAAATATCTCGGCAGCTCCTGCGCACTTTTTTTGACAAGAAAAAGTTGTTTAAGCTCTCGCTTCCAAAAGCCCCTAAGTTGTGATAAAGAAGGAAAGTAAAATGTTTTAAAGCATTTGCAACAAAACCCTTTTTAACTTCCTTTTCTCAGCTTGTTCTGGTTGTGATAACAACAGGGGGCTGTTATGTTGGCATTGCTTGAAGTCGTTGACGTGAACTATTCTTCCGGCAGCAGGCATATCCTAGAAGACGTTAGCCTGCGGGCAGAAGCAGGGGAGATAACGTGTGTTGTGGGAGTCAACGGCACGGGCAAGTCAACGCTCGCCGCCATGATAATGGGGCTTAACGGTTACAAGCCTTCTTCAGGCAGGATTTTTTTCAAGGGAAAAGATATCACGAATCTTAGTGTTACGGAAAGGGCTAGGAGGGGAATGACTCTTGCCTGGCAGTCACCTGCAGAATTTGAGGGGATAACCGTCAGAGAATACTTAAGCCTAGGCAAGAAGGATCCTTCTGAACTTTTGAGGAGGGTAGGACTCGATCCCAAGAAATATATTGACAGGCAAGTGGACTCAAGGCTAAGCGGGGGAGAGCGGAAAAGAATAGAACTTGCATCGGTTATGTCAGTAGAACCGAGTCTTGCTATACTTGACGAGCCTGATTCTGGCATTGACATGGCCAGCATAAATGTCATAACAAGTGTCATAAAAGACCTTAGGGAGTCTGGAGCAGGCGTGCTTCTCATAACCCACAGCGAGGCGATGGCCAAGTCTGCGGACAAGGTCGTGTTGATGTGCAGGGGAAGAGTGCTAAGGGAGGGCAGTGTTGATGATGTTGTACAATTCTTTTCAGGAAATTGTGTTGAATGCGATCATGTTGGAAAAATAGATGAGAGGCTTTTGAATGGAAGATCTTGAAAGGATGAAAGAAGCGTACTCAACGGCAGGGGGAAACGAGAGCGCACTTGAAGATCCCAAGGTTGGTAGTATTGTCATAGATCATAACAGGGTCTTGTCCAAACGAGAGGTTCCAGGGCTCAGGATAGAACACCAGGAGACCACTGACGGGGTTAATGTGAGAGTGACAGTTTCAGAGGTTCTGAAGAAGCCAGTGCACTTGTGTTTTGGGATGCTGCCGCAAGAAGGCCGGCAAGTCATAGAATCAGAGTTCATAATAAAAGATGGTGCAAAGGCAGAGTTCATAAGCCATTGCATTTTCCCGAATGCCCAGAAGATAGAACACTTGATGAACTCTAAGGTCATTGTGGGAAAGAACTCGGGTATGACCTACAAGGAAGAGCACTATCATTCCTCCAAGGGTAATGTTATCACCAAACCGTTCCTCAGGGGTAGGATCCTGGAAGGAGGATCACTGTTCGAAGAATTCAAGCTCGTGAACGGCATGGTAGGAGAACTGGACATAGACTACGAGGTGGACCAGGAAGCAGGATCAGTATGTGATCTCACGACAAAAGTTTACGGTAGGGACAACGACAGGATCGAGATAAGGGAGGCCCTTCACCTTAACGGAGAAAGAGCGTCAGGAACTGCTAACAGTAGAATATTTCTGAGAGACTCTGCCAACGCGTCCGTGCTCGGAGAGGTTGAAGGCAACGCAGCTCATGCAAGAGGGCACGTGGACTGCCAGGAAATCCTGTACGGTAGTAATGCCAAGGCAAGCTCTACTCCCATGATAAGTGTGAGCCATCCTCTCGCGAAGGTGACCCACGAGGCAGCGATAGGCAGGGTTGACAAGAAAGAGCTTGAGACCCTGCTGGCAAGAGGGCTTTCAGAAGACCAGGCTGTTAACATGATAGTCAGAGGGCTTCTGCGCTGACCTGGGAAAACCTTTTAAATACCCCCTCTCCAAAAAAGAATGGTTTTTACCAGAAGGTGGCTTGATGCTGACTCGTTTTGAGATCGCAAGAGCAATTGGTGTGAGAGTGCTACAGCTCTCAAGAGGAGCGCCTCCGCTAATACGGGTCAAAAAAGATGCGACAGCAGCGGACATAGCCAAGGCAGAAATAGAAAAAGGAGCGCTTCCTTTAACGATAATACGAGAATTTCCTAACGGTAAGACCGTTTACTACAATCTTAAGGGTGAGATTATTGGGGAAACAGCGTAACAGCAGCATGGCAAACAAACTGAAAGAGCTCAAGAAGAGGTTCCCAGACAATTTTAACACGGACTTTGAGCACAACAAGAAAGTGCTCCAGGAAATGGGCGTGTTCCAGTCAAAAAGCAGGAGGAACATCGCAGCAGGTTTCCTGGTCAGGCTTTCAAAAGAGAAGGTTTTGTGATACCTACTTGTAAACTTCATCATGGTGCCCGAATTTTTCTAAAATAACAGCATTCTTCTCTATAGAGTAAATTAGTACGTAACATGAAAGTACATGAACTCTTCTCTTGTTCTGTAGTGGTTTTTCAAGGGTTTGAACTGATAGGGATTTTTGAGAACTTGCCTTATTCTCTTTTTGAGTGCCGTTTCCAGACGCTTGTTCTTCTTACAGTGTTTTATTATTTCTCTTTTTACTGCCTTACGATAATAAAGTTCGCGCAAGTGCTCACCTAAACAGTTCCTCCGGGGATTTTGCTTTTACTGGTTTCTGTTTTTCTCTTTTTCTTAGTTCACGGGCTGTTTTTTCACTTACGTCTGGTTCTTCTATTAGCCCATATTCTTTTCCAAGCTCTAGCACGCTTAATCTCACTGCTTCCGCTTTTGTTTTGACAAGCCCTTTTCGCACCGCATTCTCCACTATTCTACTAAGAATGCCCTCAAGTTTTATATTAATATTCATACTGTTTCACCCATATTTTTGTATCAAAAATATTATATATTTCTACTGTTCTGGCGTAGTTCTCTTGCTCATAGGATAAGATCCTTTGAACCAGTGTTTTCTGGTTTGTTGGGTGTTAATGTTTCTTCTTCTGTTTTTTCATTTCAGCCAGCATGTGCGCTTTTTCTAGTTCCCAGTTTACTTCATCGCTCACTTTGTCTGCCATTTCCAATAGATTGCGCTCTTCTTCTAGCCCTTGCAGTTCTCTTTGTTTATCTCTTAGCTCTTTCTCTGCTTCTTCTCCAAGCGCGATTGTTTCTGTTTGCTGATTCCTGCCTGACCAGTACTCTTCGTCCAGCTTCTTCATGGCAGACCGCACCCCTTCCAGTTCTTTTTCAAGTCTTGCTTTCTCTTCTTCTGTAGGGCCTTGTATGATCTGTTCAAGCTCTTGTTTTCTGACACGCAGGGCTGTTAGCTTCTTAGAATCTTTAGGCGTTCGTTTTTCGTCTGGCTTGGATTCTAACTTGTTTATTTCCTCGTTCACTGCGGTTAATGCGGTTAAGTAATCTTCTTTTGGGTTATTGCCCATGGGGTTGATTTTCCTCAGGAGGTCAATTTCCCATGCTTCAAGGAATGCTCTGTTTTCGGAGTACTCTTTCATCTCCTTTAGAGTATGGGGTTTTTGTTCTACTTTGAGAGAAGGAGTATTCGCTGCACCCTGTTCTTGACGTTCCACTGTAAGCTCTTCTGACAGTTCTTCTCGTTTTTTTCTTATTTTTTTGATTTTTTGTTGTATTTGTTTTCGTTCTTCTTTTGTTGCTTTTTTCAACTGTTCTTTCAGACGTAGCTCTTGTTTAACCAGTTTTTTCAGCTTCTCTTCTGCTGTTGTTAAAGTCTCATCAGTTTTAACGTGTTTGCGTTTGTACTCTGCTTCAAGTATTTTCCTTATCTCTTCTCGTTTTTTTCTTATTTTTTTGATTTTTTGTTGTATTTGTTTTCGTTCTTCTTTTGTTGCGTTTTTCAGCTGTTCTTGCAGTTTCATTTCCTCTTCTTTGTACACTGCCGCTTTCTTCCGCAATCCTTCTTCTGCACTCTTTTTGGAGATTACAAATTCAGAATTTATTTTTGGTTCAAGAATTATCTGAAGGATTGTGTTGGTGAGCGGAAGTCCGGTCTTTTCTATCGTATTGAGCCGTTTTTTAGCCCATTCTTGTTTTTCTGTTAGCCTGTCGTACTCCCCTTTTAGCTGCATTAGTTCTTTAGGGCTATTGGGCGCGTTCATTCGTTCTTTTAGGCGGGATATCTCTTCCTGGAGTTGTTCTAGGCGCTTTTTGAGTAGCATTTTCTCTGTTTCTGTCTCTTTTTTGAGTTTTGTTTTCTCTTTTTTGGTTAGTTTTATCCTCAGTTCCCCGCGTTTTTTCCGCATGTGGTCCCCTCGTTTGTGGATAATACTATTGTTATTTTATTAAATGTTCCTGGCATCAGTTAGTACTGCTTTACTGCCCTTGTGGGCTCGTTTTCTTCTTTATTCCTGTCAAGCACGTACAGCGTGCCGCTTGCCGCAGCCTCAAGCTCTTCATCATGGGTTATTATGAAAACCTGGTCCACTATCTGGGGAAGTTTTTCACGGAGCATGGTGGCGAGTTCTTTTACAGTGTTCTTGTCCAGGTTGTGCGTTGGCTCGTCAAGCACGAGCCAGCTGAGGTTGCGTGCCAGCACAAAGGAAAGCGCTATCCTCAAAGCAAGTGAGGCAGCGCTCCTTTCACCCCCACTCGTGATCCCTTCAACATTAACAAGCTCGTTCTGTTTGGTAATGAGTTTAAGCACATAGTCCCCTTCCTCAACATCCAGTTTAAGCCCTGCATAATCTTTGTACGGGTATATTCTCTGCCACACTTCCTGCAGGGCAAGGTTGGTCTCTGCCACGAACTCTTTTCTAAGTTCATCCTGTCCTGCTGCAAGAACCCTTTCAAGCAAGGACAGCCGTGCGCTGGCTTTTTTGCAGGCTTCTTTTTCTTCAGCAGCTTTGCGCGCTTTTTCAAGCTCTTCAAGAAGCGTTTCTAGGTGTTTCTCTTTTTCCTCAAGCAGCCTCCTCTCTCCAGCCAGTTCCTGTTCCAAGCTAGCGCGCTCTGCAACCAGTCTGCTAAGCGTTTTCTCTGCATCTTCATACTCTTCAGGATTGTACTTGATTTCTTCAAGCCTGGATTTCACATTTTCAGCAGAGTGCACTGCTCTTTTATACTCTAACCTGGCTTCAGCAGCTTCCTTCTCCCTGAGGAGCTCCTGCTCTTTTTCCAGCAGGGGAGTCAAATCTGGTACGGTTATCTCCTTGAGCTTGTTCTCCAGCTCAGCAGCCTCTTGTTTTTTTAAGGCAAGCCTTTGACTTGCCTGGTTTATCTGTTCCTGAATATATCTCCTTTTGGACGCTTTCTCTTTCAGTCTTTCAAGCTCTTTTTCCCTGACAGAAAGCGCGTTAATCTCATGAAGCGCTTTCTCCCTGTCAGCAATAATCTCCTGAAGCTCTTTTCTTTTTTCTGCTTCAATCTTGTCAGCATGCTCTTTTGTTAGCATTGTGCCACATAGCGGGCACATGTCTTTTCCTTCCAGCATCCTGATCTTCTGTTCTACTTCTCGTTCTCTTGTCTTGCTTGCTTCTACCTCTGACTTAAGTGACAAGATTCTTTCAGAGACTTCTGCCAGCTCACTCTCCACTCCTGAAACATCTGGGAGTCTTGCAAGTTCTTCTTCTAGCCTACTCAAATCCTTATTCAGAACACTTGCCTCTCCCCTCTTTTCTGATAAGAGGGATTCAAGGGCCCGTTTTTCTTTTTCAGACTCTCGCGCGAGGGATATCTGGCGCCTGACACTCTCAAGATCGGTTGCAACAGTCTCAAGATCCCTGGCGCCTGCCTGCGCTTTTTTGACAAGAGCCTCTGCCAGACCTTTCAGTTTTTCCAGCTCGCGAAGTAAACGTTCATGTTCCCTTCTCTTGTTTTCAACTTCTTCTTTTTTGGTCTTAGCAGATTCCAACGCACTCTTCAGTTTAGTTATCCTACTTTCAAGTTCCTTTATCCTGCTCTTCAGGTGCTCTGATTCAGCCTGTTTCTTTCGGATTTCTTCCTCATCAGGGGCTTTCTCTGCCTCAAGGAACGCGATCCTGGAGGCCAGCTGGCGAGTTGCCCGTGCGCTGTTCTTCCGGGCTTTTTCAAGCTTGGTTATCCCAAGAAGCTCGTCCAGCTTCTGCTTCCTTTGACCCCTGGGTATCTCAAGGAAGTATTCTATGTTATTCTGTTCTGAATAAACAGCTTTGGAGAACAGCTCATAGTTTATCCCAAGCACTTCTGACACTTTCTCAGTAACCCGCCGAGAGTTAGGCCCTTCAAGCAGTCTGTCGCCCTTCCTAAGGTAATTTTCAACACCTCCCCTGCCCCTTTCTATAACCCTTTCTACCGAATACTCCTCCTCACCCTGAGTAAAATGAACAAGAACCCTTGCCCTCTTCTTCTCGTACGGCCGGTTCATTATTACATCATCAAGCTTCAGCTTCCTCTGCTGAAGGTCAGGGAACGTTCCAAAAAGAGCGTAACACAAGGCATTCATCACACTACTTTTGCCAGAACCGATAATGCCTACCAGAACGTTCGTGCCTTTGCTGAATTCCAGCACAGTGTGCTCATGGCTTCGCCAGTTCTCCAGCTCAATGCGTTTTATCACGCTTTCCTTTCCTGCAAACAATTATTTAACCCCTACGCCAAAAAAGAACAAGGATGAAATTCTACTGTGACGTAATGCTCGGAAAACTGTGCAGGTGGCTGAGGATGGCAGGGTATGACTGCAAGCTTGCTTCCCAGAGCATGCCAGACGAGGAGGTCATACGGGATTCAGGCGCTAGGATCCTGCTTACTCGGGACAAGCTTCTTGCAAGAAGCGCGGTGAACGCGTACTATGTGAAGGCCAGAAACCCTGCGGAACAGTTCAAGGAAACAAAGGAACAGTTCAACCTGCAACCGAGTTTTCCTGACCAGTCCAGGTGCCCTGAGTGTAACACAAAACTCAGGGAAACGCGCATAAGGCCTCCGGGCGTGCCGGGAAAAGTGAAAAGCACCCGGTTCTGGGCTTGTTCCAAGTGCGGGAAGGTGTACTGGCAAGGCAGGCACTGGAAAGGAATACTTGACGTGCTTGGTGAAAAAAATGAGGGCTAAACGAAAGAAACCTAAACGAAATTCAACAGAAAGAATTCGCCTTTCAAGAACAGAAAAAAAGATGCTTAAAGAAGAGTACGAAAAAGAGAAGAGAGGGCTTGAAGAAAGATCAAGAGAACTGCTGGATGAGATCATAGAAACAAGTGTTGAAATGGAAGAATACTCAAGAGACCCTGAAAAACTCATGGAACTCAGGGAAAAGAAAGAAAAACTTGAATTTGAGTATGATACCCTTCTGGAAAAGTTAGTGTGTGTCGAAAAATACGGGCTTCCGCTGACAAACCCCCTGCTACAAGAGGTGCTGTCGAAAAGGATAGGCTCAGAGTTTGTACCAAAAAAAGAAACAGGTTTTTCAGATATTGAGACACGGCTCCTCTTTTACGACGCAAGCATCTATGACCTAAAGCAAAAGATGAAAGAAGAACCAGGAAACACGTTGCTCAAGGAAAAAATAAAGTACTTTGAAAAACGCAAGAAAAACCTCATACGCGCAATGCAAAAAGAGAAGGAAAGAAAGAGTGAAGCATAAATTCTGTTTCTTCCTAAGGTTTAAATTCATTGAAACTCCTTATACTACTGAAGGTGATCTGATGCGTATAAGGAAAAAGCCCAAGATACTAAGAGAAACAAAGCCAACTCAACGTGCAGAGCGCGCCCCAGAATGGGTTCAGAGAATGAGAGAACGCGAAGCAGTAAAAACAAGAATAAAAATGTCTCCTGAATCGCGCGAGAAAGTCGCGCGGGAGACGATGCAGAGAGTGGACCAGATAGACAAAGAAATAGCAAATCTTCAGGGCTTTGCTTCCAAAGTGCGTGAACAAAAAGAAACAGCCCGCCTGCAGGGTAGAATGGAAGCCTATGAACGCTACGCCACGCTGGAAAAAGAGATTGAAGAACGGATAAAAGGGATGACAGACACCTTGGAAAAAGAAAGGGAAATCCTTTTCCAGAGCACTACCTCAGGAACCCCTTCACTTCAGTCTAGAACATTCCAGAGAGCCATTGAAAAAGAACTTGGCGGAAGAATAGCGTTCGTTCCAGAACCCGGCATGACCAGAGAGGAAGTGGAAAAAGAAATAAGGAACCTAAAACAAATGATCCAAGGAGACAAACGGGCACTTACCACGGCAAAAGACAAGAGGGTAATAGAGGCCCTAGAAAAAGACATTGAAATAATCGAAGAAAGAATGAACGCCCTCAAGTCGGCTCTCGAAAAAGGACTGCCTGAAAAAGAAGCTAAGATATAAAATCAGCTGATCAGGCTGACTTCAAGAGCTTCTACTTCTCCAGCTCCCTTTGTTTGTCTTATCTTTTTCTCCCATTCATCCGGGTCATCCTGCTTATCATCCAAAAGCAGGCCCACCTTGACGGCAACAAGCCCGAACGCAATAGGCTCTTTCTCAACAGCCTTAACCTTCTCTATTTTCTTAAGCTCTTCAATAATACTTTCAACGTCTGCACCCTCTTCAGGATAAACCCTGTAAACAGCTAACGCCTTGCCCATACCACAAAACCTCCTTATTTATTCACGGGCCTTCAAAACCGCACTCCGGACAAACGTACTTAACGCTCATGCCCCTGCACTTATCGCACCGGATTATCTCTGCCTTGCCGCATGCAGGGCACTTGAACCGGATGTAATCGTCAAATACTTCCCTGTTACAACTGCTACACTTTAACACCATAAAACCACCTAAAGGTTTGAAATATTCTGGTAGAAGCATATTTATACTTTTCCATCACAAACAATTCTAGCAAGACGCCCCCGTAGTCTAGCTTGGATAGGACGCGGGCTTGCGGAGAACCCTTTTCTCTTTCCCAAAAGAGAAAAGCGTTCGCGGAAAAGAGAAAGGGCCTGAGGAAAAGAGAAAGGGCAAGAAAAAGAGAAAGGAAAAGAGAGGAAAGGGTTGCGCGAACAGCCTGTAACCTGGGTTCGAATCCCGGCGGGGGCGTTTTTTTTCTTTGGAGGGAAGAGGGTAGAGGGAGAAACCGTAGGTGTCTCCTCTTTCGGATCCCGGCGGGGGCGTTTTTTTTTTGTTTTAATAGTTGTATAATAAAAATTAAAAATCAAGTTTTAATTGTGCAAAAGGATTTTCAAAAGTTAAACCAAATGGAGATCTTTTTTGTTCTTTAGGTTTTGTTTTATTAAAATTTGTACTTTTGTTTATTACTTTTATTTGAAACTGATTTGAATTCCAAAGGTTATCAGTATTACTTTCTTTTGATACTAAATGTCGAATTTCTTCTTCAGTATATTTATTTACTTTTCCAACTAGTACAATAATTATTCCTTCAGTGTATTCCTTTTTGTATCGTATTATTTGGCCGTAAAGTCTATCTATTTGAGATTTAGATTTTATATCCTTTTTTAATTCAATACCTACCTTCTTTTCACCTATTGCAATGTCACAAAGTCCTCTCCCATCTTCTTTCTTGACAAGGCCTCTTTCGGTTTCATTGAATATGCTTCCGCCCCAGAGCCCAGAACGTCTGTTGGGATTATTCAAATTTTCATAAAGAAAGTCCCTTAGATCATCCCTATACTGTAATTCCCTGGAGTATGCTTTTTTTGGCTGCCATTGCTTGATGATGTCTATGCATTCGTCGAATAGAGTTGGTTCAAACATATGCTTGTCTCCATTTACTTTCTTAAATTTTTGGTTTACAATATCCTGCTCACGACGAGGGGCAGGTTCACGGTCGCGTCTCCTTCTACTGTCACGTATCTTGCTTTTGCTTTGAGTTTTCCCCAGCTTATCGCTTCTCTCATCCTGGCTCCTGAAAGGCTTCCGTCCCATTCAGGAGCGCTGGTCAGGTAAACCGCGTAGTCCAAACCGTCCTTGAACTGGTTCCACCATATCACGTGATGTTTTGAGATGCCTCCGCCTATCATCAGCGCGCCTGTTACAGGATGGTCGAAAACGATGTCAGAGAGCTTTTTCTCGTCCTTTAGCACGTTCACCCTGAAGTCAGGATGATCCTGGGAAAACATTAACAGGTGCGTGCCTATAGCACCGTCTGTTATTCCAGGAATAAACACAGGAATCTTGTGCTTCCACGCCTGCCAGCATATCGTGTTTTTAGGCATTCTTTTCCCGAACTCCCAGACAAGCTCGTGGGTGCTGAGCTCTTTCTTGCCTTCCTCATAGATTTCCTGAAGCCACTGCATGACCCTTTTTTCGACCTCGTCACCGTAAACGCTCGCGGGCACGAGCACGTTCCCAAGCCGAGAGTATCCTCTTTCTTTTACTTCTGCATCATCAAGCATGAAGTTTCCGTGATAGTATGCTCCATAAGCCCTTGCTATGTCATGATCAAGTGTTCCGCATGTGGTTAGCACTGTGTTAAACTTCTCATTTTTTAGGAGCTGGATCAGTGTTCCTCTCAACCCTGTTGAAACAACGCATGCTGGAAAGGACAAAAAGTTGTAACAATCCTCCTGTTCAGTCATTTCGTACACGATGTCAGCAGCTTTAGCCAGTTTTCTGGCAACAAAGCCCCCTGTTTTATTCCAATTGTTCAGGAGTTCTTCCAGGCTTGTTTTTCCATTAACAGTGTAATCTTCTACCTTCCGCGTATTCTTCGCCTCCTAAGTTTGCCTTTTTCGTACCTGTAAACAGGCCTTCTTTTTAGGCTGGTGATGTTTCTTCCTTTTGTGCGGAACACTTCTTTAAACCTTGCTTTAATTCCTGGGAAAAGCCTTCCCATCTCCTCAAGGGCTTTTTCAACCCGTTTTGTTTCTATTGCTGCTCCTGCTTCTCCAGCCATTTTCCTGCCGGACCAGTCTCCCCACCGTTCTCTGAACGTTTTTTCCAGCCTGAGGCTCTCTTCCTTTGTCTGTTTCCTGAGCTCTTCTATCCTCTGTCTGCTTACCCCAAGCTCTTCCAGTTCTTCTTCCTTTCTCGCAAGTTCATCACGGTATATCTCAGGAGTGTCCTTGCCTTCTTTCACTTTCTTGTACATTAACGTAAGTCTTCCAGCCACAGGGTGCTCGTAGTACCCAAACGCGTACGAGCGGTAAGGTGTGAGCTCAGAATAATCTGCCATGAACAGGTACTTTGTTCCAGGAGCATTTTTGTCCCCTTCTATCATCCTGCGTATTCTGTCTGTCCTGTGCCCAGGAAGTATCCTCTTTAGTATTTCTTCTGTTTTTCTCGCGGACTTTTCTGCATCTTTCACTCCTGAGACAGATAAGCCTGAGCGGGTTATGTCATGGTACATTCCAGCTATGAAAATGTCCTGCAGGAGTTCTCTGTCTGTAACGCCTTCCTTGATCGCTTCTTCTACTGCCTTTTTTCCAGTGTAGTACATGTGGCCTACTGAGTGTGATGGTCCTGGTTTTTTTATGTTTTTAGTCATCAGGGATATTGCGTTTGCTACCGCAAGTTCTACTTCCCTGCTTTTCAGGACCTGCTCAACTTTCACCCGTACCACCTGAAGTATTCTTCAAGCGCAGGATGGGGATTATTCAAGCCCCTTTTTATTTTGGCCTTGCGCGCTCCAGCAAGCCTGCTGGGAATCTCCTCTTCCTTCAGCAGTTTCTTCAAGCAGTCTTCAGCAGTATTGCAGCTTCTTTTTTTCCAGGAGTAAATCCTGCTCTTGTAGAAGAAGTAGTTTGGATTCTTCTCAATGAATTTCTTTATGTTTTCAGCATCCCACACTTCAGGCCCTCTGTGCTTGCTGTAGTTGTTGAGTTTTAGAGTATTCAGGTCCAGCACTACAGAGCACCTTGATTTTTCATCAGTCCAGTACGCTGAGCCTAGTACTTCGAATCCCTGCTCTTCTATTTTTTGGCGTAACATCTTGGCAAGTTTTTCAAGCTGGGCCCAGACTATCTCTTCAACCGTGTCCTTAGGATACTTGAAAACAATCCCCACAATGTTCCTGCCTTCAATGCTCTTCTTTATGTTAACCGGTTCTTTTTTGAAGAAGAAGTCTTCAGAAGGTGACTCTAAGAATTTTCTGCTTTGCATTATGAACCTGCTTAGCACGGTTCTGTTCACTGCTGCTGCAACATTCCTATCTGGGTCAACAGGGTCTACTACCACGAGTGCTTCTTTGAACTTTTCAGGGTTTTTGCAGTGTCCTTTTATGTCTATCACTGTTTTTTGTTTCCATTTTGACGCTGCCTTAAGCAGGTTTTCGAACTTGTCATAGTGTAGTATCAGCAGCTCGCACAAGTATCCTGAAAACCCCTGAACTTTATGTCCTGCGCCGTACGCGCCCATGTTTTTCAGGAACTGTTTCAGTAGTATGACTTCATCCCGGTGCATTGGGCGCAGGTTCTGTATCAGGAACTCGTTATGCAATGGCGTCCGGTCTACTGCGGATATTATCCTGTCTTTTGTCTTGTAGCAGGGAACCACTTCTATTATTATCCCTTTCACCTTTCCTTTCACGTAAGGGTGTTCTGCATAGTGCACTTTAGGCCCATGCCCTCTTAGCACTTTCTTGCCAATCTTAAGCCCTTCCTCTTCCAGTTTCTTCCGGGAGGTGTTCTGGGGGAAGAAAAAGAATATGTCAATGTCCCTGTCATTTGATAAAAAAGTGCCGCGTGCTCTTGATCCAACGAGCACGGCTTCATACCCTAGCTTGTTCAGCTTGTTGATTATTTTCTTGGCTATTTCCTGTGTTTTTTTCACTTCCTCTTTTGAGGGCCGTATCTTGCTAAGCACATTTTCGTAGTCCATCAGAAATATATGCTGACAGAGGCATAAAAACGTTTACGAAACATATAAATTCCCTGTTCTCCTGTAGGAAGGTTAATGGCGAAGCTTCTGTCAGAACGGGTGATGAGCAAAATATACGAAGGTTACCCTTGGAATAAGTACGAGGTAGTGCTTCCTGAGCTGAACGAGGAGGAACAGAAGTTCTTCTCTTTTGTTGACTCTATTCTGAACAAGACACTCACTCCGAAAGAACTTGAGGAAATGTACATTAAAGACAATAAGATGGGCATAATTGCGGAGCTTGTTCAAAAACTGCGGACTGACCTTGAACCGTTCAGCAAAGGAATGCTCGGATACGATGAGGAGAAGAAAGCGTATGACCTGGTGTACTCTTTCTTGGACGGCGTTGGAAAAGAATTCGAACACAGGGACGTGCTAGCGTACCTTATAGCAAATGAGATGATCGGCCTTGGAAAAATCCAAAGACTTCTTGAGGACGATAACCTGGAAGAGATAATGGTGAATTCCTCGTCAGAGGTATTTGTCTTCGACAGAGAATTTGGACTTTGCCAGACCAACGTGAAGTTTTCTTCTGAGGAAGACCTGATGGAAATTGTGAACCGGTTAAAGAATTATTCAGGTATACGACCGGGCTCGGAAGTACCATTCATTGATTCACGGCTTCCGGACGGCAGCAGGATAAACATCACTCTTCCTCCAGTATCTCCTTTCGGGCCTACTATGACAATAAGAAAGTTCAGAAAAGCGCCCCTTACTATCACGCAGCTCATAGCAAACGGAACAATGACATGTTCTCTTGCAGCATTCTTGTGGTTGCATGTTGAAGGAATGAAGGTTTATCCCATGAATCTTCTTATTGCAGGAGGCACAAGCTCTGGGAAAACAACAACATTAAACGCGCTTTCTGTTTTCATACCCCTGTCCGAAAGAGTGATCACGATAGAAGACACGCTGGAGCTTAACCTGTATAACCGGAAGAACTGGGTAAGGCTCGAGGCAAGGAGGGGTGTGCTGGAAAAAGAAATTGAAATGAACGACTTGCTGAAGAACGCGCTCAGGATGCGGCCTGACAGAATCCTTGTTGGGGAAGTGAGGGGTGAAGAAGCTTTGACGATGTTTAATGCCATGAACACAGGTCACCAGGGCATGATGGGGACTTTGCATGCTAACACTGCAAGAGAAACAATAACCCGGCTTTCTGACCCTCCGATGAATGTGCCGCTTTCTATGTTCAGGCTTCTTGACCTAATACTTGTGCAGCAGAGGGTGTACGATCCAGTATCAAAACATCTTGTCAGAAGAATTGTCCAAGTATCTGAGTCTTCGGTCATGGGAAACACGGTTTCACTAGAGGACATTTTTTCCTGGGACTATGAGAGCAACTCTCTTGAAAGAAGTTCTATTCCGCCAAGAAATCTTGAGAGACTCGCTCACTTTTCTGGAAAAAGTAAAAAAGAGGTGCTTAAAGAGCTTGACCACAGAAAAAAGATTCTCCTCGAAATGGTGAAGAAAAGAGTGTTCAACTACTATGACATAAGCAAGGTCATAAACGAGTACTACCGCGACAAGAGGGGAGTTCTTTCTACTGTTTCTTCTTTATGATGCCCTGTTGTATCAGATCTCTTACTGCCCAGTCCACAAGCTCTTTAGAATAATGCATCTCCTTTGCGTACTCCTCTACAGAGACCCTCCCTTGTTTTTGTTTTATTTTTTCAATAACCTCCTGCAACAGCGGGTGGTTCACATCACCCCCTGCCACCTCGTACAACCCATCAATATTGACCGTTATTGCTTTTGGTTTTTCTTTTGTTCTTGATATAACTGCTTCTGCTTTGTACTTGAAGAAGAGCACTATCACTGTAAAAAGTCCTGCCCCTGCCAGCACGTAATAGATCAGATGGCTCGGTTCTTCTGCAGCCGCTGCAATTATCGCAGAATAAAGCTCATTATCAGACGGTTCCACTGGGACAACGTAAAACTCGCCAGCAGGCTCTTCATACACCTTTTCGTATCCTGCTGGCTGTTCTCTTAATCCATTAACAAGGTCAACAGCTTGCCACGCCCCATCAAAAACATCAAGCCAGGCGTAATACTTTCCTTCTGTGTTTTTTCCCACAACAATCTTGCAGGGTATTCCTGAGTTGATGCACACCTGTTTGCCTATGCATGAAAGGGTTAAGGAGTCGCCCCCAATTTTTGTCATATCAACATCGTGAAATGAAACAAATTCCACCTCTCTTCCACCCTTTCCCCCAAGCCTAGAGATAAGTTCTGTAATCCTGCCCGGAGCATCAGGTATGCTCATGTCAACTTTTCCTGTTGTCTTAACAAGCTTGTTGGACAAGAATCCTTCGTACTCCAGGGGGTAATTTTTTCTCTGGTTTTGTACTAGCGTGAACGGTTTCACCCTCAGCCTAAGGGTGGTCTTTGCATTTGTTTTTAACAACACTCTTGTGGATAGTAAGAAAGAGTTGACTCTCACATTGTTGCTTTTTATTATTTCAGGGCTAAGGTCCCAGTTTGTTGTTACCACAAGCGCGTCCCCGTCATAATCTAAAGGAATGAATGCAAAAACGCGGTCAGTTGAGTTCTTGTATGTGGGTACAGAGAAAATGCGGACAGGTTTGTCAAAGTTAAATTGATAAGATACAGTTGCTTCCACGTCAGTCAGGCCGGTAAGCTCCAGCACGCTTTCTGCACTTGATTCAGAAAACCGAATGTTTGCATTGGCTTTTACGTACTCCCCACTAAGAGGGGTGGATACTGTCACGGATGTTTTTCCCTGCTGAAAATTTTCCCTGGAAGGCTTGAGTTCCACAGCGTGTTCATCCCCATTAATGATAATGGATGGATTCAACGTGACCTTTGCCCAAGAATTGAACGTGATGGAATCATTAAGATCTGGGGGTATAAGCATAGTGTACCTGTCTCCAGACACCACCATGTTACTGCCGTAGTCTCCCACATACGAAAGGCACAGGCCTGTCGGTAAAAGGACAGCAAGTAACAGAAACCTTTTCATCATCCCAGTTTCACCCTCCAGAGCACAGAGTATTCAGGACCTTCTCTTTTAAGAATACTCTGGTACATCCGAATCTCCTTGACCAGTTGGGTTTGAAAGAATCTGTCCCGGTCCTCTGATAGTATTTTCTTAAGCCTTTCATCCGGTTTTCTTTTGACTCTGCCCAACGTAAGATGGGGGACGAACGTTTTTGCCGGCGCGTACCCTAATGGCGAGAGGGCTTGGTCAACCTTCTGCTTTAGAACATACACTTCTTCTGATTTCACGCCAGCCCACACCACTCTCACGAACCCTTGGCCTGGGAATACTCCCAGTCCTTCTAGCCGGATCGTGAAACTGTTGAACTCAAGGGCGCTCAGCGCTTTCTGAACCTCTGAAACTTCTTGTTCATCAAGTTCTCCGAAAAACCGCAAGTCTACCTGAAGATTCTCTGGCTTTACGGTTTTAACATAATCAATCTTACTGAGCTTTTCAAGCTCGTCAAGAACAGATCTCTCTGGTTCTACCCTGATCCCAAGAAAGCACCTCAAAACAGGTCACCTGATAACTTTATTCCTGGAATATGCTCCTTTGCTCCAAGCCCCAAGGGAAACAGCTTCTGCAGTGAAAGCACTGTTTTAGTGTCAACAGTTCCTGTTGGAATACCCTCTGCCTGGTTTCTGTGGCGCAAGAACTCTGTTTCCCTGTAACCCAGCCGAATATTCAACCCTGTTTCTTTACGTTCATCTTTAACAAGCCTCTCAAGGTAACGCACTATCCGCTCGCAGAGCTCAATGCTCCCTTTTCCTTCATCCAGTTTGCTTACACCACATGAGAGGAAGTCAGGAGAAAGCAAGTAGTAAAAGTCCTTAAGCCCAGCATACTCCTTTCCCCTGAAACTTTGGGTAAGGAACGGAAGGAAATTTTTCTTGTACGCGTTTTCCAGCATAAGTTCATGTTTTACACGGAAGACCTTGAACGCGGTCAAGGTCTTCTTTTTTATCTCATTGTACATCTTGTCCTCACTGCCTCCTGCCTCGTGAATTATTCTGGGAATATTAAGCGATACAGACTGCATTAACCCTGTTCCCGGCTTTTCCACAATATCGGAGTAAACAAAGCTCTTGCTGGAATCAAGCCGCACATGCCCCCGGTTGTCTTCTTTCAGGCACAGGAAAGGAAACCGAAACCGGTTATGGTCATAGTCTCCTCTTTTGAATACTTCAAGAAAAATCTCATAAAACCCTGCTGCCTCATCAGCATAATCAGCATAGGCTCCGTCTCTTTTTCCACCGGGGAGTACCGCTCTTCTTTTAGCAAGCCAGCCCGGTACCTTTTTTGACATGGTCAAAGTGAACGCTTTTCTTGGAAGGTGGTGTTCATTAAGTTCGTACAAGAAGTCCTGAGCGATCTGAGGCCACCTCTTTTTCGGAATGCCTCTTAAGAAAGGGGCGATCAACACATTCAAAGAATCTATCCCTGTTCCGAACGCGACATAGTCCTTTGAAATGCTTAGGATTCTTGCAGCGTGGGACACAGCCACTTCAGCTTTCTTTGCAGGTCCTGTTGAAATAAGCCCAGGTATCCTGATTCCTTGAGCAAGAAAA
>Ga0190313_1000586_pt1 | contig 21424 bp, 26 predicted proteins | sample 4870071011_MG_FD_169989 | JGI IMG/M metagenome (GOLD analysis project Ga0190313, IMG submission 169989) | Hydrothermal vent sediment bacterial communities from Southern Trench, Guaymas Basin, Mexico - 4870-07-10-11_MG | ecosystem: Environmental > Aquatic > Marine > Hydrothermal vents > Sediment ...
TCCCGAGGAGGACTGGGCATGGGGTGTGAGGCGCTATCCTTATCTCTCCGGTCTCGTAATCCACGTTATCGAACGTGTATGGTCTGGTAGCCTTATCCATCTCATAGACGGATTCTGGATCTATCCTCCTAACGGTCCCCCAATATTCTCTGGTTCTATGGGCTATGAGCTCGTAGGTTTTGCCCTTACCGAGGTCTGCTCCTATCGCTGCTAATGCTCCGATTATCCCCCTCCCATCGCCATAGTATATCATCTCCGCCCCGATCTCTCTTGCGAGGCTAAATCCATCCTCAAGCGGTATGATCTCCCTGACAGCCCTCCAGTAGAATTCTCGAAGCCTATGATCCGGCTCTCCTCGATGGAATACGATGCCTGTCTCAGCCCCCTCATCGAGCTCCGAATACTCTTCAACGACCTCTCTGACAACCTTCTTGAGAGGCTCTATCGACTCGGCCTCCAGCTTCATGGAGATCGCTGCATTACCCCTCGTCTTATACGGGCAGTTCGGATTTAGCCTAATAAGCCTAGGATAGCCTAGAAGCCTTACGCCGAGCCGCTCAAGCCTCCTCATGAGAACCGCAGCTATATACGTCGTGCAGCCGCCCTTCTTCGAATCGGTATCGTCTATGCCGATCCAGAGATGCATCCTCCGAGACTAAGCCTCTCCCCGGATCCATTTAAACCGACTCTACCCCTCTATAATCTTGAGGAGGTTATTGGCGAAAGCCTCAGCCCGTCTTAAATCCTCTTCATTCGGCCTCCCCCTATTCATTCCGCCAAGCTTCTCCAATACTCCATGAGTATTATATCCCCTACAGCTAAACTCGCCTACTATCCGGAAGCCTTTCCTCCTAAGCATCCTGAGAAGGGGCTTATGATAATCGTGTAGGATTGGTATTCGGGGTAGCCCGCTTGTCGAGAAGATGAATGCCGGCATACCGGAGGTCTCCGGGGCTTTCTCGGCGAACTCGAGCAGGCTTTTATGATGTCTTCCAAAATATATTCCAGAGCCGAATCCCGCAAGCCTATAATCTCCCAGATCTTCTGGTATAATCTCATCGGGCTTCACGATCTCCGCGTCCAAGACCTTTGCAAAGACCCTCGCAAGCTTGAGAGTATTCCCATGATGAATCGAGACGCATACTATGATCGAGGAAGCCAACCCCTCCCCCCTTCAGGGATAGGATTTCTCAAGCCGATGTAAGAACCTTTCAAAGATCTGGGATGCCGGACTGGCTAGTCTCAACGTTTTTAAAGAGGCGGCTTACCCCTTTAGAGCAGGCTAGGAAATGGCTCGGATGCATGCTAGGCGTCGTGGGAAATCGGGTTCTAAGCGGCCTATAAGCAAGACCCCTCCTTCATGGCTTAAGGTAACCCCGGAGGAGGTTGAGGCTCTAGTCGTAAAATACGCTAAGGAGGGCTATCCGCCGAGCATGATAGGTGTCCTACTGAGAGACCAGCATGGAATCCCCCTAGTCAAGCAGATAACCGGGAAGACCATTAAGCAGATCCTCAAGGAGAATAACCTGCTTCCCCAAATTCCCGAAGATCTCGATAACCTGCTTAAGAAGGCTAGGCGGATGAGAGCCCACCTAGCAAAGCATAAGGGAGACAAGTATAACCGGCATAGGCTCCAGCTCGTCGAGGCCAAGATCCATAGGCTCGTCAAATATTATAAGCGGGTAGGCGAGCTTCCGCCAGACTGGGAGCCGGAGCTTGTCTACGCATACAGGTAGCCCCGCTTTAGGATCAGCTATTTTAGGCTCATCCTCCTCCTAGAACTAGGATAAATGACTCTAGACAAGTTTAGGGATGAGCTTGGGTTTCTCTCGAAGGCTGGCGAGATCGCTGATAGGATAAGATCTATTATAGATGAGGGCTTCTCCTTCATGGTTATCTGCCATAATGATGCTGATGGGTTGGCTGCTGGAGCGATATGCTCCACCATGCTTCTCCGGGAGAATGCGCGCTTTACCACGAGAGCCGTTAAGGGCCCTGATGAAGCCTTAAAGAATCTGGGAGAGCTTCCGGAGAGATGTATCCCTATTTTAGTTGATATGGGGAGTGGTTATCTAGCCGAGGTCTCGGAGATGATTAAGGATAGGCAGGCGATAATCCTGGATCATCATGAGCCTATGGGCCAGGCTTCCGAGAATATTCTCCAGCTAAATCCTCATCTATATGGCATAAATGGGGCTGAGGAGATTAGCGGGGCTGGAGTAGTCTATCTCGTGGCAAAAGCGCTTAACGAGGAGAATGTAAAGCTCTCGCCCATAGCCGTCGTAGGCGCCCTAGGAGATCTCCAGGATAGGGGTGATAGGAGGAGGCTTCACGGGCTTAATGAGCTAATAGTGAAGGATGCGGTCGAGAACGATCTGCTTAGAATCGAGGAGGATCTCCTGCTTTATGGCCGAAGCTATAAGCCTCTCCACGTAGCCCTCGCAAGCACGATGAACCCGTTTATAGTCGGGATCTCGGGGAACGAGGCCAACGCCTATAGCCTCCTAACCGAGATCGGCATAAAGATAAAAGAGGATGACCGATGGCGAGTCCTAGCCGAGCTAAGCGAGGAAGAAAAGAAACAGCTCTACAACGGGATCCTAAAGCATCTCGCCTCGCTAGGGCTTCCACCCAGCATAGCGAGAGAGCTCATAGGATGCGTCTATGAACTCGTCCGAGAGGAGCCTTGGACCTATCTGAGGGATGCGAGGGAGTTTGCATCGCTTCTAAATGCTTGTGGGAAGACCGGGAACGAGTGGCTCGGCCTAGCGATAGGGATGGGTAGCAGGGGAGATCTCCTCGAGGAGGCTCAAAGGGTCTTGGAGGAGTATAGGAGGAGGATGGCGGAGGCGATAGAATACGCTATGAGGGAGGAGAATAGGCAGGAGCTTAAGAACCTGATCGTGATAGATGGCGGAAACGTTATCGATGATAGGCTTGTAAGCTCCGTCGCATCCATGCTATCCTCCATGAATGTTCAGGGAGAGGATAAGATCCTGCTAGCCCTAGCCCAGTCGGAGGACTCGATAAAGATCTCTGCAAGATCTCCGAGGAGGCTCGTGGATAGAGGATTAAACTTGGGAAAGCTTCTAGCGAGAGCCGCCCAGCTCGTGGGAGGTAGGGGAGGAGGCCACGATATAGCGGCTGGAGCAAACATTCCAAAGACTCGGAAAGCCCTATTCCTACTCGAGCTAGACCGGATAATCGAGGAGGAGCTTCCGAGACTAAAGAGCTAGGGGTCCGGTGATAGGCTATGGTGGAGTATGGCGTTGGGAGCGAAGCCGAGCTATGCATGGAGTTCGAGGACGAGGTCTTGGCAGAGCTTATTCTTAGATCTCTTCAGCCTGATAATGAGCCGCTTCCACGAGGGCTTGCGATAAGCGTTAGGCGAGATGGCAGTAGAGTCATCTTCAGAATCTCGTCACAGCGTCCGGTAAGCTCGCTTCTAGCCACGATCGACGATATAATCGTCATGACCCTAGTCGCTCTTAGATCTATCAGAGCCGTATCTCCTTAAGCTATCAGAGGTCTTACAGACTTCAAAGTTCAGAATATCCTCTCGGCCTCCTGTTGGTAGCAGGTATCCGCATGGGCATCGATCAGGCATTCCAATATTCCTCCAGATCCGCTCAACGATCTTATTAGGAACTCTATCTAGGATTCTCCAAGATATCTCGCATGCCTCTCTAGATGAGAGGCCGAGCTTCACGAAGGCGTTCTCTAAGACCCCATGCTTCCAGAGCGCCTCCTCGATCATCTTCTCGCCCTTCTTATCTAGGAATATCCTCCTCTCCCGAATCTCGAGATAACCCTCCTCTCTAAGCTTCTTTATCATCAGGGATGCTGTAGGCTTTGCGATTCCCAGCTCCTCGATTATCTCGCGTTGCCTCGCATACCCCTTCCCCTTAGAGCATTTGAAGACTGCGATTAGATAGTCTATCCTTCTAGGGCTTAGCTTACTCACGCTTCACCACCATCCCGATTATCGTTATAGCCGATAGGATTCCTATCCCCCCGCTTGGGGGTATGTTTAGAAGCTGTGCGATCGCATAGCCTCCGAGGGAGAGGCCGATCGCCGAGAGATAGGATACGAGATATGGCATCCTCCTTGTAAGCTTTATCGCGAGCGCTCCCGGAACCGCCAATAATATGTGCGTCGCCAAGATTCCTATGCTTGAGGCTAGGATCGCTGTCGCGAGAGCGCTTAACCCGAAGAAGAGGTATCGATAGACCCTGACATTCAATCCCATGGCTATAGCCCCATCCATGTCGAATGCGATGTATTTGAGTTCTCGGGTGATCAGATGCATAAGCGGCGCGACGACCACCAGCGCCGAGAGTATCTTCTGAAGATCCTCCATCGTGGATACCGCCGAGCTTCCAGCAACGTATAGCCATGCCTGAGCCAGCCCCGTCGAGGAGACCTGGACTACGAGATAGCTGAAGATGACCGTGATAGTCGTCGCGATCGCGACTACCAAGGCTATCGCCACGTCCTCCGAGAATATCTTCTCGGATAGCTCGGCTACGAGGATCGATAACAGTAGAGCTGTTATGAATGCTATTATCGGCGCGGGGACTCCGAGGTTGAAGACGACGTTCAGATATACTCCGAGGATCGCTCCGCCTAGAACGGAGTGGGTCATGGTTAAGGCGAATAACGTGCTTCTCGAAAGTATTAGCGGCAGGCTTATAGATCCTACGAGTAGCCCGCTGGCGATCGCCGAGAAATAAGCTAAGAGAATTAGCTCGAGCACCTCATCCACCTCCAATCCGGCTAGCCATGATCCTCCCCAAGTATGAATCCGGCCGGAACCTCGGTCAAGCCCGGATACGCTTTCCTAAGATTCTCCAAGGTCAATACCTCTCCAGCTCTCCCAATAGCATAGACTCGCTTATTCAGCAGGATTACTATAGGCTCGAGGTGTATGCATGGGCTAAGCTCATGAGCAACTAGGAGTATATCGACGCCCCTCTCCTTATGAAGCCTGTAGAGCAGCTCTGAGATCTCGCATTTCATATCGAAGTCGAGCATGGAGTATGGCTCATCTAATAGGAGAAGCTTAGGGTCTCCTATCAAGGCTCTAGCTATCAGAACCCTCTGCTTCTGCCCTCCACTAAGCTCCGAGAACAGGGCTGATGGATCATCGAGCTCGACGAGCTCGAGAACTTCCTTAATCTTTCTCCTAACCTCTCTCGTCGCGAACCTCGGCGGCAGATCCCTCGCCAAAGCCCCCATAGCTATAACCTCTTCAACGGTCATCGGAATATGATGATCAACGTTAATTATCTGCGGGACATAACCTACGAGCCTGCGAACAGCCCCCGAATCCCTAACGACATCATAGCCGAATATCCTAATCGAGCCTCTCCGAGGCTTAAGCAATCCGAGCATAAGCTTTAGCAGAGTAGTCTTACCAGCCCCATTAGGCCCCATCACCGCGCAGAAAAAGGGCGAATCCAGCTCGAAGGATACGTCCTCCAGCGCAGGCTTTCCATCAAAGCTATAATAAACGCCTTTCAGCTCGACGTCAGCCATATCTCCTCACCTTCATCACTAGAAGGATTAGGAATAGAAGCAGGATAAGATTTGCTAGAAGAGAGGGGACCGCTATAAGCTCGAGAACGCTCGTCGAGGCCGCCGACGCGCTCTCCATATCTCTCTCGACGCTGCTCCTAAGAAGCGCGGCCGCCAGAACCGGGGCCAGCTCAGGCTCATCAGCAAGCTCAATCAAGGGTATTACCAGATACGGGACATCCTGCTCATCCAGAATCCTCGTAAGCTCCGGATTCTCCATAAGCTCTAGATCGCTCAATAGGATTAGCGACGCCCTCCCCCTTCTAACGGCATCTACAGCAATCATTATATCGCCCATGCTAGGCTCAGCTCCGTGAGCCTTCAGAATAAATCCCTCAACCCTTAATCCGAGATCCTCCGCAAGATATTGTAGATCAGGCCCGCCCAAAACAACCTTTACCTCTTCCACGCCCATGGTCTCGACCTTGGCTCTTATCGAATCCAGCCTCTCCAGATATTTTCTAAGCCTCTCCTCGAAATAGCTTGAATGCTCAGGAGACATCCGTGATAATTCTAGGGCTGAGGCTTTCGCTATCGCCTTAATCCCCATAATTGAATATAGGTATCCATGCGGATTCGAGATGTTTGTTCCAGGTATCTTCAAAAGTATTAGCCCAGCCTCCTGATAATCCCTATAGTCTAAGACCGGTATCCTGATGAACCCCTCCTCTCTAAGCCTCCCAATACTCTCCTCCACCGGTAGATGATGAGGTCCCGTCATCACTATCAGGGATGCGCCTGCTATCGCGTCTAGAAGTTCTCGAGATCCAGGCTCATAGCTATGCGGATCCGCTCCGGCTGGGAGAAGGCTTCTAGCCTCGACGATCTCTCCTCCAACCTCCTCTATAATCGATTTTAATGGCGGTGCCGTGACTAAGACCAGTATCTTTCCTTGGGGTTGGGCGTTGGCTTGGGAGATTATGGCTAGGAGGATCGCTAGAGAGAGGATTACTGGCATGAGTGTGGGCTTCTTCGAGGTTTTCCCCATCCAAACTTATGGGACGGGGTGGATCGCTTTAAGTTTTATGGCATAAAACTTTCATCGGGAAAAGCTCTTATTATACGGCACTTCCTCGATTTCGAGAAATGTCGAGAAGGCCGAGAGCGGAGAGGAAGCCGCCTAAGATCATCTACACGATCTACTCGCCGGAATACTTCGGCTATAAGGAGATAGGAACAACTTGGGCCTATAGCCCCGAGCAGGTTATAGGAAGAACCATCTGGGTAAGCCTCTACACCCTAACCGGAGACTTCTCCCAACAACACCTCCTGATAAGGTTCAAGATCGTCCGAGTCAAGGATACGATAGCCGAGACGGTCTTCTACGGCCACGAGTATGGAAGAGAATTCGTCCGAAGCCTAGTAAGAAGAGGAACAAGCAGAATAGACATGATAACAAACCTCGTAACCAAGGACGGATTCCATCTAAGAGTCCAATCAACAGCCTTCACCTATAATAGAATCGGAAGGCATTCCTGGAAGGCGAAGACGATCAGGAAGATAATGAAGGAGATCTTGGAGAAGGCTGCGAGCGAGCTCGCCCTCTCCCAGCTCTCCCAGGAAATGGTTCTAGGAAAGACCGCATCCGACATCTACCAGCAGGCGAAGAAGATAACCGCCCTAAGGCATGTAGGCATCATAAAGAGCAAGGTCCTCCATATACCAGACTGGGTATATAGCGGAGAAAAGCCTCCAATCGAGGAGGTGCAGGCAGATCAAGCTAAGCCAGAAGCAGAGGCAGAGGCATCAGCGAGCTAGAGAGCTAATAGCACTCGAAGCAGCAAAACTACTCTACTACGGCGCCTGCAAAGAATATATCGAGGCCAAGAGGCTAGCGGCAAAAAAGCTAGGCTACGAAAACCTGCCGAAAAACTCCGAGATAGCGCTCAAGCTCCTAGAATACGCCCTCCTGATAGAAGGGGAAAACTACTGGAGGAGATTGAGAAAGCTTAGAGAGCAAGCCCTAAAACTGATGACAACACTCTCGAGGTTTAAGCCGAGGCTCGTCGGAAGCGTATGGCGCGGAATAATAAAGCCCAGAAGCGATATAGACATAGAAGTAGACTACACGGATCCAGAACCAATAAAAAAGACTCTCCAGGAAAGCGGCTATAAGATAAAAGGCGAAGAAGCAATAGAAGTTCCAGAACCTCTCAGGCAGGGTAGCCTATGGAGAATAAAAGTCGAGACCGAGGATGGGGAGGCAGAGATAATCCTAAAGGAGCATAAATGGTATCTGAACCCGCCGAGATGCGATATATTCGGCGATACTAAGAAAGGTTTAAACCAAGTGGAGTTGAGGAGAGTCTTGGAAGAGGAGCCGGATAAGCTCTTCATACCGGAGGAGCCTGGAGATGGAGATCGATAGAGAGACCTTCAGAAAACTATTCCCAAACCTATATCGAGAGATGGAGCTAAAGAAGATGAGCATCTCAATAGACGCCGTTAGGCAAGATCGGGAAGAAGCCGAGAAAGAAGCATCAAGACCACGCGCCCCATCCATGCCAACCCCAATAGACTATCTGAGAAGATGCGAGAACGACGAAGAGGCATTCGAGGTAATAGACTACCTTGAGAAAAGAGGCGAGATAAGTAAGGAGCAGGCCGAGAAACTAAGGAAACAAGTCAGAGAGTATGGTGTCAGAAGCTTCGGAAAGAAGAAGGAATGGGGATACTACTCAACAAAATACCTGGGAGGCGGCGTAGAAGAGTAGTTAGGATGAGGATCTGCTCGTTGGTCGAATTTAAACATCTTAAAGCGTTCTTAGATTCCATGCTCGAGATCCTAGCGGGATGTATTGGGTGATGGGAGATAATTCCGTTTTATAATTCCCGCTCGGTTGTGAAAATATATTTTAGCGGTTGGGAGATAATTCTAACATGCGTAATCTTGAGCGTAAGTATGGTGTCGGTTTATGGATCTTTGGGGGGCTGAGCGATAGGTTTGTGGTCGAGGGTTATAAGCCTTCCAGACCTATTAATGAAAGGATTAGGATGCTGTCAAAAGTCCCTCTAGCTCGAGGAGTTGAGCTAACCTTTCCATCAGATTTTCAAGAACTTCCCCCAGAAGAGCTCCGAAAGAGTCTAAGAGATCTAGGGTTAGGTATCTCAGCAATAGACGTGGACTTGTTCTCAAAGCCTAGGTGGCAGAATGGCTCTCTATCTTCGGATAATGAATCGATTCGAAGGGAGGCGATAGAGGTTGTTAAAAAAGCGGTTGATAATGCAAGAGCTCTCGGCGTATCGAACCTCGTTCTTTGGCTTGGTCAGGATGGCCATGACTACCTTTTCGCAAACCATCGCAGGAAGTGGAGGCTACTTATAGAAAGCCTTAAGGAAATCTCGGATTACCTAGATCGCGAGATAATATATCTGGAGTATAAGCATAAGGAGCCTAGAACGCACTCGCTTATTTCGAATGTTGGGAAGACGCTTCATTTGATAAATCGTGTTGGCTCGGATAATCTCGGAGTATTGATAGATACGGGGCATGCTCTTATGGCTGATGAAAATCTCGCTGAGTCGGTGTATTTGATACATGACTCGGGGTTGCCGCTGATGTTGCATCTAAATGACGCTTATGGATATTGGGACGATGATATGATCCTAGGATCAATAAACCTTCTAAGATTCGTGGAGTTCTTCTATGCGTTACGAGAAATTGGATATGATGGATGGTATGATTTGGATATCTTCCCTTATAGGGAGGATCCGGTAGAAGCGTGTAATCAAAGTCTCCGAATGATTGATTATCTGGTGAAGCTTGTCGAGAGAGAGCATGAGAAATTGCGTGATGCCATAGAGTCTGACAACCCTCATAAGGCCTTGGATATTGTTTGGAGACTTCTCCTTAGAGACTTTCCATGATTTTCTTTCAATACTTCTAACTCAACCTCTTTTTCCTGCTGCGACTATTGAGATTATATCTCCCCATCTCAGCTTATAGTCTTCTCCGAGCCTAATCTTCCTTCTAGCATCAATAGCGTATAGGAATGTTTTTCCTAGATCCGTGTGGATGGCGTAGGCTAGATCTCTTGGAGTGGATCCTTCGGGCAGGATATAGACGTCTGGTAGCACGTTTCCATCATGATCTGTAAGCTTCTCCGGATCCTCGACCGGATAGACTGGGATGTATCTCAGCTTCTCGAAGTATGCTTTATTCACTACTTCCTGGACTCCTGTCGAGCCCCATCGCCCCAAGACCTTCTCCTCGATAAGCTTTAGAGCCTTTTTCTGATTTGATGTGAGCTTGCTGTCGTCTAGTACCTCGAAGCTATTGTCGCCTGGAAGATATTTTATGAGCCCTCGCTCGGCTGCGAGCCTAAGGATTCTCTCCGCCTCGGCGCTTACCGGGACTACCGTATATCCTGCCTTCTCCAATCTTCTTACCCCGTCTTCTGCTTCCGGAATGTCTATCTTATTGGCTGCGACGATTATAGGCTTGCTCGCCTCTCTAAGCTTTCTGATGAATAGGAGGAGGTCGTCTTTACTCCAGCTCGATGGCTTGCTCGGGTTGAGGTCGAGTTCGCCTAGAACTCCTCGTATGGTCTCCTCGCTTATTCTGAGACCTGAGAATTTTCTTGCAAGCTCTTCCTCCAGCTTCGAGACCTTGCTCTCGACCACCCTGCAAATTCTCCTCCAGTCCTCTTCTAGTAGCCCATGCATCCAATAGTCCAGCTCCTCCTCGACTATCCTAACATCCTCCACTGGGTCGCCTACCCCAGGCTTAACCGGATTTCCATCCGGATCCGTTGAGCCGGATGCATCCGCCACGACTATAAGCGCTGAGGCTTGCCTTATCTCATCGAGGAATTGAAGTCCCAAGCCCCTGCCCTCATGAGCGTTCCTGATGATCCCTGGGCAGTCTATTACCTCGACCGGGATGAACCGGACGCCGTCTACGCATCTGCTATTCCTCGGATTATCCTTGACTCCGAGCTCTCGGCAGACGCAATTTATCCTGAGATACGTTATCCCTCTATTCGGCTTGATGGTCGTGAAAGGATAGCCCGCGATCTCGACGGGGGCGAGGGTCATAGCCGCGAACATGGTGCTCTTCCCGACATTAGGCTTCCCAACTATTCCCGCCAGCTCCATTCCAGAACAATTAGATCTACCAGCCTAAAAACGATATTCATAAGAGGATTCAGAGGGTTATCCTTAAGTTGAACTTCAGCCTCGAAGATAAGAGGCGCCATGGCGAAAGTAACTATCGATAAGGATGCATGCATCGGTTGCGGTGCTTGCTGGGCGTTGGTGCCGAGCTTCTTTGAGCAGAATCCTGATGACGGCAAGAGCCAGATCGTTGAACAGTATAGGTCTGGAGGCGATCCACTAGTCGGAGAGGCGCCGGACGATATGCTGAATGATATAAAGAGTGCTGCGGAGGGATGTCCGGTCGGAGCTATAAAGATCGAGGAGTAGAAAAAGCCCCTATCATCCACTACTTTCTTTCCTTTTTAGCGAGCTTCTTCCTCACCCTTCTCAGGAGTGGGTCTGGTAGTTGGACTTCTTTATCGTTTAGGATTGCGGGATGGTATGGATCGACCATTATTACTTCGTACCATTTGTATAGCCCGTCTTCGGCTACCCAGTATGCTCCGAGCGGGTAGAGGTTTGGGTATTTCCTCTTAGCTCTCTGGATCGCCTCCTCCTTCATCGAGACATTTACCTTATGTTTTGTTACTCCGAGGGCTTTCGGTCTTCTACCAGCTCTTGGCCTTGGCTTCTGGAATCCACCTCTCCTGACCCTAACCCTAAGAACCACGAATCCTTGCTTAGCCTTATAGCCTAGCTTTCTGGCTCGGTCCAGTCTGAGAGGCTTCCTAACCCTGACTATGGCGGGCTGCCTCCTCCATCTGATGAGCCTCTGCTTCATTAGGGTCTTAAGCTCCTCAGGCTTCTCCCGCCAAAGCGTCTCGAGCTTCTCGCAAAGCCCCATCCTGCTCTCCATCCACGAGCCGGCTAGGCATAATTTAACTCTTAGGGGGAGAAAAGGCTCTCGGAATCTAAGGTAAAATCCTTTTAAGGCGTCTCTGGGATGCTAGGTTGAGGATTCTCATGATTTTATCCGATCGGGATATCCGTGAGTTCATTAGACTTGGTAAGATTCGATTCGAGCCGGAGATATCCGGTGATCAGGTAGGGCCTGGGTCTGTTGATTTAACGCTCTCTAATAGGTTTTGGAGGCTTAGGGATGGTGTCGAGGTTATAGATTTGGCGGAGATGGCGTTCGATGATGTTGTTGAGGAGGTTATAGCCGATGAGCTGGTAATTCCCCCTCATGGCCTGGTTATAGGCATGACTAGGGAGAGGATATACGTTGACGAGGATGTATGCGGCTGGATAGAGGGTAGAAGCAGGTATGCGAGAATGGGATTGGCAATCCGTTCTGCAAGCGGGTTCATACATCCCGGATCACATAATCATCAGATCTTGGAAATTTCTAATCTAACGCCTCGTCCGATGAAGCTTAGAGCCGGGATGCGGATAGTCCAAGTGGTCTTCGAGCTTACGAGAAGCAGGACTACTAAGCCATATAGGGTTCATGGGGTGATAGCTAGGGATCAGTAGGGAGGGAGGCTTCATGCCTAGGGTCGAGAAGCTCTCGATACAAGTCCTCTGCTATGCGACAGAGGATGTAAAGAAGGTTCTCAAGGCTGTTGAAAATGTTTTGGGGCCGGATGCTGCTAGGAAGATGTCTATGACGACTGAGAGACTTGAGGGATATTATGGCGACCCGATAACGCTCATAAGGATATTCCTGCTGGATAGAGAGGAGTCGGAGAAGACTCTCATAAGAATACTGGAGAACCTCTCCGATGCGGAGAGGGAGGAGCTTTGGTCTGATAGATCTAAGAAGGGTAAGCATGGAGGCAAGCTCTTCATAAGGCTGGATAAGCAGGAAGCCTATCTAGGCAGGATAAAGCTATCGGATAAAGATCCGATAAGGATCGTGGCAGAGATTAGGGGGAACGTGGATCTCCTTAAAAAGAAGATAAGTGAGAAGCTTAAAGCATAGGATGCCGGATGCATGAGAGCCTTCACCGATTTTTGGGTTAAGGTAAGAGACTTAGATCAGGCGTCGGATATCCTCAAAAAGCTTAGAGAGCTAGGATTCTCCAACGCTGTGATAGAGGCGGGTGAGGAGGTTCTCGAGAGGTTTGATGAGCTTCGCAGGATCGGCGAGGAGCAGGGCGTAAAAGTGTATCGGAAGCTAGTCCTGAAGCCCGATGGTAGAAAAAGTCTCCTGAGAAGCCTAAGAAGCAATCGTGGAAAGTTCGAGATAATAACGGTCCTATGCGAGAATCTCGAGACGGCTCTCGTCGCCGCGAGAGATTCGAGGGTTGATAGCTTGATAATCCCTCCGAGGCCGAGGTTTAGATTCGATAAGGGTGTCGCCGCGCTGCTAAAGAATAGCGTCGAGCTCCCCTTCAAACAATACTTGGAGGATAAGCGGGGCTTCCTCGAAACGGCCATGAGAGTGGTTGAGATCCTCGGCAAGAAGACGAGCATAATAGTATCCTCGGCAGCAGATGACATCCTCGATCTTAGAGGTCCTAGAGAGCTTGCCTCCATGCTTCAGGTGCTTGGATTCTCGCAGGAGCAGGCTCTCGACTCGGTCTCCAAGAACCCCATGAAGATTATCGAGAGGAATCTCCTCAAGCTCTCGAAAAACTACGTCGCTCGGGGAGTGGTGAAGCTTGACTAAGCGGATCAAGAAGCGTTATCTAGCGGTTATCGCCGAGCCTAGAGCCGAGCCGGATGAGATGATGCATGCGATAGTATCTTCATATGAGGAGCTTTTCGGTAAATTCGGCCTAGCCTCAGCCGGCATAAAACTCGTTAAAAGCTATCCGAGTAAAGGCATCCTCATAATTAGATGCTTCCTAGACTCCCTGCCAAGGCTAATTCTAGCATTAGCCTCGATCACCAAGATCGGCGAAGAGAGAACGGCGCTTAGGATAATCTCGATAAGCGGAACGATAAAAAGCCTAACCAGAAAGCTTGCTCCTCTTAAGAAGACCTAATCACCGCTGAGATCTACCACAATACGGGCAGAATAGCTTGCCTTCGAGAGGCTTTCCGCAGAACTTACACCTATCCTCTACTGAGACTTCCTCCACCTCCGCCTCCCGCTCCTCCCTCTGCTTCTCATATCTCTTAGCGATGAAGATTCCGCTCTCGAGTAATACTGCGAATACTGCGAGAAGTATGAGGTTCGTGAACATTCCTCCATCAGGCGTTATTATCGCTGCGATGATATACATCGCGCCATAGATCCATTTCCTATTCCTTTCGATGGGTTTCGTACTTAGTAGCCCGACCCTAACTAGCAGGACTAGGATCGCCGGGGTTGTGAAGACCACTCCGGTCGCTAAGGTTACTATCAGGATCGTCATGTAGAAGTCCATTATGGTTATTCCCGGGAACGTGACGCCCGTATATGGGAAGAAGATGAGCATAGCCTTGAAGGTGAAGGGCGTTATCACGTAGAGGCCGAAGGCGAGCCCGGCTATGAAGAGTCCAAGAAAAGCTGCCAGGAACGGGTAGATCATCCTGCGCTCATGAGGATATAATGCGGGATCGACATACTTGAAGATCTCATATCCTATAACCGGGCTACTAAATATCAGGCCGAAGACTAGCGCCGCGATAAAGTAAACCTCTAAGGGAGCGGTAATCGTTCCTGCGAAAAGTTCGAGCGCTTGAGGTCTTACCATCGAGTTTATCCAGTCTAGGATGAAGGATACTAGAGGCTTATACATGTAGAGAAGCTCCTCCGGCGAGCCTAATTGAGCTGGGAAGACGAGCATCAAGAGGGTTATAACGCCGACCGTTATCAGGCAAACCTTCAATCTATCTCTTAGCTCCAGTAGGTGTTCAAGCAGGGTCATCTCCTTCATGTCTCTAGGAGCTTCCGATTTCTTAGAGGGCATAGCTATGCCTCCGACTACTACTGGAAGAAGCAGTTAATCCTACCTAAAAATCTCTACCTTATAAGCTGGATCTAGATTATGATTGGATAGGAAATGCCAAAATACAGGGTATTTCTACCGATATTCGTCAAGTCTTCGATTTTTCTCTTTTAATTCTCCCCCGGATCGGCTTACCTACTTCTTCTTGGTGAGCTTTAGGATTTCCTCGGCGATCTGATCTCTAGTCTTACCCTCCGTGCTTATCCCAAGCTCTCTAGCAAGCTCTAGAAGCTTATCATCTAGCTTCTTCAATTCTGCGGAGGCTGATGATACGGTCTCGGTGATAGGTTGAACCGCCTCACTTACCTCTTTTTTCACATTCTCGGCTTCCTTGGTAGCTTTCTGGAACTCCTTCTTCGCTTCTCCAAAAGCTCGAGCGATCTTAGGTAGCTGGGATGGCCCCCATAGAAGGAGAACTACCAAGACTACCGCAACCACTATCCATTCTATACCCGTGATCATTTTCTCAACCATTCTTCCCCAATGACCCCCATATAAGTTTTCTTAGCAGAGTTTCTGGAAAGATTTTCCGGGGGCCGCCGGCTTCTCATAATCGAATCTTTATTAATGGCGTGGCTTCTCAAGGTTCTCGGAGATGGCTGAGTCTTCGGCTCAGGAGTTTAAGCCGATCGTAAGGTTTCTTGGCACGGATCTAGATGGCTCTCTCAAGGTTCCTTACGCGCTTGCAGCGGTTAAGGGCATCGGGGTTATGCTTGGATATGCTATCGCTAGGGCTGCTGGCGTCGATACGGAGAAGAGGCTTGGATTTCTCAGCGATGAGGAGCTTAAGAGGCTCGAGGAGGTTGCCAAAGACCCGCTGGGCCATGGAATCCCCGCGTGGATGCTGAATAGGAGGAAGGATCCGGTTACCGGGAAGGATCTCCAGCTTTATGGATCGGATCTAGTCTATGCTATTAGAGAGGATATTCAGCGTGAGATGAGGATAAAGTCTTGGAGGGGGATTAGGCACTCGCTAGGGCTTAAGGTTAGAGGTCAGCGGACGAGAACTACCGGAAGATTTGGAACGGCTGTAGGGGTCTCGAGGAGGAGGCAGTAGGTCTTCTAGCCGAGCCTCTTTTATCCCTTTATAAGGGCTATATCTCTTGAGAAGGGTATGGGGCTAGGGTATAGAATCTTCTCGGGGATGAAGTATCTCGGCTTAGCGGCTATATTAGCCGGCTGGATAACGATAGCAACGGCTATAGCATTCAACCCCTGGTTCTCTCTTAGCAGGAACGCTCTTAGCGATCTAGGAGCCATAGGCGTTAGAAATGCTTGGATCTTTAATAGCGGCTTGATAATCGCTGGAGTTCTCGCCCTCCTATACTCGATGTACCTCCTGCTCATGTCGAGATCAAGGCTTGGAATCCTCGCCTCCTCGATATTCTTCCTCTCAGCTATCCACCTAATCTTGATAGGGCTTTTCCCTGAGGGGACCTATCCGCATCTCTTCGTCTCCATAGAATTCTTCACCCTAGCGGGCTTAGCAGTTTTATTCTACGGCATAGCCCTTCTAGCCGAGAGAATCAAAGCCATAGGAGTGGCCTCCATACTTCTTGCGGCCGCAGGCTTCTCAGGAGCTATACTAATCCCCTGGCCATCAATAGGCCTCCTAGAAGTTTATGCCATATGCTTGCTAACAATCTGGATAGTCCTGATGCTTAAATGCTTCTAGGCTTTATCCTTATCCTTCTTCTTTTCTAGGTCTAGGTTCAGGTCTTTCATCCGCTCTTTAAGCTTCCTCTTTATGGCTGATGGATTATTCTCGACTCCGAAGAGCTCCGCGAAGAGCGGCGTCGTTTTTAGGATTAGCGTTCTTCCAGTTTTCTCGGCCTCGACTAAGCCCTTTTCGATTAGTATTTTCACGTGTCTATAGGCTGATCCGCCCCTGGCCTCCGCGACCTTGCTCTGCTCGATCGGCTGGTGATAGGCTATGAAGGAGAGGGTTCGCATAACCCCTCTGCTGAGGAGAGGCTTTCTCAGAATCCTCTTAACCAGCTCCATATACTCTTTCTTGAGCTTGAGGTAGTAGCGCGGTCCGGGGAGCTCGACAAGCTCGAGCGCTCTCGAGTTTTCCTCATAATGCTTCTTTAATTCTTCTAAGGCTTTCAATACGCGCTTCTTGGATCTCGTTCCGCATACCCTCATTATCATGTTTAGGGTTACGGGTTTTCCAGCCGAGTATAATATCGCTTCAATTCTCGCCTTTAGCTCCTTCTGGTCTATCATTCCATTTCACCGCTATGAGCCTATGCTCATCGTCTTCTATTAGCTCGACTACGCCTTTTGCGGCCGCGAATAGGAGTAGGATGAATCTTCTCGCGGCTTCAAGCCTATCCACGCCCGAGAAGATGTCCTTCGGATCTATAATCTCCTTATCGCCGAAGATCCTCCGCAGCCCCTCAAGGAACTCCTCGAGCCTCTCCTCGATCCTCACGAGGAATTCGTCGAGCTTTACATCGAAGACTTCTAAGAGCATCTTCTCTTCTTCTCCTCCGTTTTTCTTCTCGGGTTTCATGAAGATGCTTCTTAGAGCTTGGACTAGCTCGTTAATCGTGGTTATCATGAACTCGGGCATACATGGGAGATCTACTGGTGGAGGGACTATCATGAGTTCTCTAATCTTCTCCTTATCGACCGGCTTGGGCTTATCGGCTTTTAGAAGTAGCTCCGTCTTCATCCTATGAATCGTTGCAGCGGAGTATGCTGCGACTCCGCATGAGTTCAGGTCTAGTAGATTCTTTTTTTCGAGCTCCTCCATCAGGGATCTTATTATCTCGACGAGCTTTATCTGCCAGGGCTTTACCCTATTCAGCCTAGTTACGTCGAAGAGAACTCTCCAGCGTGGATCGCTCCAGATCGTGATCGTTCTTTCAGTCGTTTCTGATCACCTCCTCAAGCTTCGTCTTAACAACCTTGGATGATCCTCCGGCATTATAGACGCCTATCACCTGGTCGGCTTTCTCGACGACGACATCCTTTAAGGAGATAACGATTATCTGAGTCCTCTTAGCCATCTCCTTGAAGAGTTCTGCGAGCCTGCGGCTATACTCTAGATCCATGTGGGCGTCAACCTCATCGAATATGTAGAAGTCTGCTGGCGTAAGCCCCTGAAGGGCGAGGAGTAACGCGACTGCCGCGACGGATTTCTCTCCGCCGCTCGCCGCTCTAGCGCTTCTAGGCTGCTTTCCGGGGAAGGCTAGGATCATCTCGACTCCGCCCTCGAACGGGTTCTCCGGGTTCTCGAGTCTAAGCCAGCCCCTTCCGCCCGTCAGCCTGCTGAAGTATTCCTCGAATGCATCCGCAACCTTGTTAAAGGTCTCCATGAAGATCCTCTTCTTCTCGCTCTCAACCCACTCGATAAACCGTATTATCTCCTGCCTCTCCGCCTCGAGCTCCGCTATCCTAGCAGATCTAAGCTTGTAATTCCCGATAAGCTCCTCGTATTGGCTTGGCGCTAGCTGATTTACGATCTCAAGCTCCTTCAGCTCCTCCTCTAGATCGTGTCTAAGCTCCTCCAGCTTTTCATCCGGGAGCTGGGGTAAGCTAATACCAGACTCGCCTATAGCCGAAATCCTCTCCCTAAGGTTCTTTAGCTGAACCTCGAGCTGAGCCCTCCTTATCTGGAGCGAGGATTTCGCTGACACGCGCTTTTGCTCATCTGCATCTATTTGAGCGATCTCATCCGATATCGGCTTAAGCTCCTCCGAGATCCTTCTTACCTCTTCAAGAATCTTCCTTCTAAGATCCGATAGACATGCTATTCCATAGATCGCCTCGCCCAGCTCCACGCCATATGCTCTAACCTCTAGATGGCTTTCGGAGATGAGCCTCGAGACATTAGCATATTCCTCTTCTGCTGATGCCATGCGGTTCTCAGCAAGCTTAAGCTCGGAACCTGTCCTCTCAATCTCCCTCCTTATCCTAGCAAGCTTGTTCTCCAGGTCTCTTATACGGATCTCAAGCTCGGATCTCCTAAGCCTATACTCCTCATATACGCTCCTCCTCCTCGATAGATCCCTCTCATATGCTTCTAGATCAAGGCTCGAGACCTCTTCCTCAGCTGATCGAAGATCTCTCAACTTCTTCTCAATCTCTTTCAATTCTCGTCTAAGCCTTGGTAGCTCGGCTTCAAGTAGCTTGAGCCTAAGGGTTTCCTCGGCTCCCTTAATTATCGTTTCCGCCATCTGAGCAAGGGTCTTCCTAATAGACTCTTCTAAGCCTTTCCTCTCTATTCTCTTCTGATACTTCTCCAGCTTTAGCCTTTCGAGTTCCGCTCCAGCCTCCTCAAGCCTCTTCCTAAGGCTTCCTAGCTCTCTTCTCAATCTCTCGAGAATCTTCATCGAGTTCTTGTATTCTCTTGAGGCGACCTCGCTCAATATGCTCTTATCGGGTGAGGTTGTTTCGAGTCTTAGATCTGGGTGGAGGATTATCCCATCATAGACTATCTTCTCCCCGTCTGGGCTTCTTAGCTTGTTGGAGAAGCTGACCTCTCGAAGAATATACTTTAGGGCGTCCTCGGCCCACTCCTCCTTAAAGGATATCCCCTTGAGCTTTAGCCTTCCCCCCATCTGAGAAGCTACATCCAACGGTATGATCTTCACCCTTAAGCCTACTTCCCCGAGTATCTTGGCGATGCCGAGGGCTAGGGAGAACTTCTCGACAACCAACGCCTTAAGCCATCCACCCGACGCCGAATCTATTAATCCTAGGATCCGCTCATCGGCCTCTATAGCATCTTTGAGAAATCCTTTAACGCCTTCTAGCCCAGCTTCACGTAGGGCGGCCATTATCCTCTCTGCCTCGTCCTCAGGCTCTAGGACTCCAGCTGACGCAATCTCTTCTAAAATCGCCTTAAGCCTCTCCTCAAGCCTCTCGATCAAAGAGATCCTACTACGATATTCTTTCCTCCTCTTCTCGAGTTCCTCGATTAGGCTTGATAGCCTCCTCTCCTCCTCTAGTAACTGCTCCACCTTCTCCCGAAGCTTGGATAGCTCTCGATACCCCTTCTCCTCGAGTTCTAGAAGCTTTCCGCCTTCTGATGTTATGCTCTTAATCCTCTTCTCGACCTCGGAGATCCTTATCCTCTTCTTCGTCATCTCGGCCTCGAGCCTAAGCTTTTCGTCATAGATCCTCTTCCGCTCCTTCTCAATTCTCGATCTAAGCTCTTGATACTCCTTCTCAATCCTTCTAAAATCGCTGAGAGCCTCCTCCTCCGCCTTCTTTATGGCCGCGAGCTCCTCGCTTAGGCTTGTTAGCTCTTCGAGAACGCTCTCCTCCTCGCCTCTAAGCTCCTTCAATTTTTCCAAGAGCTTCTTGTGATTCTCGAGGAAGTAGTCTCGCTCTTTCAGGAGGCGTACCGCCCTCTCCTTGAAGGTCGATATTCTTATTCTCAGATCATTCAGCTTGGACTCTAGGTTCTTCCTTTGGAGGTCTAGGCTGTTTAGGTTATGCTCGATCGAGCTTAGGCTCGAATTCTTCTCTTCGAGAATCTCCTCGATACTCCTCTTCTTCTCCATCAGCTGACTCTTTCTAGTCTCCAGCCTCCCCAGCTCGTTTTCTATCGATAATAGCTGGCTGTCTATTTCTTCAAGCTCTTTTTCAAGAGATCTTATGTTCTTCTCAAGCCTAATCTTCTCGATCTCGTTCAGGAATTCCTCGACGAGCTTTCTCCTATAAGCCTGGTTCCTCTCTTTCTCGAGCTGCTTTACCCGCGTCTTAACCTCTTTCGTGCTTGCCTTCGCTATTGCTAGATTCTTCTCGGCTATCGCTAGCTGCTCCTCGGCTTCAGCCTTCTTCTTCTCGTAGTCGCTTATCCCCGCGACCTCTTCAAGCATCTTTCTTAGCTCTGAGCCGCTTTTCTCGGCTATCTCGACGACCGATCCTTGGGGGATTATGTTGAAGCCTGATGGCTTGATATTAGCCATGGAGAGTAGGGTTAGTAGCTCGTTTCTCGAGACCTGCCTCCCATTCACATAATACTCGCTCTCGCCGCCTCTCAGGATCTTCCTCGAGATCGTTACCTCGCTCGCTTCTATCGGTAAGACCCCGTCGGAGTTATCTAGGGTTATCGAGGTTTTAGCCCATCCGGTCTGAGAACCGTCATGGACTAGCTCAGCCATCCTCCCGACTCTAAGATTATGGGCGCTAAGCTCCCCCAGCGTAAACCTAATCGCATCGAGCACGTTCGATTTTCCGCCGCCATTAGGCCCTGTGATTACTATGAAGCCTTTCTCAAGCTCGATAGATACCCGTTTAGGGCCGAACGACTTAAACCCCTGAATCGTCAGCTTCTTGATATAGACCATGACTCTCCTTTGGTATAGGGAATAGTCTCTGGCTTCGAGTTAAAAAGTTCTAGCCTCTAAATGGTTTGGTCATACATGCGTAATCTCATAGGATTATCGGCTGCTTCTCCACGCCTAATAAAGATACTTTTCTTTCCATCTCTCAAGCTCCTCCACCGATCTTCTGACATCGCTGAATAGCTTGGTCGCCCGCTCCACGTCCTCAGGCATGACCTTATCCCTCCCCGACTCCCTCGCTATTATATAGCTTGGGGTCAGCAGCTGGACAGCATATCTTAGGGTTGATTGCTCTCCGATCTCCGTAAGCTTTTCCAAGGCTTCCTCGGTTAGCTGAACCTTCTCCTCGGAAGCTCTTATCTCTAGGATCTTCCGTATCTCATCCCTCGTATATGGCCTCGTCGAGATTATCAGCATTCGATCGAGTAGGTCTAACGGTATTCCATGCGGCGAGCTGAACTCGGTCCCTCTTACCTTCGTTATTCCGCGATTGCTTGCGAACATCATTATCGGAGCTAGCTCGCTCTCCATCGCCGCGTTTAGGAATGAGAATGCCTCTATAT
>Ga0190313_1000587_pt1 | contig 21423 bp, 21 predicted proteins | sample 4870071011_MG_FD_169989 | JGI IMG/M metagenome (GOLD analysis project Ga0190313, IMG submission 169989) | Hydrothermal vent sediment bacterial communities from Southern Trench, Guaymas Basin, Mexico - 4870-07-10-11_MG | ecosystem: Environmental > Aquatic > Marine > Hydrothermal vents > Sediment ...
GGTTTATCGTGTCCCTCCCGTTGGGAGGGATGACGCCGTAAGGCGTCCTTTCAAAACCGCTTTCAAGCGGTTGAAAACTCCAATGGGTGGCCTTTAAACCATAACCCCAATCCGCTCTGCGGTAGGGGTAACGGGCCCAAGACCGGGCCTATGGGCTGAGCCGAAACCGGCAACGGGAGTAGGTTATGAGCCCGCAAACCTCCCCGTCAATGGCGAGGGGTTAACTCGTTAGAACCCTCGCAAAGGGGAGGAGGTCAGTACCTGGGAATTGCTACGAATTTAAAAAGGGCAAAGAAGTTTGGAGCGGTTTACTTTCTATTTGGCTTAGTTGGGTCGCTCTGGGCTCTTTTTTATTTCACGAGAACTCCCATGGAAACTCCTATGTTATTTGCTGTTCTCGGAGCATGGGCACTCTCTTCTCTGATTGGGCTAATAATCTTTCTGAAGGAAAAAGAAGCTTCTGTGCCTCCTGTTTTCTCCATCATAGCGATTGCTCTCCTGAGTGCTTCAGCTTTCCTCAGTGCTTTCTCTGCCCAGTGGCTGGTGAGTGACTACTATATCCATGTAAAGATGGAAGAGAACATACCTAAGAACGCCACGGTAATTGTGGCTTATCCGGAACAAGTTCCCCCTCCAAATCTCACAAACTCAAGCTAACCTTTTAAGAATCATTGTATCTAAGTTGAGTTTGATGAACCAAGAGCTTAGATATCGAAGGGTTTCCTCATGGGAGTTCGACTTAATTTTGAGAGAAGCAGAAAAGTATGGCGAGCTTAGGCACAGCTTTTTTGCAGTTGTTGAGGGCAAATTCAGGGATGTTTATGCTGTGAACGAGGATGTTTGGAGGGAAATTGAGAATCTAAAGCTCAACCCCTATTCCTTTGGGACTTTTGTTGGAACGATAAAAGTTGATGAAAATTTGGTGGAGAAGTTTTATCCAAACATTGAGTTCTTCTACTTCGTTGATATCAAAAAGAACTATGCCATCTTGAAGCCAAAGGCTGCTTTCCTTTTCACAACTGGTAAAGATGTTCCAAAAAGGGGGGTTAAAGAATACAAATGGGAAGGCACAAAAAAGCTTGTTCTCCTCGATGAGAATGGTGTGATTTTAGGAATTGGCAGAATTCAACCCAACAATGAGAGGAGCTTTATTAGGAACATCACAGACGTTGGTGAATTTATACGGCGGCACAAAAAAGCGTAACTTTTATATACCTCTACGTTTATAGTATCTTTCGGTAATTAAAATCAGAGCTTTTCTGATAATGTCAAATAATCAGATTGGGAGGTGATGGAGATGGTTAAGCGTGTTAAGACGGGAATTCCGGGAATGGATGAAATACTTCACGGGGGAATACCAGAGAGGAACGTGGTTTTACTAAGCGGTGGACCAGGAACTGGTAAGACAATTTTCAGTCAGCAGTTCTTATGGAACGGTCTCCAGATGGGCGAGCCAGGCATATATGTTGCTTTGGAAGAGCACCCAGTCCAAGTGAGGCAGAACATGGCTCAATTTGGCTGGGACGTGAAAAAATATGAAGAAGAAGGATTATTTGCAATGGTTGATGCATTCACAGCAGGAATTGGTAGATCGAAGGAATATGAAAAATACATCGTTCATGACCTGACTGATCTTAGGGAATTCATCGATGTTTTGAGGCAAGCAATTAGGGATATTGGAGCAAAAAGGGTTGTTGTGGACTCAGTTACAACACTTTACATAAACAAACCAGCCATGGCGAGAAGCATAATCTTACAGCTCAAGAGAGTTTTAGCAGGAACAGGGTGTACATCAATCTTTGTGAGCCAGATCAGCGTTGGTGAGAGAGGATTTGGTGGACCCGGAGTTGAGCACGGCGTTGATGGCATCATAAGACTCGACCTTGATGAGATCGATGGTGAGCTTAAGCGTTCATTAATCGTCTGGAAGATGAGAGGAACCTCACATTCAATGAAGAGGCATCCATTTGATATAACGGACAGGGGAATAATTGTTTACCATGATAAGATACTGAAAAGAGGTAGGATTTTAGATCTGTGAGGAGGTGATGGAGATGACGATTGAGGTTCCACTTAACCCTCTTGGAAGACAGGAGATTCACCAGCTTGAAAGCATACTCTTATTTGCAACGCTTTTCAGACCAGAGGTAATTGAGCTTATCAAAGACCCAGCCGAAAGGCTGACATGGGTTGATAGCTTAGCAGTTGCCGCTGGTGCCATTGCGAGAGAAAAGGCTGGAATGACGGTTAGCGAGATTGCAAGGGAGTTAGGAAGAACTGAGCAAACAATCAGGAAGCACCTCAAGGGCGAAAGCAAAGCTGGACAATTAGTTAGAGAGACCTATGAACTGATCAAGCAAGGAAAGCTTGACGAGCTCATTAAGACAATTGAGATGATTGAGAAAGGCGGACTGAAAGAGGTAATCGCTAAGGAAGAGTATGAAAAGCTGATGGAAGAGTACGAGAAGCTTAAGGAAGAGCTTGAGAAGATGAAGCAGACCGTTGAATTGGGAAGCTTGGAGAAGGCGAGAGAAGAGATTGAAAAATTAAAGAGAGAGCTTGAGGAGACAAAGGCAGAACTTGAGAAGGTCAGGAAGGAGAAGAAGGAGTTAGAAAAGCAGCTGAGCGAGGCAAAAGTTAAGCTTATGGAATTGCAGGCGAAAAGAGTGGATGAAGCTAAGATTAAGGAGCTTGAAGAGAAGCTTAGGCTCAAGGAGGAGGAAATAGAAAAGTTAGAAAAAGTTGCCAAGGAGCTAACATTGGCAAAAGAGGAACTTGAGAAGAAGGTTGAAGAGATGGAGGGCTTAGCTGATGAACTCAGGAAGGAAAAGGAAGAACTCCAAAAGAAAGTTGAGGAACTAAGCAGAGAGAACGAGGAACTTAAAAAGAAAATCGATGAGCTTGAACCGTACAAGATCAAGTTTGAAGAACTTAAAGAAAAGATTGAAAGGCTGAAAGAAGAAATTGAAAAGCTCCTGGAGTGACTCTTATTTTTTATTTTTTCTATCGAGTTTTTCTTCCCATGTTAGGATCATGTGTGTAAATGTGTTGTCTTCCTCTTCAATGCCCCTCTTGACCTCTGAGACGTGAGCATATTCTGCTTTTATTGTGTCAAGAATGTAATCAACGGCTTTTTCTGGATCAGCCTTTTTTCCACAGGTGTAGACGTCTATGGCAGCGTAACCTTTCTCAGGCCATGTGTGGATTGATATATGGGATTCCGCAACAATCACCATGCCACTGACCCCTGTAGGCGAGAACTTGAAGAAATAGCTTGCCTTGACTTCCATATCTCCGACTTCTGCAGCCTTTAAAAAGATCTCTCTTATTTTGTTAGCGTCACTCAGAATTTTGGGATCACAGCCTGAAGCCTCAACAACATAGTGATATCCTATGGTGTCCATGAACCTCACCTACATAAACTTTAAGCTTCCACTTTTTAAATTTGAGTGCCGAGGGCAAACTTAAATACCACATACTTTTAAAATAGTTTCGCCGAAGTAATGGAAAAGATAAAATGGACATCTTAAAATTATCTAAGAGGTGGAAGGAATGATCAAAGACAAACTTAAAAAGCTCACAGAAATTGAGACTAAGAAAATGATAATTTATCCCTTAGCAGTCTTTTTTGTAGCAGTCTTAATTCTGGCAGTTCACTTCCCCCAGCTTGGGATTGACCTCAAAGGTGGAGTCGTTGTAACTGCCTACGGGGTGGAGGCGAATCCAGATGATGTTGCAAAGTACTTATCCCACCAACTTGGAATTGACGTTAGAGTGGAGAAATTCACGGGAATTGGGAAAGAGAGCAGCGGAATAAATGTTTATGCTCCTGCCGAAGTCGCTCCTGAAAAAATAAGGGAAGCTCTCAAGCAACTCTTCCCAGATGCAAAGTATGCAATATCTGAAGTTCGACCAACTTTTGGAGCAATGGCAAGAGAACAAGGAATAAAGGCAATTTCATTGGCATTCCTTGGGATGGCGGTTGTTGTTTTCTTGTTCTTCAGAGTTCCAGTTCCATCATTCACAGTCATATTTTCAGCTTTTTCGGATATGGTAATAGCCTTAGCCTTAATGAGCATCTTTGGCATTGAATTAAGCCAAGCAACGATTGCCGCTTTACTAATGCTCATAGGTTACTCTGTAGATAGTAACATTCTTCTGACGACTAAGCTGCTCAAGAGAAAAGAAGACACGGTTGAGGAAGCGTATTTTTCAGCTGTTTCAACAGGTTTTACAATGAGCACAACAACTTTAGGGGCTTTGGCTTCACTCTGGCTATTCTCAACAGCTAAGGTTATTGATGAAATTGCAATAGTTCTTATCTTTGGTTTGCTTGCAGACTTCATGAACACATGGATCTTAAATGCGGGCGTTTTAAGATGGTTTATAGGGAGGAGAGAGGAAAAAGAAAAGCGGAAATCTTCTGGAACCTCTAAGGCTCCAAAAACTTCCAAAAAGAAAAGGAGGGGTAAAAAATGAACTGGAAAAAACTCTTCCTTAACTGGAGAGTTCTACTACTCACAATATTCATAATTGGTTCAATAGCATCCCTTTTGGCATATGGGTTGACTTTTGGTCTGGATATAAGTGGTGGAACCGCTATCACAGTTAAACTCGAAAAGCCGGTGGATCAAAGTACTATGGAACAGGTTAAAATTTCTCTTGAGAAAAGGTTGAATCAGCTTGGTGTGAAGGATATCAAAGTTGAGCCTTGGGGTAATCAGTACCTCATTGTAAAGGTTGCCGGTGTAACAGAAGAAGAAGCAAGAAGTGTGAAAGAAACCATTGAGAGGCAAGGTGTATTCTATGCAGAGTTTGAGGGAGTTATATTTGCAACTGGTGAAGACATTGTTCAGGTGTTTCCAATCCACATAGAGCCAAAAGGTACGTATTATGAGTGGTCTGTCCCATTCAGAATATCAAAACAGGCAGCAGAAAAATTTGCAGGATTAGCCAAAGGTAAGGCTGGGTATCCTGTTGACATGTTTCTTGACCCACCTGTGAATTCTCTCTTTGTGGTCTCCCAGGATGGCTATAACCTTATGACAACAGATTTTAAAGCTGAAGCTCCAAATGCCATGTCTCTTCCCGAGAGAATCAAGAAGGCTTTTAATATTGACACCATTGCATACACAAACCAAACTATCGACGAGATGGTGAATCTTGCAAAAGATAAGGAACTCGTTGTTCTTGTAGGTGTTGATAAAACCCTTAAGGATGAGCTTGAAGCAAGGGGAATAAAAGTTAGGTACTTTAAGCCACAACAGGGGGAGAGTTTAAAGAACGTGATAACGAGAGCACTTGGACTGTATGGACCCTACTCCTTGGGATCCGGTCTTGCCCAGGGAATACCTCAAACAGATGTCAGGATTACAGGTACTGCACCAAATCAGTATCTTGCTCAGCAGGAGGCTCAAGTGATTGCAGTTGTTTTGAGCAGCGGTTCTCTCCCCGTAAAAGTCTATGTTGAAGGTTCTCAGTATATTTCACCAGAACTTGGTGAGAACTTCAAGAGACAAGTTTTGATAGCGGGAATAGCGGCTTTAATAGTTGTTGGACTTATAATCTGGATTCACTACAGGAAGCTTAAGATAGCAATACCTGTGACATTTACAAGTCTGAGTGAAGTCATCATAATCCTTGGAATTGCTGCATTGATCAAATGGAATCTTGATCTTCCGAGCATTGCAGGAATAATAGCAGCCATAGGAACAGGAGTTGATCAGCAGATAGTTATAACTGATGAACTCTTGGGAAGGAAAGGGAGAGAAAAGATCGTCAAGAGAAGTAGCATACTCAAGAGAATGGGTAGGGCATTTTTTGTCATATTGGCATCGGCAACGACAACAGTTGTAGCAATGAGCTTTCTCTTCAAGTTCTTCGTTGGAGGACTGAGAGGATTTGCATTTACAACAATACTTGGTGTCATGATTGGAATACTGATAACGAGACCAGCGTATGCGGAGATAGCAAAGTTACTCATAGGGGAAAAGAGGTGATTGGATGTTCGTCGTAATAATGGGTGCAGGCAGAGTTGGTTATCTGGTTGCAAAAATGCTCGAGGCAGAAGGTCATGACGTCACAATAATTGAAATGAATAAAGAAAGGGCCAAGGAGCTTTCCCTTTTAATTAATGGTCTTGTTATTGAAGGTGACGCAACTGACCAAAAGACACTTGAAGAAGCAAATATAAAACAGGCCAATGCTTTCGCGGCGTTAACTGGAAGGGACGATGCAAATCTCTTTGCATGTATTTTAGCAAAGCACTTGAATCCAAAAGTTACAACCATCTTAAGGGTCAGCAATCCAAAGAATAAAGAGGTCTTTGAGAGAGTTGAAGACCTCAAAAGATACTTTGACTTCGTTATAAGCCCTGAGGAAATAGCGGCGAATTATATTTTCAGAAGTATAGTTACTCCAGGATTTGATAGAGTACTGTTCCCCAAAGAAGGGGCTGAGATTGTTCAGTTCCAGATTGATGAGAACAGCGAGGTTGCTGAAAAAGTTGTAAAAGATCTTGGTCTTCCAAAGGATTCCCTCATAGTTGCGATTTATGATGAGAAAGGCAATTTAGTTATACCATCTGGTGATACAAAACTTCCAAAGAAAGGACAAATTGTAATATTTGCTAAAAATAATGCACTTAAAGAAATCAAGTCTCTTATTGAAAGGAAAAAGAGTGAGGAATAACTCTCTATTCTTAAATTCTCCTTTCTTTTTTCGACATAATGTCATATTCTACGAGCATAAACTATTTAAACCAAGTAGAGTAGCCAAAAATGTACCTCATTTTCATCAATCACTGGGAGATGATACTCATGGAGGAAATTATTAAACAAATCGTTGAGGCTGAAAAAGAATCTGAGAAGCGGATTGAAAGAGCAAAAGAAGAAGCAAAACTTATTGTTCAGAAAGCAAGGCAAGAAGCAAAAGAACTTGAGAGCAAGATAATCGCTGAAGCTAATGAGCAAGCAAGAGTAATTATTGAGAACAAGAGAAAAGAGGGTGAGATTGAGGCAAATAAGCTCCTTAAAAAAGGAGAGATGGAGCTTGAAGAGCTTAAAGTTAGGGCGACTGAAAATTTTGGAAAAGCTATTGAAGAAGGTATAAAACTCATAAGAGGGGGCTGAAATGTTTAAGCCCGAAGAAATGGTCAAGATCGAGCTTATAAGTATCAACAGATATAAGGATGGGCTTCTAACATATCTCCATGAGGAAGGTGTTGTTGAAATTAGAGAGTTTGAAGTTAAAATTGCTCAAAAAGATGTTCCTAATGAGTTTTATCGTAAGGCAACTTCTTACAGCATTGGGATTTCTCGTCTGGTAGATTTCCTCAGGACATATAGGGAAGAGGAAAAGGGAGGGATTAGGGATTTCTTCTTTCCCCCCATAAAGGCTAAAAAAAAGTATAAGTACAGAAGCATTGAGGAACTTGTTAAAGAAGTTGAAAAATTTTTGGATAAGGTGGAACCCAAGATAAAGCAGATCGAGGGTAAAATAAGCTCTATCAATACAGAAATAGAGAGGATAAAAAACAGCATTGAGGTGCTTGAGCTTCTATCTGCCTTGGACATTGATATATCCTACTTAAGGCCTACTAAGAGAGTTGAAATAGCAGTTGGATTTGTGGACAGGGATAAATACACTCCTCTTATCGAAGAGCTAACAAAAACTCTGGAAGGAAAAGTAGCTTATGTTTCAAAAGAAATAAAAGCTAGGTATTTGGTTGTGCTTGCTGTGCTTAGAAAGGATTATGACAGAGCAAATCCAATACTGGCTAAGTATGCTTTTGAGCGTATAGAGGTTCCGGAAGGAGAGGGGACTCCAAGGGAAATGATAAGGAAATATGAGGATCGGCTACGTGAGAAAGAAAAGCAACTTAGTGAGGCTGAAAAAGAAGCGAGAGAACTTGCAAATAAATACTATGAGGATATCGTTTTTTATCAAGAACTTATGGAAAACGAAAGGGATAAAGCGAACATCTTGAATAATTTAGTGAGAACAAACATGACTTTTGCTTTGATGGGATGGTTACCGAAAAAAGACGTTCCAAGGATTGTAGAGGGAATAAAACGGATTACAGAGGGTAAGGTGTATATCAATATTAAAGAGCCTGCCAAAGAGGAGCTTGATGATGTTCCGATCAAGCTAAAGAACCCAAAACCCATAGCTCCCTTTGAGATGCTCACGGAGATGTTTGGAGTTCCAAAATACAATGAAATTGATCCAACCCCAATCTTAGCATTTACATACTCATTCTTCTTTGGATTTATGCTCACAGATTTCATGTATGGACTTTTAATTGGGATTATTGCAGCACTCCTTGTCAAAGGACACAAGCACTTAAAAGATGGAACATGGAAATTTGCAAACATACTACTGTGGAGTGCATTTTTCACAATGCTCATGGGGATATTCTTTGGTAGCTACTTTGGAAACGCTCTTGACCTTGCAGGATTTCACGTATGGCGTAAACTGGATGCTATGAGAGACGCGCTGATCGTTCTTGAAATAGCTCTGGCAATAGGTATTCTTCATCTGTTTATTGGATACACCGTCGGCTTTGTTGTCAAACTTAAGAATGGGCAAATTAAAGAAGCAATTCTCGAGCAATTCTCGTGGATGCTCATAATACTTGGAGTTATGCTCTTTGCACTTTCAATTGTGGGTATAGGAAATGCAGAAGTTGCAAAGGTTATCTTTGGAGCAGGGTTTATTCTCTTTGCAATATCCGAATTCCAGAGCGATCTTCCACTTCCAATGAAGTTTTTGATGACAATTTCGGATTTCTTTGGTTTTGTCGGAAACTGGCTCAGCTATGCAAGATTAATGGCACTGGCATTGGCAACATCAGGAATTGCCATGGTCGTTAATATAATCGTTCAGATGATATGGGGAGTAAAGATTGGCCCAGTTCCACTTGGCATCGCTGTTGGTTTGGTTGTTTTCATCGGAGGACAGATATTTTCAGCAGCAATAAATGCTTTAGGAGCTTTCGTTCACGCTCTCCGTTTGCACTATGTTGAATTTTTCGGCACATTTTATTCGGGGGAAGGTAAGAGATTTGAACCGTTCAAATCAAAAAGAGAAGTTTCAGAACTTGAAATTTAATGAGTTGGAGGTGTTGGAAAATGGATCCGATAGTTTATGTTGCTTTAGGAATGGCACTGGCAGCGGGTATAGCTGGTGCAGCTTCATCCTTCGGTGTCGGTATAGCTGGTGCTGCAGCAGCAGGTGCAGTTGCAGAGGATGAAAGGAACTTCAAAAATGCTTTGATACTTGAAGGTCTTCCAATGACACAGAGCATTTACGGTTTGATCACACTATTCCTTATAGCATTGGTCTCAGGAATACTTGGTGGAAGCTTCAAGTTTGCAGATCCCACCCAAGAAAACATCATTAAGAGTGCGATTCTCTTAGCAGCTGGTCTTACAGTTGGCCTCACTGGATTATCTGCAATACCTCAGGGGATTATCTCCTCTGCGGGTATTGGTGCAGTTGCAAAGAACCCCAAGACTTTCACACAGGGTATTATCTTTGCCGCTATGGCTGAAACAATGGCAATCTTCGGTCTTGTTGGTGCACTAATATTGATAGTTACAGGAGTGGGCTTCTGAGCCCTTTAACTTTCCTTTAGGGAGGCAGAGTAATGGAAGGAGCAAAGCTAATCATCGAGGAAATTAACAGAGAGGCAGAGCAGAAGATAAGGTATATCCTAAGCGAAGCGGAGAAGCAAGCTGATGAAATTAAAGCAAAAGCAGAAAAGAGGGCCAGGGCTAAGGCAGAGTGGATTATAAGAAAAGCACAAACACAAGCTGAAATAGAAAAGCAGAGGATTATAGCCAACGCTAAACTGGAGATCAGGAAAAAGAGACTGGCTCTCCAGGAAGAGCTTATAAGTGAGGTTCTTAGAAGCCTTAAAGAGAGGTTAGCAGCTCTTTCGAAGGATGAGTACTTTAAGGTCATAATGGATTTAATGCTTCAGGCCGTTAGAGAACTTGGGGAAGAAAAGATCAGGGTTAGTTCAAATGAAACAACTCTTCAACTGGTAGCTGAAAAAATTGACGAGATTAAGGCATTTTTGAAGGAAAATACAGGCATGGAGGTAAGCATTGAACTCGGAGACAAAATTGAAACCATAGGTGGAGTTTTGGTTGAGAATGCTGATAGGACTATTAGGGTTGATAATACTTTTGAAGCCAGAATTGAGCGTTTGGAAAGTGAGCTTAGGTCAAGAATTGCAAAAGTGCTCTTTGGGTGATGAAACGTGGAAATAAGCACAATAACCGGCATCTTGGACACCACTCTGGTAGTTATTTTTACATGGGTAGCTTATAAAACAGGCTCGATTATTTACAAATACACTCCATATTCCTATCCAAATGCAAGAATCAGAGCCATGGAGGCGAGACTGTTTACGGAGCAAAGGTTTAATGAGCTTGCAGAATCAAAAGATCTTAACACGTTTGTTATGAATCTTGAAGATAGTGAGTATAAGCCCTACTTGAGCAAGCTCTCAGTATATACGGCTGAAACAATTGACAGAGCATTTGATGAGGCCCTTGCTGATACATATCATCTGATGTTTAAAATTCTGCCCAAAAGGGTAAATCCTTTCTTTAACCTCCTCCTTGAAGAATGGGACATTAGAAACATCTCTGCAATTGTCAAAGCCAAGGTTTATGGTGGGGTTGCGAGGGATTACATAGCAGAGCTTGGAACTATGGTTGAGAGAATTAAGGCAATGGCCGAAGCAAAAACAATGGAAGAAATACTCGTAATTCTTGAAGGAACGGAATATGAGGAGGTTTATCAGAAACTTCTTCTTAAAGAAATCACCGTTGAAGAATTTGAAACAGAACTCTATAAAATGCATTATGCAAAATTGTTGAGATATGCACAGTCAAGAAAAGATGAAGAGAGAAGGATTCTTGAAGAATTCGTTAAGCTTAAGATAGATAAGATAAACCTAATGACAATTTTAAGGGCAAAGCTCTATGGTCTTGGCGCTGATAAGATTAAATCCTCATTAATTCCCGGGGGAAGCTTAAACCAGAGAATCCTTGATACTTTAATGCATGTTGAAGACCTCAGCATGGCACTGGCTGAGCTTGATTCAACTAAATACAGTGAAGTTCTCAGAGAGGTTAGGGAAGGTCTTGAGGGTGGCGATTTAGATGCATTTAACAAAGCATTTGAGAGGTACATAAAGAGGAAAATCAGCGAATTAACAAGATTTTACCCGTTGAGTGTTGCAATTCCATTAAATTACATCCTCGAGAAAGAAAGCGAAATAAGAAAGCTTAAGGCAATAGCAAAGCTCATTGAAGACAAAATAAAGCCAGAGAGCATAAAAGCTATTGTGGGTGAATTGCCATGAAGATAGTTTTAATGGGTGATAGGGACACTGCCTTAGGATTTAAACTTGCTGGAGTTCATGAAGTTTATTCCTTTGAAGAAACCTCACTTGAAAACAAACGAGCAAAAAATAAGTTAAAGGAGCTCATAGAAAGGGAGGATGTGGGCATAATATTGATTACTGAACGTTTGGCCCAGAGAATTGAAGTACCTGACGTCACTTTTCCAATCATCCTTCAAATTCCTGATAAATTTGGTTCAATCTTTGGTGAAGAACAGTTGAGGGAAATTGTAAGAAAGGCAATTGGTGTTGAATTAAAGAGGTGAAAAAAAATGGGAAAGGTAATTAGAGTTACTGGACCTCTGGTTGTTGCTGATGAGATGAGAGGAGCAAGGATGTATGAGGTCGTTAGGGTTGGCGAACTTGGTTTGATAGGGGAAATTATCCGTTTGGAGGGAGATAAGGCTGTTATCCAAGTTTATGAAGAAACTGCAGGCCTTAAACCTGGAGAACCGGTTATTGGAACAGGGACTTCGCTTAGTGTTGAACTCGGTCCTGGTTTGCTGACTTCAATTTATGACGGTATTCAAAGACCTCTTGAAATCCTTAGGAAAAAGAGTGGTGATTTCATTGCAAGAGGTCTAACAGCTCCAGCTTTGCCAAGAGACAAAAAGTGGCACTTCACACCAACTGTTAAGGTTGGCGATAAGGTCGTTGGGGGGGATATAATAGGTGAAGTACCAGAGACAAGCTTGATTGTTCATAAGATAATGGTTCCCCCAGGAATTGAAGGAGAAGTCGTTGAGATTGCTGAAGAAGGAGAGTATATGATTGAAGAAGTCATTGCGAAAGTTAAGACGCCAAGCGGCGAGATTAAAGAATTAAAAATGTATCAGAAGTGGCCTGTCAGAAAGAAGAGACCCTACAAAGAAAAGCTTCCTCCGGAGGTTCCACTCATTACTGGTCAGAGGACAATCGACACATTCTTCCCACAAGCTAAGGGTGGAACTGCGGCAATTCCCGGACCCTTCGGGAGTGGAAAATGCGTTGATGGAGATACATTAGTTCTTACGAAGGAGTTTGGGCTGATAAAGATCAAGGAGCTTTACGAGAAACTTGAGGGAAAGGGTAAGAAAGTTGTAAGGGAGGATGAAGAATGGACCGAGCTTAAGGAGCCAATAATTGTTTATGGGTACAAGGATGGAAAGATTGTAGAGATAAAGGCCACTCATGTTTATAAAGGCCATTCCAGAGGAATGGTCGAAATAAGGACAAGAACGGGTAGAAAGGTTAAGGTAACACCAATTCACAAGCTGTTCACTGGAAGAGTAACTAAGGATGGTCTCGTTCTTGAGGAAGTTATGGCGATGCACATTAGACCAGGAGACAGGATAGTGGTTGCAAAGAAGATAGATGGCGGGGAGGATGTAAAGTTAAAAATTGCCGTAAGCCAAAAGAAGGCTAAGAAAGTCAAAATCCCTGAAGTTCTTGATGAGAAGTTGGCGGAGTTCTTAGGCTATCTAATGGCCGATGGTATGCTCAAGCCTAGAACGGTAGCTATATACAACAATGATGTTTCCCTTCTTGAGAGGGCTAAGAAACTTGCTAAAGAACTCTTTGGAGTTGAAGGAAAGATAGTTCAGGAAAGGTCTGTTAAGGCCCTTCACATCTACAGCAGACCTCTTGTGGAGTTCTTCGAAAAACTTGGCGTTCCCAGAAGGAAGAAGGCTAGAAGCTGGAAGGTTCCGAAGGGACTACTGCTGGCAAAGCCAAGCGTAGTTAAAGCCTTCCTCAATGCTTACATAGCTTGTGATGGCTACTACAACGAGAGAAAGGGAGAGATTGAAATAGTTACAGCCTCGGAGGATGGAGCTTACGGATTAACTTACCTCTTCGCAAAGCTTGGCATATATGCAATGATTAGGGAAAAGATGATTAAGGGTTCCAAGTATTATAGGGTCATCATTAGCGGAAAGGTCAACCTTGAGAAGCTTGGAATCGGAAGGAAAACAAAGGGATACACGAGCATAGATGTGATTCCAATAGATATTGAGGACATATATGTAGAGCTCGGAAGGCCATATGCAGAGCTTAAGGAAGCCGGAATTGAAATACACAACTACCTAAGTGGAGAGAATATGAGCTATGAAACCTTCAGGAAGCTTGCGAAGTTCATGGGAATTGAGGAGATAGCCGAGAATCACTTGGCTCACATACTCTTCGATGAAGTCATTGAAGTCAATTACATAAATGAGTCCCAAGAGGTCTACGACATAACAACTGAGACCCATAACTTCATCGGAGGAAACTTACCAACGCTACTTCACAACACCGTTACACAGCACCAGTTAGCAAAATGGAGTGACGCTCAGGTTGTAGTTTACATTGGCTGTGGTGAGAGAGGTAACGAGATGACAGATGTTCTTGAGGAGTTTCCAAAGCTCAAAGACCCAAGAAGTGGAAAACCATTAATGGAGAGAACGGTTTTAATTGCAAATACCTCAAACATGCCTGTCGCAGCCAGAGAGGCTTCAATTTACACTGGAATCACAATTGCCGAGTACTTCAGAGATATGGGATATGATGTGGCTTTGATGGCAGACTCAACCTCAAGATGGGCTGAGGCTTTGAGAGAGATTTCCGGTCGTTTAGAGGAGATGCCCGGTGAGGAGGGTTATCCAGCATATTTAGCTTCAAAAATTGCTGAGTTCTATGAGAGAGCTGGAAGAGTTGCCACACTGGGAAGCGACTACAGAGTTGGAAGCGTTTCAGTTATTGGAGCTGTTTCACCACCCGGTGGTGACTTCTCAGAGCCTGTCGTTCAGAATACATTGAGAGTTGTAAAGGTCTTCTGGGCATTAGATGCTGACTTAGCAAGAAGAAGGCACTTCCCAGCAATCAACTGGCTGATGAGCTATTCACTTTATGTTGATGCAGTCAAAGATTGGTGGCATCAAAACGTTGATCCAGAGTGGAAAGAGATGAGGGACACTGCAATGAAGCTCCTTCAGAAGGAGGCTGAACTCCAGGAAATCGTCAGAATTGTCGGTCCGGATGCCCTACCAGATAGAGAGAGAGCTGTCCTCTTGGTCACAAGAATGATCAGAGAAGACTATCTCCAGCAAGATGCATTCCATGAGGTTGACACTTACTGTCCACCAAAGAAGCAGGTTACAATGATGCGCGTTTTACTCAACTTCTACAACTACACCATGCAGGCAATTGACAGGGGAGTACCGGTTGAAGAGATTGCAAAGCTCCCAGTAAGAGAGAAAATTGGTAGAATGAAGTTTGAGCCTAACGTTGATGAGATTGCCAAGCTTATAGATGAGACCAAAGAGCAGTTTGAAGAACTCTTTAAGAAGTATGGAGCGTGATTAAAATGCCGGGAAAAGAATACTCAACAATTAGCAAGATTTACGGTCCTCTCATGATTGTTCAGGGAGTTAAAGGAGTAGCTTACGGTGAAGTCGTTGAGATAGAGACGGAGAGCGGGGAAAAGAGAAAAGGTCAAGTGCTGGAAGCAAAGGAAGACATGGCAATCGTTCAGGTTTTCGAGGGAACAAGGGATTTGGACGTTAAGACAACTCGCGTAAGGTTCACTGGTGAAACACTGAAAGTCCCAGTGAGCATGGACATGCTTGGAAGGGTATTCAGCGGTATTGGTAAGCCAATTGATGGAGGTCCGGAGATAATTCCGGAGGAGAGGAGAGATGTCCACGGTGCTCCACTCAATCCAGTCGCGAGAGCTTACCCAAGAGACTTCATTCAGACTGGTGTTTCTGCCATCGATGGAATGAACACACTCGTTAGAGGTCAAAAGCTGCCAATCTTCAGTGGTTCAGGTTTACCCCACAACCAGTTAGCTGCCCAAATTGCAAGACAAGCTAAGGTTTTAGGCGAAGAAGAGCAGTTCGCTGTAGTTTTTGCAGCTATGGGTATCACATATGAAGAAGCTAACTTCTTCAAAAAGAGCTTTGAAGAAACTGGTGCAATTGAGAGGGCTGTGCTCTTCCTTAATCTTGCAGATGACCCAGCTATCGAGAGAATTATTACCCCAAGAATGGCTCTTACAGTTGCCGAGTACTTAGCCTACGATTATGACATGCAGGTTTTAGTCATTCTTACGGACATGACAAACTACTGTGAGGCTTTGAGAGAAATTTCAGCAGCAAGAGAAGAGGTTCCAGGAAGAAGAGGTTATCCCGGTTACCTCTACACAGACTTGGCAACAATTTACGAGAGAGCTGGAAGAGTTAGAGGAAAGAAGGGAAGCATTACCCAGATGCCAATTCTCACAATGCCCGACGACGACATTACACACCCAATCCCAGACCTGACAGGTTACATTACAGAGGGTCAGATAGTTCTCAGCAGAGACCTGCACAGAAAGGGCATCTACCCACCAATTGACGTTCTGCCATCATTGAGCAGATTGATGAAAGACGGTATCGGTAAGGGAAGAACAAGAGAAGACCATCCACAATTGAGCCAGCAGCTATATGCAGCTTACGCTGAAGGTAGGAGCTTAAGAGATTTAGTCGCTGTCGTCGGTGAAGAGGCATTGTCAGAGGTTGATAGAAAGTACCTAGCCTTTGCTGACAGGTTTGAGAGAGAATTCGTTGCTCAGGCATATGATGAGGACAGAAGCATTGAAGAAACACTTGACCTTGGTTGGGAATTACTTGCAATGCTTCCAGAGAGCGAGCTTAAGAGAATTGAGCCAAAGTACATCAAGAAGTATCATCCAAAATATAGGCGCTCCTCTTGATTCCATTATTTCTGAGGTGAACTGAGATGCCAGAGATGCTCAAAGTCAAACCAACCCGTATGGAGTTGCTCAAACTAAAAAGACGCATTAAGCTTGCAGAGAAGGGACATAAGCTCCTCAAGGAAAAGCAAGACGCTTTAATTATGGAGTTTTTCACAATTTATGATGAAGCGTTGAACTTGAGGAGAGAGCTTAATCAAAAAATGGCAGAAGCTTTTGAAACCTTACGTTTGGCTGAGATTGATGTTGGACTGTTGAGACTTAAGGAAATTGCCCTCGGTGTTAAGCCAAACAAGGAAGTTGAAATAAGAAAGAGAAACATCATGGGAGTTTCAGTGCCGCTAATTGAGGCAGAATCCTTCAAGAGAAAGCCAGATGAGAGGGGTTATACGTTTGTTGCAAGCTCTCCAAGGGTTGATTTGGCAGCGGAAAAGTTTGAGGAGGTTTTGGAGTTAGCGGTTCGCTTAGCTGAAGTTGAAGAGACTCTCAAAAGATTAGCAAAGGAAATTGAAAAGACAAAGAGGAGAGTAAATGCCCTTGAATACATAATAATTCCAAGAATGCAAGCTACTGTAAAGTTTATCAGTCAACATCTGGATGAAATGGAGAGGGAGAACTTCTTCAGGCTCAAAAGGGTTAAAGCAATTCTTGAAGCAAGAGCTGAGGCTGAGTAAGCTTTACATTGACAACATCTTTATATTGCCCATTTTCTATTTTCTGTTAGGTGAGTCCATGACGATTAAGCTCTTTTATGAGGATGCCTATCTCAAAGAAGCAAAGGCGAAAATTGAGGGTCTTGAAATTAAGGGAAATAGAGTCAAGCTCAATCTTGATAGGACAATTTTCTATCCTGAAGGTGGTGGTCAGCCAAGCGATAGAGGGATTATCAGGGGAGATAGATTTGAAATTAAAGTGGAGAACATTTACGGTAAAGATGATATCTGGCACGAGGGAACTTTAAAAGGCAGGGAACCGAAGGCTGGAGAAGAAGTTGAGCTTAAGCTTGACTGGGAGTGGAGATATGAAAACATGAAGCAGCATACGGGTCAGCACATTCTCTCAGCAGTTCTAAAAGATTTGTATGACAGCAACACGACGGGCTTCCAGATTTTTGAAAACTACAACAAGATTGAGATTGATTTTGATGGAAAGCTGACTTGGGAACATATTTTAAAGGCTGAGATTAAGGCTAATGAAATCGTCCGCAGAGATTTGCCCGTTGAAATTGAGTTTTACAATGAACTGCCAGAGGATTTAAGAAATCAGCTCCGAAAAGACCTTTCTGATAAGGTCAAGCCTCCAATAAGGATTGTTAGGATTCCCGGTGTTGATGTAATCCCTTGTGGAGGGACCCATGTAAAAAGCACGGGAGAAATTGGATTTATTAAAGTTGTGAACTTCTACAAGAAGAGCAAAAACATTTGGCGCATTGAGTTTGTCTGTGGGAATAGAGCTTTAAGGTATTTAGATGAGCTTTTGGAGGATTACTGGAGAAGCTTAGATGAGATGCCAAATAAGAACAGGCCCCTATTTGAGAGGGTTAGGGAACTTAAAAGCGAGATTGCGAAGCTTGAAGATGAGAAGAAGGCTTTAAGACTAGAGCTGTGGGAGTGGAAAGTTAAAGCTTTGCTCAATGAAGCTGAAGAAGTTAAGGGAATTAAAATCGTTAGCACGGTTGAGGAGCTTGATATGAAAGATGCCCAAGCTTTTGTGATCTATTTGGTAGATAAGAATCCAAACACAATTGCCTTAGTTGTTGGGAGGAACTATGTGATATTTGCAAAGAATAGGGGCGTTGAAGGTGTTTCAATGAAGGAGCTTTTGAGGGAAGTTCTCAAGGAGACGGGCGGCGGTGGAGGAGGCAGTGAAGTTTTAGCTAAAGGTGGGGGATTTAGGATTAATCCGGAGAAAGTGCTTGAGATTGCTAAGGAAAAATTAAAGCAGTTCCTTCAAGTTTAAACGCTCATAAACTTCTCTCTTTACCTCTTCCGGAATCTCTGGCTTTTTCACTTTTTCCAAAGCTTTCTCCTTATCCAAAAGCCCATACCTAACCAAAGCCGCTATTCTCCTATGCTCAAAGCTGAAGCCATGCTTTTCATAGTACCTCTCCAAGGCTGGGCCCAAGATGAGGCAGTTCGTTGTATATCCAGCTAAATTGGGAAACTCAAAAGGCAGCTTTTTCAGAATTTCAAATCTCTCGCTTTCGCTCATCAAGCTCAAAAGCCTAATTTGAAGTATTCCGCCAGACATTAAGCGATAAGGATGATGGCCAAAAGGTAATTCGTGCCCCGTGATTATGTATTTAATCCCTTTTTTCAAAGCATACTTTCTCAGCTTTTCCATGGTTCTCTTTGAGCATCTCCTACATGGAGACTGAGCCTTTAAGAGAGCTTCACGGAAGATGTCTGAATAGTCATATCTCAGAATTGTAAATTGCACATCCAGATATTCCGCTATCCTTTTGGCATTTTCAATTGCTTCCTTTGCCATAAATCCGTGGTCAATCATAACTGCTTCAAGCTCTGGAATCTTGTAAACATTCTTGGCTAAATAAAGTGCAACTGTGCTGTCTTTTCCGCCAGAAAATGCCACAATAGCTTTATCAGCATCCTTCATAAGCTCCTTCAATTCAGCTTGAATCTTGTTCTTATCCGGTTTATGTCTGAAGTATACTAAGCATTCCTTACAAATGGGCTTTCCATCGACAATCTTGATTTTTGATGTTTTCTCATTGTTTATACAAATTGAGCATGTAAGCATGAGATAAGGAAAATCTCGGGAGTTTAAAATATTATCTCTTCAGTTTCTGAAAGTTCTGTTTTGTCCCTGTTTTTAGACTCGTGAATGTTCTAAGTCCTTTCTTTCCAGCGAATAAAAGGACAAGTGCCACCTCATTTTGAAGGAGGATCCCTCTGTTGTTATGGGAAATAAACATCCCAAACACAGCCCCAAAAATAACTCCTGCAATCCATAGGTATAAAATCAACTTATTAAGTCCCAATCCAAGGAGAGTTCTTATTTCCACCGTTATGGCTTTGTAAGAGATAGCCCAGATAAATAAGAACAAAACTTCAGCCAGTATGCCAACCCCGACTGCTCTATTTATCAGACCTAAAATTTTATTGTCTCCTGCACTCTCTTTAATCAAATTTGCATCATGAACTCCATAGATGAGTTTTTTAGATATGGTTGCACCATTTCTGAAAGTCAAAAATGCCAAAATTCCTAAAAGCATGTTCGTGTTTTTGAAACTTTTCAGGGCATATATCCCAACTATTATCCACGTGATTGTAAACAAGATTTCATATCTGCTTTTTTCATTTTTGGGAATTTGTATTCTGAAAATCTTTGCCATCAATTTGCTTCCTGATGAAAAGAAAAATCGCACCGTCGAAAGCATTACATTCAATAAAACGAACGGTACAATGAGGATATAAGCAAGTAGCTGAAGGAAGTTCAATGCAATCCCCCCTTAGAGTTCAAACTCACTTATAATCTTTTTCATCAACTCCTTAATTAAAATTTTCCCCTTCTTAAACACAGTTATTTCAGCATTATCCTTTGTAAATCTACTTAAGTTGATTCTGACTTCTCCATCACAGGTCTTCTTCTATTTTTTCAATTCTCCTCCTTTTAACCAAAGGTGCGACTTCTCTTGAAACTTTATAAACGTTATAGAGTGTCAGTGCATCCATTCTCTTGAGTTGAACCAGCAAACAGCCGCTTATTCTCACATCTATGTATTTTTTAGCTTCCATCGCAACTTTGAGTAGCTCTCTAACACTTTCAGCCCTCTCAAAATCTAAACCCGCTCTTTTTAGCCTTTCTTCATTCAGCTTGTGTATCGTTAAGGGCTGGAGCATCATCTCGTCAACTCCAAGTGAAGCCGCTATCTCAGCAATCTTTGGGATATCCTCATCATTTATCCCTGGCATGAAGATTGTCCTCACAATTGAACGAACCGATTTATCAGAACCAACTATTTTGAGGGCATTCACAACTTTATCAAAAGTGTCAGCATTCGTAATCATTTTGTGCCTTTCTCTGCTTGCGGCATCTAAGCTTACCATAACTAAATCGAAATCGAGCTTTTGCCAGAGTTCCTCCGTTAGAAGGCTTCCATTAGTTTGCAAGTCTAACCTGGCATCTGGAAATCTTTCACGGAGCATCTTATTGACTTCAACAATCCTTGGGGAAAGCAGAGGCTCTCCATACTGGGAAATTGTTATCGCCTTTGGATTTTCCCAGCCATAGTAACCTGGTTTTGGTGCTTTTCCCAATTTTACAGCCACATTTGAATAACAGAAGATGCAGTCATGATTGCAAGCTGGAGTCAGCTCATAGGAAGGATGATGGACAGGATTATCAATGCTTAAATCCAATCCTTGACAAAACTGGCAATGAGTTGGAGCTATTAGCTCATTAACAAACTTCTTTAGCTCTCTGGCTTCTTTATTTTCCACTCTCTCGACTTCAATCCCCATTTTTCTCGCGAATTCTTCCCAGGTATACTTCACTTTTCTCACCTTAAAAGAGAGTTTGTGATGGTATTAAAAAGTTAATTGGACAAAAATAGTTAAAGCCTGGCAATCCTCCCATCCGGCAGTCTCTTGAATTTTCCAAGCTCTGTGTTCTTGAGCTGTTCTCCATAAAACACAGGTCCGTCTCTGCACACAAGATATTCTCCAAGGGCGCAGCTTCCACAGACACCAATTCCACACTTCATATACCTCTCAGCTGAAACTTGAACATTCTTAAAGTTCATGATTTCGAGGACTTTTGCCATCATGATTTCGGGACCGCAAGTATAAACATGGTCAAATTCATCCTTTCTCTCTGCTAAAACATCCGTTGGAAAGCCTTTAACTCCTAAGCTTCCATCGTCAGTTGTTAGAATAATTTCATCAACATAATTCTCAATGTCAAGCAGTGCAAATTCATCTTTACTCTTAGCTCCATAGATCAAAGTGATTCTCTCAAAATGTCTTCTATAATGCTTTGCAAGGGCATACAGCGGGGGAGTCCCAATTCCACCAGCGACCAGTGAAATCCTCTTCCCCTTTGGCTCAAATCCCCTTCCATAGGGACCACGAATCCAAATGTAATCGCCTTCTTTCAGCTCAAACATTTTTGATGTAAATGCCCCAACTCTCTTCACGAGGATTAAGTCTTTATCAGCTAAGCTGAACGGCTTTTCTCCAAAGTCTGGGAGCCAGACCATTATAAACTGACCCGGCACAAAGTCGAGTTTTCTGTTAAAGCGGAAGGCTTTAATGTTCTTGGCTTCTTCCCA
>Ga0190313_1000588_pt1 | contig 21382 bp, 20 predicted proteins | sample 4870071011_MG_FD_169989 | JGI IMG/M metagenome (GOLD analysis project Ga0190313, IMG submission 169989) | Hydrothermal vent sediment bacterial communities from Southern Trench, Guaymas Basin, Mexico - 4870-07-10-11_MG | ecosystem: Environmental > Aquatic > Marine > Hydrothermal vents > Sediment ...
AATCTATACTCACAGTTGTTTAGTTTCAAGGTGCTAACGCACCTGCGGGCTTTCATCCCCTCCCTTACGGAAGGGGTCTTCCCGCCCGCAAAAGATAAAGTGCTTAATTATCCTGTAATAGTGGACATTTTGACATGACAGGATTGAACCACAAAATAACTGCTACGGCCACGCTGGCATTGATTGGAGCGTCCCCGCTGGAATTGCTTTTCACTTTCTTCTTTTCCACCATTCCTGATCGGGTGGAAAGGATAGGAGCAAAAAGGATACTGGTTCATCGTGGCTGGAGCCACGATATCGGGTTATGGTCTCTTCTGCTTTTCATTTTTACTTGGGATACCCTTTTTCCGCCGCACATTTCCCGGCTTTCTCCTCTTTTTTCTTTCAGAACCTGGGTGCTCATATATCCTGGATGGTTTCACGTGCTGATTGATGCCTTTTACAAAAAGGGAGTTCCCTTTTTTGGTTTCTTTCGTGTTTCTTTGCCGATCCTTGATTACGGCCGTTTGAACGAGCATTTTGTTGCCTGGGGTATATTGATAATCGCGTGTTGTGTTGAGGGCACAAACCTTATTGCAAGGGTGATTTCAGGGGTGAAGATCATTTTCTTGGAATTACGAAAGAGAAACCCTGAGTTTCTGATTTTCTAACAGCCTGATGGTATCCAGTAGTAGTTTATCGAGCACGTCAAAAATTTCTTTGCACATCCCGCCATGGTTCATACTTGTTCCAAAAAGGCGTTTCCTGAGAGGCTCTATTTCGCGATTTATGGTATCTAGCTTGGAAAAAATACGTTTAGTCGTAGCCAGGCGTTCATAAAACAGGAGATGCCGCGCCTGTGAACAAAACTCCGATATCATCCTGTCCAGATACAGGAGGCGATCGCTCCAAACATCCTTTGCGGTCCTGTTTGGATGGGAGTTTGCTGCCAACAATGACAGGCCTTCACACAGAAAAGATACACAGGTGTAAAGCATGGAATACTCTAGTCCTCTTACTCCACGTTTCCATCCCAGCAGCCATGGAAGCCTCCAGAACCATAAAAGATGTTGCTTGCCGAACTCTATCAAGTGGTCAACCTTTTCAAGAATTTTCCTACCAGCTTGCAGGTGCTTCTTTGATGGAAAACAACTGCCAATTTTGCGTGAACCTCTGTGCCTCTGATTCTTTTTTACAAGGGTCGTGTCGGAGTAGATTTCAATAAGGTGTTTCAAAAAGAGCCGTGACTTTCTATCTCCGGGTGTTTCAAGGTGGGGATAGGATAAAAATAGCTTTCCCTTGTTGTACCGATATTCGATTATTGCAGGCCGCCCTACCAGATATTTTTCCGGATCCAGGTTGATACCGTAAAAAGGTTCAAGGTGTTTTATCTGGTCTCGATAAGATTTGTCGTATGGAATATCCGATGTCCAGAAGCCTTCAGATGTGCTATGGTATTTCGCAATTATGGTTACTGGGCTTTTTTGTGGCCTGATCAAAAATTGAGCGGGCCACCACACAGAAGTTTGAAGCGTTTCGTGGCCGTTTTGCCAGAAGGGGTGCTCTTTAGTTTTTTTTATGATCACTTTGCCGCTAGCACTGGGCAATCTCTCTTTTAACGGCAACCGTTCAACGGGAACAATGTTCAGGGAACCCCTTCCCGTTATAGCCATTCCTGCGCCGCCACAGAAGCCTATGTAGATGCCTCCGTTAGAAAGGAATTCCCGTATTACCCTTTCTCCCTCCTTCCCCAGATTTTTTGTTTTGTGTACCGACCATCCTCCGGGAACCAGTAGCAAATCGTACAGGAAGAGTTCACCGTTTTTGATATCCTCGGAAGTCAGCAGTTGAAAAGGCACTTCAAGTTCGCACAGGGCGTCGTATACAAGGAGTCCCCAGAGAAGGGATTGATCCCAGAAAACCGCTACCGGTTTCATGTTGCTATTCCTGATTGTCATGGTGGGTGGACGTACCGGGCAGGTTCGATACGTCCAAGGTAACATGAGACTTCATCAGGTTTTTTAGTTTTCATCTTGAGGTAACTCTATAAACCCCGTCATCTTTATCATTGCAGCTCCGCCCTGTATGTTCAAACCGGATTTTCCGGTTAGATACTCTATCTGCCTTAGTGCTTCGTATGATCTCAAGCCTGAATTGCAGAAAATCCTCAGGTTTTCTGTGTCTGGGATTTCGTTCGTTCTGTACTTCAGCTGTTCCTGAGGTATGTTGACCCACAGTTCGCCAAATTTTTCTATGAAAGGCTTGGCATTTGCTGGTGATCTTACATCAAGAACTTTCAGGTTTTTGCTTTCCTCTAGTTCTTCCACAAACTCATCGGGATCAATCGTTTTGTTAAGCCCTTCTATAATATTCTCGGCCGTATTTGCCGCGGCATTTACAATATCCATGGCTGACGAGAAGGGCGGGGTATAGGCAATTTCTAGATTCGATAGCTTATCCAGTGTTCCCTGCCCGGTTTGAATCAAAGCGGCGATGGCATTTATTCTGCCAACAACGGCGTCTCCGTTTTTGCCTATCGCTTGTGCTCCAAGGATTTTCCTTGTTTTCCTATCCACTATAAGGGCCATGTACATGAGTTCCTGAGTGGGGTAAAAATGGGCCCTATCTGCCTGAACAACGTAAGTTCTTACCGGATCAAAGCCTTCTTCTTTGGCTCTGTTGAAGGTTATCCCTGTAGAAGCTACTCCGAGCTCAAACACTTTAACTGCGAAACTGCCAATCACACCGTCAAATGTGGCGTATCCGCCAGCTATATTGGTTCCTATTACGCGGCCTTGCCTGTTTGCAAGGGATCCAAGGGGCATGTGAACCAGTTTGCCGGTGACAAGATGAGGTAGTACAATGCAATCTCCGCCGGCATAAATCCACGGGTCGGTGGTTTGCAAACGGTTGTTCACTACTATGCCGCCCTGAGGTGTCACAAGGAGTCCGGCGTCACGTGCCAATTCCCCACGAGGTGTAACCCCTACGGACACCAGCACCAAATCCGCCGAAATTTTGCGATTACTGGTGTGTACTTCTAAGGATCCATTATTGGAGGTTATTTTTTCGACGGTTTCGCCCGTATAAACAGTAACGCCATTGTCTTCCAAGTGTTTCTTCACTATCTGTCCCATTGGAGGTTCCAGAAAAGCAGGAAGTACCGACGGAAGAAGTTCCACTATGACTGTTTCTATTCCCCACAGATCGGCCAGTGCTTCAGCCATTTCGCAACCTATCGGTCCAGCTCCGATTATCACGGCCTTTCCGACCTGGCCTTTAGAAATCTTTTCCTTTATTTTCACTGCGTCATGGAGGTTCGAAATTGTCATTACCCCAGGTAGGTCAATACCTTCTATCGGTGGTTTCCTCGGGGTTGCTCCCGTTGCCAGTACCAGATAATCGTAGGATATGCGTTCTTCTTTTCCGTTATCCAGATTTTTGACCGTTAGTTCTTTGCTATTTCTATCAATAGCTGTGGCCTTCGTTTTTGTTCTTACTTCCACGTCCTTTACGTCCCGGAAAAATTCCGGATTTCGGACCATATGAAAGCTGGTGCTCATAAGTTCCTGAACATCACTAACATCACCGGATATAAAATACGGAATGCCGCATCCTCCGTAGGATATAAACTCATCCTGGTCTACCATAAGAACCTTAGCACCCGGATCGAGCCGTTTAACTCTACAAGCTACCTTTGGACCCAGGGCTACAGCACCAACGATGACAACTCGTTTTTCCCTCATTTTCACTCCTTTTTTTTCTTGCTAATCATTTCCAAAGCCGCGAATACGACCGCAATCAGGGCATGTCCATGTGATGCCATTGCAAGTCATGCCCCACAAGTTTTCTTCCATGCATTCCGAACAAATCATGAAACCACATGGGCACCACCAGCAAAAAGGCAGTTCTCTTCCACACACGCAACATATGAACTTTTCCGGTTTCTTGCGATGCCCGGCAGCCATAATTATGCTCCTGTTTTATAGCGCATGCAACACCGACGGCTTTATATAAGTTGTAGCTCATCATGTCCAATAACGTTTTTTGCTTCCCTTTTCTCGTTGTTTATGTAATGCCTCTTTCGTTGTTGTGCTAGTCATGGCTTACCTTTGTGCTTGATTGGACTAAAAAATTACAGGTAATCTATGTGAGAAAAAAATACGAAAGAAAGGAAAGGAGTGTCTGTAAAAATGTCCACTCTGGTTATCGTTGGAACGCAGTGGGGCGATGAGGGCAAGGGCAAAATTGTTGATCTTATTGCTGACAGGGTTCGAGCGGTCGTTCGGTTTCAAGGAGGTAACAACGCTGGTCATACATTGGTGGTTAACGGGAAAAAACACATATTTCATCTCATTCCGTCCGGGATTTTGCATGAAAATATAACCTGTATGATTGGTAACGGGGTTGTCATCGATCCGCAGGTTCTGCTGCAGGAAATAGAACGCCTGCGCAAAGAGGGAGTAGAAGTCAGTCCTGACCGTTTGAAAATAAGCAGACATGCCCACGTTATTATGCCTTACCATAAGGCTTTGGACCTTGCTCGCGAAGAAAAAAAGGGGAAAAAGAAAATAGGGACTACTGGCAGAGGAATTGGACCCTGTTATGAGGATAAGGCCGCCAGGGTCGGTATTCGCATACATGATTTACTGAAGGAAGAATCCTTTGCCCTTCGACTGGAACCGGTTTTAGCGGAAAAGAATTTTATCCTTCAGAATTTTTACAACCATCCACCACTTTCTTTTGATAAGGTCTTTGAAGAATACGTTACTTACGGGAAGTCTCTTGCAGCTTATGTTGAAGATGTTTCTCGCCTTCTGGAAGATATGATTTCTAGGGGTGATAATGTCGTGTTTGAGGGTGCTCAGGGAACTTTCCTAGACATAGATCACGGCACTTACCCATATGTGACTTCCTCGAATACACTTGCAGGTAATGTCTGCTGTGGTGTCGGTTTAGGGCCAGGATCAATTCACAATGTGGTCGGTGTGGTAAAAGCGTACACAACCCGAGTGGGTGGTGGACCCTTTCCTACAGAACTTCATGGTGAACTGGGAGAAAAAATCAGGGATAGCGGTGGTGAATACGGATCCACTACCGGTCGCCCCAGGCGATGTGGTTGGCTTGATATCACAATGCTGAAAAAAGCTAAAAGACTTAATGGATTAAATGCTCTGGTAATAACGAAGCTGGATGTGTTAAGTGGGCTGCCAGAAGTGAAAATTGCAGTGGGTTATAAAGTAAATGGGCAGGCGATTTCGGATGTACCGTGCGAGTTGGATCTTTTTGAAAAGTGTGAGCCTGTTTATGAAGTTTTGCCCGGTTGGCAGGAGGATATTAGACAGATTAGAGCTTTCGATTCTTTGCCTGCTAATACAAAGAGATACCTTAAAACCATTGAGGATATGCTTGGCATACCGATATGGATAGTGTCGGTGGGGCCTGGTCGCGATGAAACGATTGTTATGAGAGATATTTTCTGAAGAAGTTAGGTTTAGGTTATGGTTTTGGACGCAGCGTGGAAGAAACTTTACAAGGAAAGATTAGTTACGGCGGAAGAAGCGGTACGCAAGGCTTTAAGGGACGGGTGTCGTGTGTATCTAGGTCCCGGGTGTGCAGAGCCGCAATTTCTCGTTCGCTGTCTTTTTGAGCAAATTCGTAACTACCGAGATGTGGAAATCATTCAAAATCTGTCTATGGGAGCGGTCCCGCGGGATTGGAGAAATTTCAATGGCCACTGCAGACTAAAAACTTTTTTTGTCGGACCTGCAACTCGGGAAGCCGTCAATCTTGGGCAGGTTGATTATATCCCGGCTTATTATTCGGCTATTCCACAATTTTTCCAGGAAAGTGGTCCCTTTCCTCTGGATGTTTGTTTTATTCAAGTGAGCCCGCCGGACGATCATGGGTATTGTTCTCTCGGCATATCCGTGGAAATAAATAAGGCTGCTGCTGAACACGCCAAGGTAGTAGTTGCCCAGGTTAACGAAAAAATGCCAAGAACCCTGGGCGATACCTTTTTCCATGTTAGCCAAATAGACTATTTTGTGGAACGCACAGAGGACCTTCTGGAGGCGACATTTTACGAAAGGAGCGCTATTTCTGAGCGAATTGGTCAGTATGTTAGCAGGCTTGTTGATGATGGGGCCACGATACAAACCGGCATCGGGAGAATAGCGAATTCAGTTGTCCGACATCTTGAAGAAAAACAGGATCTCGGCCTCCACTCGGACATATTCACCGATGCCCATCGTGAACTCATCGAAAAAGGTGTTCTTACAGGTGCGAAAAAGGCTATCCACCGAAAAAAGGCGGTTGCAAGCTTTTGCTTGGGCACAAAGGAACTCTACCGCTTTGTGCATGATAATCCAGAGGTCGAATTTTACGGCACAGAGTATATTAACAATACGGAAGTGATAAGCCAGCACGATCGGATGGTAGCTATAAATTCTGCCCTTGAGATAGACATAACTGGGCAGGTTTGCGCAGATTCGATAGGCCACAAAGTTTACAGCGGTATAGGTGGTTATATTGACTTTATGCTTGGTTCGGCCATGTCGAGGGGTGGAAAGTCGATCATATTGGTTCCTTCTACCAGTCCAGACGGTAAAAAATCGCGGATTGTAGCCCATCTGACAGGTGGCGCTGGTGTGGCCAGCCCGAGAAGCAGTGTTCGCTATGTGGTCAGTGAATTTGGAGTAGCAAATTTGTTTGGTAAGGCTATAAGAGAACGAGCCCTTGCACTCATCACCCTTGCTCATCCCAGGTTTCGCGAAAGACTGCTGAATCAGGCCAAAAAGCTGAGGTATGTTTATCAAGATCAGATACTTCCCCCTGTATATGAGCCTCTGTATCCAGGTCAGTGGGAAACCTACCAGATTTTCCCGGGTGAATTAAAGGTATTTTTCAGGCCTATAAAACCAACAGACGAGCGGGCTTTGCAGGAATTTTTTTACTCGTTGCCTGACCAGGATATATATTACAGATTTTTGACCGCCATGAAGGTTTTCCCCCATCGCAATACTCAGGCTATGTGTAACATTGACTACGAACATGAAATGGCGATCGTGGGGGTTCTGGGAGACATAGGAAATGAAAAAATAATTGCTCTGGGGAGATATATTCTTGATCAGAAAACCAATATGGCTGAGGTGGACTTTGCCGTGAGGGCCGAGTACCAAAAACGAGGGATAGGCACGTTTCTTTTGCACTATCTTTGTGAAATTGCTAAAAGTAAGGGTATAAAAGGTTTTTGTGCCTACGTGCTGGCATCCAATCGTAAGATGCTAAGTGTTTTTCATAAAGTAGGCTATGTAATACATAGCCATCTCGAAGAGGGAGTATATGAAATCTGGTTTAGGTTTGATGAACCGGCGCAGGTTTGCCTTACCGAATAGGTTTCGACCTCATCATTTTGCCTTCGATATAGATGGGGTGGTTGCCGATACGATGGCCGTATTTGTTGAACTTGTTCGGAAAGAACTTGGTATTCGGCATTTCAGTAAAGACGATATCGTAGAGTATGAGCTTTATAAGTGTGTACCTGCTCCAAGGGAAACGATTGACGAGGTTCTTTGCAAAACCCTGAGTGATGAGTACACGGAAATGATTCCGCCAATGCCGGGAGCAAAGGAGTTTCTGACTAGATTGGGAAAACTTGCGGATCTTCGATTTGTAACAGCGCGGGTTTGGCCCGATTCCATAATTAAATGGCTACATAAACTGTTACCGGACATTGATAAGCGAAGAATCCAAGTTGTAGCCACGGGAGATCCCGGCGCAAAAAAGCGAATACTCAAGGATATGGGGGTCAAGGTCTTTGTGGAAGATAGACTGGATACATGTTGTGCTTTGAGGAAAGAAGGATTTCATGTAATTCTTTTTGATCAGCCGTGGAACAGAGAGGCTGACGGCTTCTTCAGAATAAGACACTGGAAAGAGTTGGAAAAATTTATCGAATGGGATGAAGGAGCTGAAAGGCTGTGAATTTGGAAAGGGGTGTTGCGCCGGTACAGATAAGGGCTCAGAGGGACGGTCAGTTTCTCTTTCTCATTGATTCGTCCATGCCTTTTCAGATGATCCTTCGCTATCTTGAAAAAAAGCACAAGAGCTCTAAGGGCTTTTTTGTATCGGCAAAGATCATACTGGATCTCGGTAACAGGCCTTTCAGGTTTGAAGAAGTAAAAGCTTTACGAGACATGTTGAGGCATAACTGGGGTGCCAGCGTGGTAGAATTACGACTCGGACAGCACTTGGATTCTTTCTTCGACTGGGCATCTAAGCAAATTGATATTCCCATAAGGCAAATTCCTGTCGGGGAAAATCTTATGGAACCAGTGGTGGTTCGTCAAACCTGCAGGTCTGGAGTCAGGGTGGAAGCGCCAATGGATTGCATAATTCTAGGAGATGTTAATCCGGGGGCGGAAGTTATAGCCGGAAGGGATATTATTGTGTTCGGAGTGCTCAGGGGTATTGCTCATGCCGGGGCAATGGGCAATAGAGATGCCAAAATATGGGCTCTTTCCATAGAACCCAACCAGATTCGTATAGCTGACCTTGTTGCGGTGCCGCCTCAAGAAGACCGGCATAAGCCGAAAAAATACGAGGTTGCACAGATTAAGGAAGGCAGAATACAGGTGTTAACCTTCTAGAGTGAGGGAGAAATGCCCGGAACGACTATAGTTGTAACGTCAGGAAAAGGTGGGGTTGGCAAGACTACCACCGTTGCAAACCTCGGAACGGCACTGGCAATGCGGGGACGATCAGTGGTCATGGTGGATGCCGACATTGGCTTACGGAATCTCGACGTTGTTATGGGATTGGAAAACAGAATAGTTTACAACCTAGTAGATATTATAGAAGGACGGTGTCGTACCGAACAGGCAATGATAAGAGATAGAAAGCTTAATTCGCTTTTTCTGATTCCTGCTGCTCAAACTAGGGAAAAAGACGCAGTTCATCCCGATCAGATGAAAGAGCTTTGTGAGAAGCTCCAGCAAGATTTCGATTATGTTCTGGTCGATTGTCCAGCCGGAATTGAGCGTGGCTTCAGAAATGCCGTAGCAGGTGCTCAGAAGGCTATTGTGGTGACCACACCAGAGGTTTCAGCCATTCGTGATGCCGATCGAGTTATAGGGCTACTGGAAGCGGAGTTAATGAAGGACATACAGCTGATAATCAATCGCTTGAACCACAAAATGGTGAAGCGCGGAGATATGATGTCAACAGAAGATATTTGCTCTTTGCTGGCAATACCACTTGTTGGAGTGATACCGGAGAGCGAAGAGGTGGTTGTTTCCACAAACAGAGGAATTCCTTTGGTTCACGAAAAGAGAAGTTCAGTAGCCGGTGCGTTTCGGAGAATAGCTGCTCGCCTGGAAGGTGAGCAGGTTCCTATTCCGGCAGATAATGCAGAGGAAGGAGGGATTTTGAGCAGGTTTAAGAGACTGATCTGGAGCTCTTGATGAAGAAACTGGAGGAAAAGAATGCTTGATACTATCAAGCGCTTTTTTGGTGATAAGAAGAGCGGAGAGGTGGCGAAAAAACGGATGCAGATCGTGCTTTTGCACGATAGGTTGAGTATATCGCCAGAGATGCTCGAAAGTATAAAAAACGACATCCTTCAGGTGTTGAGTCGTTATATGGAGATTGATGGCCGTACTATAAAGGTTTCTATCGAAAAAGGTGAAAATTATGCTGCGCTGGTTTCTAATGTGCAGGTAAAAAGAGTGTATCGTCATGTGCAGCAACCTTCCACGGAGTCATCCTGACCGACGGATGCGCTATGGCTGTGGATCTTTTTCTGGCGGCGACTCTTCGACAACATGTCAATGATTACGATCCCCAAAAGGGGCTGTGTATTGATGTATCGCCGGGCACTAAAATAAAGGAAGTGCTTCATCGCCTCGGTATCCCAGAAGGAGAGGTAAAGATTATAATGGTAAACGGGAAGCATGCTTCACTAGATTCAGAACTGGAAGGGAATGAAAGGGTTGGCTTGTTTCCAGCAGTTGGAGGTGGCTAATTTGGCCTGATGGTACGAAGCCATGAGTAAATCGCCTTTTTCAGAATATTGTAGTATTTTTCCTGTCCTCCTAAGCCAGTTCTTCCAAAGTAATAATTGATTTCAATCAGCAAGGGATGTTTTTTCTCCTTATCTTCCCTGTGGAACATGATATCCAAGCCGGCCAAATTTATTCCGGTTTTTTGCTGTAGTTCCTTTACCAGCTGGATTGCAGAACTTACTTCATTCATGTCTTTGATGTGCCTTACTTCTGCGCCCCTAGAAACATTGTGATAAAATTGAACCACTCCCTGTGGCACCATTCGCCAGTATGCGACTATGTGATCGTGAAGTATCACAATCCTCAAATCCATTCCGTTGTTGGGTATAAACTCCTGAATTAGAAAACCATTTAGCCCCGTTTTTTCCATTCTACAGAGGTTTCCCAGGACTCTCTTTAGCTCTGCGGGTGATCCTACCAGGTAAACTCCTTCGCCTTCGCCTCCATGAGATGATTTAACCACAATAGGGTATTTAATCTGATTGACCGTGTGAAACGGAAAATTACGAACGGATGAGAAAAGCCAGCTTCTGGGATGAGGAAATCCTAAGGTTCTGAACAGGCGGATCTGGCCGACTTTTCCGGGGTAAAGAAAGCGGAAGGTATAATTGGGAAAAACATTTGGACAGTTGAAGCGGGCCATCCAGTAGAGATCTTCTGAGCAACCTTGGGGCAAAATAACGGCCCAGCAATTGCGAATCCAGTAAAGGTCCTCATCATCGGGTTTTCTTCCTGCGCACAGACGATTTATGTCACCCTCTATTACAGGATGATATGACAGGACAAGCCTAGCTCTTTCTTGAAGGTGATGGCAATGCATAGAATGCTTTAAGGAATCAAATTTCGAAGCCGAAGAAATTGGATATCAAATACCCCAATCGCTTTCGTAAAACGGAATACGAAAAGTGCCTCAGTGCCAATTCGTAGTTGTAATCCACCGTTTCAGAACACTTGCCGGGATCTTCCAGTAGCTCCCTTACTTCTTCAACCACCCTGTCGGTTATATATCCGTTCATGACAACAAACTTGAATCCCAACGGTTCTATGTCTCTTATGAATACATCATAGCGATTCACCAGTATCGGTTTTCTGAAGTAAATCGCCTCTAAAAGTGCATTTCCAAATCCTTCGTACAAGCTGGGATAGGTTACAAAGTCTGCGTTGGGGTAAACATCCCAAAGTGAGTACCTCTTTTTACCATCGGGTCCAACACCTCTACGATCTCCCACGAAGGTGTCAATTATTTTAAGGTCTACTTCAAGGTCTTTAGCATATTCCTGTAAAAACTTGGCGTATTCATAACCTTCGTCTCCGGCAGGGTGAGTTACAACCAGTTTGTACTTAGGATTTCTCAGAGCATGTACCAAATCAATAGCCAGTTCAATACCTTTGCGCCTTACGACGCGAGTGGGCTGAAGGATAATCTTGTCATCTTCACCTATGCCAATCTCGGATCGAAAGTCCTTTATGAAATCCCAATCTATTTCCGGTTCATGTTCAAAATCCAGCACATTCGGGATTACCATAGATGATATACCGGTCCTGAGTGCTAATTCTTCTTGAGCGATGGAGTTTATGACGACGTGTTGTATATTTGGCAATTTCGGAGGGAACGCCATTTGAATGTAGTCTTGTACGGCATTTACAGCGTATCGAGTCCGTTCCCAGTAAAAATCGTGGTGATGAGCCACCGTTGGAATGGCCGTTTCTGCAAGCAGCTCAGTGATGGCCAGCGCAAGCGGAACATGCATGGGTAAGCTGAGAGCATTTTGTATAATGAGAAGATCAATGTTGAATTTTGCGATAAATTCGTAAAGCTTTATTTTGAGATAATCCCTGAGTGCGTGAATCCTCCCTGTTACGTAGGGAGAACGCACCTGTTTTCCGAAGATTCTATCGTTTATCCACCTGTTTTCCTCGTGGTCGAAAAATGCTTCAGGTACTTCCATACTGACTGAAGCGTGTCTGTCCAGAACACCCGCAAACCAGTATGATATGTGCTGGTGGTCCCACAATAGTTGAGCCCATTTGGCGGATTCGAGAGAAACACCATCAGTCCCGGCAAACCTTGTGGAAACGAATCCAATATTCTTTCCCATCTGTTCGCCCTCCCTAGATCTATTATCGACAAAACCATTTTACAGGCTAAATAGTTTGTGTAAAGCATTTGGCCGATCTTCGATGGGGGAGATAATGATATGTCGAAGTGGACTGCAAAATCACTTTGCGATTACATAAGTAGCAGGCCAGAACTGCTAGCCGTTACAAAGAAGTACCCTTTTCGTATTACATCTCACATAGCGAGCTTGATTAAACATCCCGGCGACCCCTTATGGCTTCAATTCGTGCCGGATTCTAGGGAACTGGAAAATGATGGCGGCTACGAGGATCCGCTTGGAGAGGAAAGCCTATCACCCCTTCCAAATCTGGTACATCGTTATCCTGATAGAGTGCTGTGGATTGTAACTTCAGAGTGTGCTGCTTACTGCCGTTTTTGCACGCGAAAAAGGCTATGGAATAAGAAGGTGCACATAGATCAAAGATCCATCAGAGATGTGGTGGAATACTTGAGGCATAACAAAGGAATTAGCGAAGTACTCGTGTCGGGAGGTGACCCATTACTCATAAGGACGGCCAAGCTCAGAGAATTTCTTTCGGCGATTCGCCATGTAAAGCACATAAGTGTTATAAGGGTAGGCACACGTTTGCCAATTGTGAGTCCTCAAAGCATAACAAGAAAAAAAATGGACCTTCTTAGAGAATTTCAGCCTCTTTATGTTATGCTTCACATCAACCATCCGTCTGAGCTCAACGACCCTGTTTGCGAGGTTCTAAGCAGAATGGCCGATTGTGGTATTCCCATGGCAAGCCAGACCGTGTTGCTCAGAGGCGTAAACGACCGAGCGGAAATTTTGCGTGAACTCTTCGTAAAATTGTTGGCACTTCGCGTGCGTCCTTACTATCTGTTACAGGCAGACCTTATGAAGGGTACGTCCCACTTCCGTGCGCCTATAAGTGAAGGATTACGCATTATGTTCGAACTCAGGCACCGCACTTCGGGGTTGGCGATACCTCATTACATGGTGGATTTGCCGGAGGGTGGTGGAAAGATTGAGTTAACACCGTCTTTCATCGAGGCTGTTTGCGAGAATAGAGTGGTTTTCAGAAACAGGTTGGGAAAACCTGCTTTTTATCCGCTTTTTCATGGAGAAAAGAGAGTTTTAAGGCGATTACTTCTTCCGCGCCTTGAATGACGAAAAAGCTTTAAAAGTTTACAGTGGTCTTTCTTTTAAGGTTTTGATAACTACTTCTCCGGCAGTACCTGGCTGTTGTGCATGGAGCATAATCAGGTCTCGCCAAAATATGAAATAATGGTTACAAATATTTGGAACTTATTGCATAAAAATATCGCTGTTTAAGGAGGATGGTTGCATTGAACCCGTTTTACAAGAATTTGGCACTATGGCTTGCAATAACACTGCTGGTGATTTTTCTTTTTAATGTTGTCAACAAGCCTCAGGAAACGAATTTTGACATTACCTATACCGCTTTCCTTGACGCGGTAGAGCGAGGAAAGGTGGTTCAGGTTACAATTCAGGGAAGCAATGTCCATGGGATTATGATTGACGGAAAACCCTTCCGGACATATGTGCCAGAAGATCCTGGTCTTATCAAAACGCTACGAAAATACGGCGTGGAAATCAACGCCAAGCCAAAAGAAGATTCTCCGTGGTACATGACAGTTCTAGTAAGCTGGCTGCCGATGATTGTTCTCATTGGAATTTGGATATTCTTCATGAGGCAGATGCAGGTTGGTGGCGGTAAGGCTATGAGCTTCGGGCGTAGCCGCGCCAGGTTGCTGAATGAGAACATGGTGAAAGTAACCTTTGAAGATGTGGCCGGTGTGGATGAGGCAAAAGAAGAGTTGCAGGAGATAGTGGAGTTTTTGAAAGATCCTAGGAAATTTACGCGCCTAGGGGGAAGAATTCCCAAGGGAGTGTTGTTGGTTGGCGCACCTGGCACAGGCAAGACTTTGCTGGCCCGAGCGATAGCGGGTGAAGCCGGTGTTCCATTTTTTAGCATAAGCGGCTCTGATTTCGTGGAAATGTTTGTCGGTGTAGGGGCAGCGCGGGTTAGAGACTTATTTCAACAAGGCAAGAAACATGCTCCATGCATTATCTTCATCGATGAGATTGACGCTGTTGGGCGGCACCGTGGAGCTGGGCTGGGTGGCGGCCATGATGAAAGGGAGCAGACTCTCAATCAATTGCTGGTTGAAATGGATGGTTTTGAAGCCAATGAAGGCGTCATCCTGATTGCAGCTACCAATCGTCCCGATGTTCTGGATCCCGCTCTGTTGCGTCCAGGGCGCTTTGATCGTCAGGTTGTGGTACCTGTGCCGGACATTCGAGGTCGGGAAAGCATACTGAAAGTTCACCTACGGAATAAACCTCTGGCGCCGGATGTAGACGTAAAAGTTCTGGCTAGGGGAACCCCAGGATTTTCAGGGGCAGATTTGGAAAATCTGGTAAATGAAGCTGCGTTGCTCGCAGCCCGTAAGAACAAAGACAAGATTGACATGTCTGACTTTGAAGAAGCAAAAGACAAAGTTCTTATGGGCCTTGAGCGGAAGAGTATGGTGCTGTCACCAGAAGAGAAAAAAACCACTGCCTATCACGAAGCCGGTCACGCACTTATCGCCTATTTGCTTCCCAACAGTGATCCTGTTCACAAGGTAACAATAATTCCAAGAGGGCGTGCTCTTGGGTTGACCCAACAACTACCCGAGGGCGACAGACACACTTATTCGAAGGAGTACCTCATTGATACAATTTGTGTGCTGATGGGCGGACGAGTTGCGGAAGAACTCTTTCTGAACAAGAAGTCAACAGGTGCGGCGAATGACATTGAGAGGGCTACGGAAATCGCAAGGCGTATGGTTTGTGAATGGGGCATGAGTGACCGATTAGGACCTTTAGCCTTCGGCAAACGCGAGGAACAAATATTCCTTGGCCGTGAGATTACTCGTCATCAGGATTATAGCGAAGCAACTGCCATGGAAATAGACAAGGAAGTCCGGAACATAGTGGAAAGCTGTTATAAAAAGGCTCGGGAAATGCTGAAAGAGCATTCCGAGATCCTCCAAGCCCTAGCCGCAGAATTGCTCGAAAAAGAAACGATAACCAGACAAGATATGGATCGCATTGTAGGCTCTTTTCGGCCAGAACTTGTTCGCATGTTAAAAGACGAAGAAAATCAAGATGTGGCGGAAGACGAGGAAACGGATGGGACTAGGGATTCGGTTACTGTATCGGAAACGGAGGAGGCAGGGGAAGAGAAAGATGAAGTTTCCTAAAAGGCCAATTTATAAATTACGTTTGCCTCGTAACCGACAAATGGTGCTTGGGGAAAGAACTCTGATAATGGGGGTTCTCAATGTAACTCCTGACTCGTTTTCTGATGGAGGTCGTTTCTTCGATAAGCCTAAGGCCATCGAGCGTGCTAAAGAGATGATTGATGAAGGTGTTGATATAATTGACATTGGTGGGGAATCGGCCAGACCATTTTCTGATCCAATTCCTTTGGATGAGGAAATGCGCAGGACTATTCCGGTAATTGAAGCTGTTCGGTCTATTTCCAAAGACATTCCGATTTCCATAGATACTACCAAGGCGGAAGTTGCACGGGCAGCATTGAATGCTGGAGCGGATATTATTAACGACATTAGTGCTCTTAGGTTTGACCCTGACATGGTGCGTGTGGCCGCCGATTTTGGAGTTCCAGTTGTGCTCATGCACATGTTGGGTACTCCGAAAACAATGCAAGAAAATCCGACCTATCGTTCGTTAATATCGGAAATTATTTCCTTTCTTCAGCAAAGGATAGAAGTAGCTGTCGAAGGGGGCATTGATTTTGAGCAGCTCGTTGTGGATCCTGGGATTGGGTTCGGAAAAACATTGGAACACAACCTGCGGCTTATTAAAGACCTGGATCTTTTCCACAGTTTAGAACGCCCTCTATTACTTGGGGCGTCAAGGAAACGTTTTATAGGGGCTGTCCTGGACCTTCCGGTAGAAGAGCGAGAAGTTGGAACGGCCGCAGTCAATGTTTGTGGAGTGCTCGCCGGTGCGCATATATTGAGGGTTCACGATGTGGGTTTTCACCGACAGGCTGCCATGATGGCTGATGCCGTCTTCAATGTGAGATCATAAAGAGTTGCAGTTTTGGGCAGCTTCAATTTGAGAGGGGGAGGAAGTGTATGGCTTTGAAGCTTTTTGGCACCGACGGCATTCGGGGTGTGGCGAATCAGTTTCCTATGACAGCTGAGTTGGCTCTTAAAGTGGGGGCCGCGGTAGCTTTAGTGTTGAGGAATCATCATACCCGTCCCAGGGTTCTTATTGGCAAAGATACCCGCCTTTCTGGCTATATGTTGGAATATGCAATCACTGCCGGTGTGTGTTCCATGGGCGCTGATGTTCTACTCGCAGGTCCACTACCCACGCCGGGAATAGCCTTTATTACCAGGAACATGAGAGCCGATGCCGGAATAGTTATTTCCGCTTCTCATAATCCCTACGAATACAATGGTATAAAGATTTTCGGCCGCGATGGTTATAAGTTGCCCGACGAAGTGGAAAAAAAATTGGAAGATGTTGTGGAAAATTTCGCTGATCTGGAGCTTCCTTCCTTTGACAAGATTGGCAGGGCGAGAAGGATAGACGATGTTCAAGGGCGTTATATCGTTTACCTTAAAAACACCTTTCCCGATGATCTTACGCTTGAAGGTGTAAAACTGGTTGTGGACTGCGCTAATGGTGCCGCCTACAAGGTTGCACCGCTTATTTTTGAAGAACTGGGAGCGGAAGTTGTGCGCCTTGGGGTAGCTCCGGATGGTAAAAATATAAACGATGGATATGGAGCTCTTCACCCGGACAAGATTGCAGAAGTCGTGGTAAAGTGCAATGCTGATGCAGGAATAGCCTTTGATGGAGATGCCGACAGAGTCATTTTTTCCGACGAAAAAGGAAATATCCTAGATGGCGATGTTCTCCTGGGGATATGCGCCAGGCATTTGATAGAACGGGATGCTTTACCGAGACGCACGGTGGTGGCGACGGTGATGAGCAATCTTGGACTTGAGCTTGCGATGGAGAAGATGGGGGGACGTTTGGTTCGCACGCCTGTTGGAGATCGATATGTGGTGGAGCATATGAAGGCTGAGGGGTATGTGCTGGGAGGGGAACAGTCAGGACACATCGTTTTTTTGGATCACAGTACCACGGGGGATGGAATCCTTTCAGCGTTGCAAGTTCTGGCAGTCATGTTGCGGGAGGGAAAGCCTCTGTCGGAATTAGCAAAAGTTGTCGAGAAGGTGCCCCAGAAACTTGTCAATATCCCGCTCGATAATGGGAAATCTCTAAAGAATGTTCGCGGACTTGATGAGTTCCTGGTTGATTTGAAAAAACGTCTGGGAGAAAAATGCCGGATTGTGGTTAGGGCGTCCGGAACGGAGCCGATGGTGAGGGTCATGGTAGAAGCGGTTCATGAGGAAGTTATGGACTCGGCCCTCGAAGAAACCATGTCTTTTTTAAGGAAAAATCTTTGAGAAACTGGAACAAGTAGAGTGCTGAATAATGTTGCTTGCAATAGACGTTGGAAATACTCACACTGTGCTGGGCCTTTTTGACGGCGATCAACTGCTCAAAGACTGGCGGCTCAGGACTTCAGTAGATGCTACAGAAGACGAATGGGGCATTTCTGTTTATGAGCTTTTCAAGATGGACAAAATTCGTTTTACTGGGGTGAAGCACGTCATAGTTTCGTGCGTGGTCCCACCAGTACTTCACGCTGTTGAGAAGTTTTGTCAAAAATATCTAAAGGTTAATCCTCTGGTGGTAGGCCCAGGTATAAAGACGGGCATGCCTATCCTTTACGATAACCCAAAGGAAGTCGGTGCTGACCGCATAGTTAATGCCGTTGCTGCCTATGAGAAGTACAAGGACACAACGGTGGTAATAGACTTTGGCACAGCCACGACATTTGATTATATCTCACGTCGTGGAGAGTATCTCGGTGGTGTTATTTGCCCTGGGGTGTTGATATCTTGCGAGGCACTGTTCCAAAAAGCTTCTAAGCTTCCCCGTCCTCAGGTGTTTGTGAAACCCAGGTCGATTCTGGGAAAAAACACTATGGACTCGATGAACGCCGGTATTATTTATGGATATGCCAGTCTGGTCGAAGGCATCATCAGACGATTTGAAAAAGAGCTTGGCTGTCCGGTGAGAACTATTGCGACAGGAGGGCTTGCGGGTGTCATTGCACCGGTTTGTGAGGTCATTGAAGAAGTGGATCCTTATTTAACACTCCGAGGTCTGAAGATTCTCTTTGAGCGAAACCGGTAAAGCCTGCCTACCCACATGCGAGCCATGCTTTTCAATAAAAAGAGAAAAATAGCACTGGTGGCCCCCGCCGGATCATTTGATAGGGAAATCTTCGAACATGCGACGAAGAAGTTGGAAGAGCGGGGGATTGAATTATGCCACACAGACAGAATATTTCACCATTGGCGTGGATTTTCCGCTCGAGATTGGGAACGCGCGTTAGATCTTGCGGAGCATTTTTCAGATCCTGGTGTGCAGATCCTTTGGTGTGTGCGAGGGGGTTATGGCAGTTCAAGGATTTTACCGTTTCTTGACTTGAAGAGACTGGCTGATAGCGGCAAGACTCTCATGGGCTATAGTGACATTACTTTTTTGCACAATGCGTTGCTCGAAGCGGGTGCGGAAATCACCTTGCATGGACCCAATTTTCTGGAAATTTCTTCGATGCAAGATGAGGATGTGAACAGGTTGTTTTCTTTTCTGGATGGTTCTCGTCCTTTTCGGTGGAAGCTGTCAGGGAAGAACACGGTCCGTTCAGGATTGGCAACGGGACGACTTTTAGGTGGCAACCTGGCCTGTGTGTGCCATCTTCTCGGGACTCCATACCTTTCGTTAAAAACCTTCGAAGGAGCCATCCTCTTTTTGGAAGACAAAAATGAAGCCGGTTATAGAATAGACCGCATGCTGAATCATTTAAAAATGGCCGGTGTTTTTGATGTCATCAAAGGACTTGTGCTCGGCACTTTCTGGGATTGTGAGCCTTACGATGAAATAATCCAAAAGGTCGTTGATGTAACGTCTGATTATAATTTTCCAATAATATGCCTACTTCCCTTTGGGCATGGTATCAGGCAGGATTTGTTACCTCTCGGCGGATCTGCCTTAGTGGACACAGATTCTGGCTTGTTTGAAGTATCTCTTTAACGGGGTTTATCATTTTGGCCTGCCAATGTTTCAGGTTCGCTGTTCCATGGAGCAAATTTAGGCAGAAGAAGTATTCCCGGTACCGCTCCCAAAGTGCTTAGCACGTAATACATAGTCCATCCGAAATGTGCTGCCATAAAACCCGTTGGTATTCCTGCAACGACACGAGTTACCGCCATAAGACTGGATAAAAGAGCGTACTGGGTTGCTGTGAACCTGGTGTTACATAGCGACATCAGGAAGGCCACAAAACCGGCGGTTCCCATTCCTCCTGCTATGTTTTCTACGGCTACGGCGGCTATTAACATGGCATGGTTTTTTCCAAGGCTGGCCAGAACGGCAAACGACAAGTTTGATATGGCCTGAAGCCCTGCAAAAATCCACAGAGACCTATTAAGCCCTACTGCTGCCAAGATTGTCCCTCCGACTCCGGCCCCAGCGAGGGTGCTGGCAAGCCCGAAGGCCTTATAAACGAGGCCTATTTCAGAGCGGGAAAAGCCCAAATCCAGCAAAAAAGGCGTGGTCATTGCAGCGGCTAGAACATCTCCGAGCTTGAACAGTATGATGAAAAATAGCATTGAAACGGCTGAAGGGCGGGAAAAATAATCGGCGAACGGAAGAACGACTGCTTCTTTCAGAGATGACGGTGTTTTCGACTGATTTTCCGGTTCAGGTGACAGCGCAGTGAAAAGCGTGCACAAAGCCATGGTAATTCCCAGAAGCAGAAATACGGTTTTCCACGGCATAAGATCCGATAGCATAAGGGCCAGTCCACCCGATACAAGCATAGCCATGCGATAGCCGAAGACGGTGGTAGCCGCCCCCGCGCCCCGCTCTTCCGGCTTAAGTATCTCCGTTCTGTACGCGTCAATTACAATGTCCTGGCTGGCACTGAACAGCGCTATGGAAAGAGCCATTATGGCCGCTATTAGAGGTAATTTTCTGGGATTAAGTAAGCCCATGGTAGCTATTATGGTAGCGAGGATGAGCTGAAACAGTAATATCCAGCCGCGCCTTCTGCCTAAGAAAGGCGGTGAAAATCTGTCCAGCAGAGGTGACCAAATGGGCTTAAATGTATACGGAAGACCCACAATGGAGAAAAGGCCGATAATTCTAATGTCCGTTCCGAAAGTCATCAGCCACGCCTGGAGAGTGGATCCGGTTAAAGCTAGGGGCAGTCCCGAAGAAAAGCCTAATCCAGTAAGGACAGAAACGCGGCGGTTTAGGTAAATTTCAATGAATTTTTTCATTCTGGGGCTTCCAGGAGTTCTACAAGGGCACGAAGACCGAGCAGGTAACTATTAACACCGAAGCCGGATATCTGACCTTTTGCCACAGGGGCTATGACAGAGTGGTGCCTAAAGGGTTCACGGGCGTGAATGTTGGACATGTGTACTTCTACGACAGGTATATCAAGCATTTCGAGGGCATCTCTGATGGCATAACTGTAATGTGTCCATGCTCCTGGATTGATAATTATTCCGTCGATGTTTTCGTCCATGGCTTGGTGGATTTTCCCAACCATCTCGGCTTCCGAATTAGTTTGGAAAATTTCCAGAGAAACCCCGAGTTCTTCAGCAAGTAATAGAAGCCGCTTGTTTATTTCATCAAGAGTGATTGTGCCGTAGTGCCTGGGGTCTCTCCTCCCGAACATGTTCAAATTGACCCCGTGCAATACCAGTATTCGTTTCATAACAAGACCTACTCGTCAATAAGTGAATGGATTAAGCAATTCCGGGAAACGGCTACAAAATACCGAGCTGCGTGCGTTACTTCAAGAGGTGGGGGAATTTTTCGGCGATTTTGCCCAACCTGGTGACCAGCTGTGATGGTGAAATGTTATTCTTTTGACTTGTCTCGACGTGCTCTTGAACCTGTTCGAAAAACGCAGAATTGGAAGAGATGTTTATTTTTTATTGGGATTAAGAAAGGTGATGTCCTATTTTTTCCTGTAAAAAGGGTGGCCAAAATTGTAATTAGTGTAACTGGCAAAAACCAAACTAAAAAGGAGGCCACCCATGAAGAGGATACCAG
>Ga0190313_1000589_pt1 | contig 21364 bp, 32 predicted proteins | sample 4870071011_MG_FD_169989 | JGI IMG/M metagenome (GOLD analysis project Ga0190313, IMG submission 169989) | Hydrothermal vent sediment bacterial communities from Southern Trench, Guaymas Basin, Mexico - 4870-07-10-11_MG | ecosystem: Environmental > Aquatic > Marine > Hydrothermal vents > Sediment ...
CCTAGAAGAAGCTGTAATACCTTTTCTAAGCCAGGGGACTATATTTGGAAGGGGAAAGGTTTTGTTATTTGATGAGCTAGAAGGTATGAGCTCCAAAGATAGAGGAGGATTGAAGTTCATACAAGAGATAATCAAAAAGACCAGATATCCAATAGTCTTAATCACAAATGATCTCTGGTCTCCAAAGCTTACGTCATTAAGGTTTGCTCTAGAGAAGATAGAATTCAAGAGACCAAGCAAAACTGAAGTAAAAGCCTTCTTAAGAAAGGTTGCAAAGTTAGAAGGAATTAAAGTCACAGATAAAGATCTAGACGTGATAATTGAGAACAATAGATGTGATATAAGAGCATGCTTAAATGATTTGGAGGCAGGAATATTCGAAGAGAGAGTCAAGAAAGACACAGTTTTTGACGCCCTCAGAACAGTGTTTAAGGGAGAAGATGAAGATGAAGTAAAAGCGGCATTTGACAATGTTGATTACATAAACATACAAGACATATTACATTGGATAGGTGAAAACATTCCTAGAGAGTACTATCACCCAATTGAGAGAAAGGAAGCGTATGATGCAATATCCAAAGCCGACATCTTTTATGCAAGGATTTTAAGGAGGAATTATTGGAAATTGCTTTATCATGCTTATGTAATGGCAACTGTGGGTGTTATGTGTGCTAGAAGGGTCAAAAGAGAACACTACGTCAAGTACAGCATGCCTTATTACATAACAAAGATGGGGAAAACAAGGTTCTTAAGAGCCAAAATAGACGCCATTAAGAAAGCCTTTGCTTCAAAAACACACTGTTCAACTAAGAAAGCTAAAGATTATCTTTGGTTCATTAAGGAGATCTACACTCATAATCCTAAAGAAGGAAAAAGTATTTTAAAGGAACTTGGCCTAAATACAAATGCTATAAGTTGGATTAAGGGGTGAAACCATGATAAAATTGGATAGCACAAACTTTAAAGAAGAAGTCTTAGACTCAAAAAAGCCAGTAGTGGTGGACTTCTGGGCGGAATGGTGTATGCCATGTAAGCTTTTAGGTCCAATAATAGAAGAGTTAAGTAAAGAAATGGAAGGGATAAAGTTTGCTAAGTTAAATGTAGATGAGAATCAAGACATAGCACAGATGTTCTTCATACAAGGAATACCAACAGTTGTGGTCTTCAAAAATGGAGAGGAAGCAGGTAGAATAGTTGGACTAAGGGACAAAGAAACCCTAAGAGCAGAGATCGAGAATATACTCAAGTAAATGCAAACTTAGCTTCAAACTCTTTTATTCTCTTGAATACTTCACTGTTGTCTGTAATGTCTTCCTCCAACAAACTCTTTAGGAATTCTTTCCTTGCTTCGAATAGGGCTTTCTTCTTCTCGTCCATGTCTTTAAACAACAATATCTTATCTCTCTCAAACTTATTTATTAGTGGATTGTATCTAAAAGCTTGGTTTATAACAAGCTCGTCATTTTCGTACTTGTAATCCACTACCTCATAAATTCCTAGAAGCTTTTTCTGGGAGAACAAGACTATCACGTCTATGAACTGGAGAGAAGGTTTGGATACTCCTTGCTTAAGGAAAAACTCTAAGACATCATCTAAGTCATTAACTTCCATATCCAAAGCTATTATAAAAGGATATCCTCTTGCCATCAAATCAAAAACTTTTGTATCAACACTTGTCACTACATTATATGTATCTTTCACATAGGAGTTTCCTTTCACAAAATCAGAAAAGAAAGACAAGGCATTACTAACCTCCTTTGGCCCAACTATTACTATGTTCCCTTTCTCTGACAACACAGTCCAGATATAAGCTAGCACATCGACAGGGAGAAACTTGTATATCAAAAGTTCAACAGGGTTAAGGACTTTATCTTTTCTAATCACAAGACTTCCATCCACAAACACTCTCATTCCATTCTCAATAGGAAACTCTGCTCTCTTACCTCCTTTCTTTAATGTTTTCAAGTCCTCTTCTGTTAGGAGGATGTTTGTCAAGAACTCCCTTCCATCTCTTATAACATATACTTTCTCACCCACATTGTAAATCTCTTTTATCTCTGGATCAAGAAGCAAGGGTGTGATTGGACCATACCTCTTTTTGTATACGTAATAAGCAAACTTCTGAGTTTTATATGGAAAGTTCTTCTCAAGCACGTCTTTATTCTCTTCATAGAATTTATTGAAATCAAAATACCACTTAACTTCGTCCTTAAATTTAACTAGTTTGTCTATGTCTTCCTGCGTAAGGAAAGGCTCAAATACAAGATACTTGCCAGACTCTAATACATTGGCTCTAACAAGTGGTCTTCCTTCGTATGTAAGCAAGTCTAAGATCTCACCCTTTGGTGCTTTAAGCTTTGGTATCACCTCTACCTTCTCAATACTTGTGGGCTTGGCTTTAGCACCACTCTCTAAAGCCATAGCCTTGCTTAATCTCTCCCTCAAAACTCTATAACTAAACAAGCTCTCACCTTACAGAGATCAAAACATTATAATAAGTGACTCCTTCCTCCTCTAATGTTGAGCCGAATGAAACCAATGCCTTCTTTATGCCTCCTCTAGCATAACAATTACCAACACAGAAGATTCTTATCCTTGTTGTGTTTTCTCCGTCTGTCATTGGTCTATACACAAGCTTCATAATGTTTATATTCTCCCTTTCGCCTTTGTCAGCCTTACCAAGAATAACGCCTGGAATATCTTCACCTACTATTCCTATCTTCTCTCTTATATTCCCACCAATCTCTAACATCTCGTCGCCAACAAAACCTATTAAATATTCTCTACTCCCATCCCTGATTATGTCTCCTTCACATCCACAGCTTTCATCACAATCCAAATTCTTTCTAATGTTCTTCAAACACACATAGTATGGACAGTTCTCAGAGTCGGTCTTGATAACATAAGCTGTGTAATTCTGTCCATAGATGTAAAAGTTCCCTGTTCTAACCTCACCACTTAGCCCATAGAAGCAACTTATTGAAGTGTTTGTTGGAAATATGCGATGTAAGAATCTGTCCGTCTCGTAAGGTAATCTCATGGAGTTTACTGGAACCCAAGTAACAAATGACAAAACAGGTGTAAGAGTTGTTGTTCTCATGACTATAGCATTTGCATTGAACACATCATCTTTCGTGATATTCATCTCTATGTTTGTCAAGTCTAGCTCTACCTCTTGAGATTCCCCTGTCTTAACACATGTTCTAATTGCCTTGTCTAAACTTTCTAGATTAGAAAGCATCGTGTTAACTTTACTTGTGTCTGCATTCTTAATTAACACTACTCTTCCCCAGATGAAAGCAAAGAAGATTATAAGAAGGATTATGGCAACCGTAAATATGGCCCCAAGGACAGGTCTCTGAATCTTTTCAGCCATGATTATATTAAAAACTTTGATTATAAAAAGCTATTGACGCCACACAACTAAGTATTACAAGTCAGAGAAAGTTAAATCGTTTGTTCTTGACTGTTTTGGTATATAAGATTGGGGCTTAACTTCGATCTCACCGGCCTTTTTAAGAAGTTCTATCATGGTATCCATCTTTTGAATTAGAGCATCCATTTTGGTTAGAAGCTCGTCTATCTTCTTATTGTGTTGGTCTTGGACTTCCTTTAAGCTCTCAAATCCATTCAACACAACTTCTAATCTCTGCTTGGCAGATATTCTCTTACTTGCTGGCATAAACCTAAAAGGAAGTGGGAATATAAAAAACTATCTTTTCTTCGTGACTAAGAAAACCATATGATCCTTCTCAAAGGGTTCAAGTCTTACTTTGGACACAACTTTAAGCTCTTTCTTTAATCCTTTCTCAAACTCATCAAATACCTTTCTTGGGCTTTTGGTGACGTCTATGCTCCTAGACTTAACAGCAACCATCCCATAACCATTCTTTTTTAGGAACATTCTACAATTGTCTAAGAATATTTGTAATTGGTTTCTAGCAGCCACGTCTTGAAATACGAAGTCTACTTTTGGAACAAACTCTTTATACGATTCAGGTTTTGAGGCGTCAGCAAGAATGGGTAGAATGTTCTTTCTTTTCTTGGCGAGGAGGTATAATTCCCTAAACACTCTTGGAGCTATTTCAACAGCGTATATCTTTTTGACCACATCGGACAAGAAAGAACAAGTTTGTCCAGATGCAGCACCAAGGTAAAGAACAACACTGTCCTTATCAACAGGCAACTTTATTCCTTTTAGTATGGCCGCTGCTATCTTGCTTCGTCTTGGATCCCATACCCTATACTCCACTCCTTTTTTCTTAATGATCTTCTCCCCGAAAAAGGTCTCTCCAGGTGTGCTGTTTACAGTGACTAGTTTGTTCCCAAGTTTATATATTCCATCACTTATTCTCTTTACCATAGTAATCTTTCCTTGCTGCTAAGCTTATTTTAGCTGCCAACTCTTTAGCAGCCTTTCCTCTCTCTTTCGGAGGTTTGGACATTACAAAAGGATGTTGGAGTATGTAACCATATTTTGGAGGTTTGGCTCCTGTCTTCTTATGTCTGAACAAAGCTTTCTCTGCTCCATAAACTTGTATGGTAGAAGAAGGCTTCCTTGCTAGCTCTTTAAGTGATCCTGCTGCTCCAATTAACTTAGCTGTTATCAAAGCTCCTGCTGTGGAATACAGGTTTGGGTAGTTCTCCTTCACGACCTTTGCTAAATATTCCTCAGTCTTCTTTCTAAGGGACAACAGAGATTCCAATTCTTTAACAAGGTCTAGGATGAAATCAAGATCTTCCTCGCTTAGATTGTAACCTATCTCACTTTTCTTAAGTTTCTTAACTTCCTTCAGAAACTTCTCTTTGTTTAAGTCTTTCTCTAGAAGTTCAGGATTGTAAATCCCATATAACTCTCTAAGCCTCTCATAAAGTAAGTTAAAGCTCTTATCAAGCTCCTCTATTAATTCTGCTAGATTCACAACCCAAGAATCAAGATTCTGTGATTGTAATAAAGCTTCCTTAGCTCTTTGCATGAACTCTTCATATTCTCCCATAAGGTTTATAAAGCAAGTGATGTTTTAAAACCTTACTGGTGGTGTACCATGGAAGCTAAGATTCTATCCAAAGAAAAGAAAGAATTGAAGATTGAAATTCTTGGGGACAAGCACACTGTTACCAACTTATTAAGAGCAAAGCTTGTGGACGAAGGAGATGTAGACGTAGCAGGATATGATAAAGTACACCCACTAGAAAACAAGGCAATATTCGTTTTGAAAACCAAGTCTAAAGACGCATCAACAGTTCTTAAGAAAGCTATTAATGATATAGAGAAAGAGTTAGACTCTGCATCAAAGGAGCTAGCGAGGATAAAATGAAAGCCAAAGACGTAGCCAAGAAGTTTTGGCACATATACTGGGAAGATAACTCATTACTTTCTTATATTGTGTTCTTTGTTGTCACTTATCTTGTTCTTAAGTTCGTGGCTTTCCCCGTATTTTTATTTGCAACGGGACTAAGTGATGTAACAGCTGTTATGACTGAGAGTATGGTTCATTACAAAGACATAAATCAAACTTATTATACTTGGATGCTTGAACACAACTTCACTATGGATGAGATAGAAAAGTTTCCATTCAAGAACGGATTGAATGTGGGGGATGTTGTGTTTGTTAAGAGATTGAAGAGTCCAGATGAGATAAAGCTTGGGGATGTGATAGTATTTTACGGCCCAAGAGGTTACTCCATAATTCATAGAGTTGTTAAGATAGAAGGAGACACCTTCACTACAAAAGGAGATGCTAATCCTAGGTCAGCATACTACGAAACCAATATAAAATTCGAAGACATAAAAGGTAAAGCAATATTCAAGATACCCTACTTGGGTTATCCTAGAGTGTTGTTAGGAAAGTTAGGTATCTGAGGTGAAAAGATGTTTTGCGAGTGTGGTGGCCTGTTAATAAGTGAGGATGGAAAGCTTGTGTGTTCAAGCTGTGGTAAAGTTTATGAGGACAAGGAGTTAACTCTGTCCACAAAACAGAAAGCAGAGAAAAAGATACTTAAAAGTGGGAAGGAAAAAAAGAATCCAATAGTAAAAAAGACGTGTCCAAAGTGTGGATACGATAAATGTGAGTTCTGGGTTGTTCAAACTAGAGCTTCAGACGAAGCTCCAACTAGATTCTACAGATGCTTGAAGTGTGGTTACACCTGGAGAGAATACTCCTAAAGCTTTCATAAAGCTCACAATCTAAGAAGTCCAGCAAGCCTACTTGCTATGTCTTCAAATAAACTCAATATGGAAAAGCTTTCTTTCTCACCTGGCGAGTTCCTAACAGCATGACCTGTTATAACCGGAACTTTAACTTCCTCTGTCTTGTTTTGAGGATCTACTATAGTTAAAGTTGCTACAACCACATCTGCTAGCACTAAGTTAAGTACCACACTAAGCATGATAAGTGCTGTTAGTACTTTCCCAATGTTTTTTACATCCATAGTACAAAAAAGAAAGTACTAACCTTTATATTCCAAAGGAAAAAAGAAAAGAAAAGGTTACCTTAGATGCTAGCAATTTCTTTTGTGTACTCTTCCCAAGCCATGTGGGATGTATCGTATATAGGCACCAAAACTGGTGGACTCTTCCTCTTCAAAAGCACTGAATTATCTGTCTCAATAGCATTGTCGAACAGATATGTCTTTCCGTCCCTTATTATCATTCCAGGCCCTTGATTATCCAAGGGTATTATTATTGGTCCGTTATTAACAACAGGTATTATTACTGGCTCATTGTCTAAAGCAGGGATAGTTACTATTAAAGTTCCATTCTTAACATAGGCACTATCATAGTACTGTAGCTCATTCTCTAACTCCTGCCCATGTGGAAGGACCTTTATCAAACGTAGTAGGAACCATTTTGTTTGGTTATTATACGATACACGTATTACTCTCGGATACTCCCATTTCTTAGGTATGTTCTTATACTCGTCCCTCAGGGCTCTGTCTACTTTTCCTAGCAAAAAGTATCTCATTAATGCTGGCCTTCCATCGTACAAAGGAACGACTATTGCTACTGTTTCATTCATTGGAATTACTATTGATCTATTGTCTACAGGCACTATCACAGGCAATTCATATCCTGAGTCTAAAATAACGGTCTTCTCTAGAGATATTGGGAAAGGTTCTTCGAGTTCTGTTGATTCATTTCCATACTCCACTGCTGCGAATGTAATGCTTAGAATTAAGACACCCAACGAAAAAAGAACTGCTTTTTTCATAGTGGGTGTAAGCAAAAAATGATTTAAAATACCATAGGGAAATAAAGAGTGAATTTATGTCCAAATATCACCAGAGCTTTTTTAAAGTTCCTATACAGTAAATTTATATGGATCCAAAAGACAAAAAAATACTTGAACTCCTCTTCCAACTTTCAAAGTGCGACAAGATGCTCAACTCATATGAAATAGCTGAGAGAATACCCCTCGGTAACAAAAAAGTAACGGATAGAACGATAAGAAGATGGTTTAAAGAACTTCATGAGAAACACGACTTTCACTACTATCCTTCTCCTAAGAGAGAGACATATGGATTGTCGTACTTCTATGTTATTGCGAAGGATCTAAACGAAGAAGTTCTAAGAGTAATTCCATACATTACCTTCGCATCAAGGGCTACAGAAGTAGGAACTTTCTCCAATGTGACGATAGCATTCTACTGGATACCTTCCAACAACAAAGGCGACTTCATAAAGTTCTGGAGAAAAGTTAAAGAGAAAGGTCTAGCTTCATCCGTGCAAGTTAGAGAAACAAAGTCGCCCATAGCATTCTACTCTCCACTCCACCAAGTCATAGACGACACTTCCAACAGAGACCACAACGAAGAGGACTTTCAATTCTTTATGAGCAAAGTTGCTAAGAGCTTACATTCCAAGCCAGAGATTCACACTGTTGTTAAGAAACATCCTTTAATAGTCCCCATACTCCTAGAGTACTATAGAGACTTATCTTCATCTCACAAAACATGGTCCCAATTAAAGAAAAAATATGGGGAATCAATATGGAATTTCATATCAGATCACAAGATAAAATTCAAGAAAAAGGAAGGACTTGGAAGGATGTATGTCAAAAAATTGCTAGACGAACTTCACAACAACTTCGACACATTTTTCCAGCAAATAAGGGTTCTCTACAACCCTTTAGTAGAGGATAAGATTATCTTTTACCTCACTATCGACAGTCCATCTTTAAGCGACTTAGAGAAAGCACTAAGAGAAATCTATAAAAATTCTATATTCACAACAGTATGTCCCAACTTAAAAAAGCCCTCTATTCTCTTCGTAGTTACAGACCACAAAGGGTGGATGAACATAACAAACAACATCCTTCCAAAGCTTCCTGGAAAGAAAAAGATATATATGTACAACTGGGACGACTCACAGAAGTTCCAAAATAGAGAATACGAAAAGCTAGAGTATACTAAACTCTTCGACCCAGAGACCATATCTTGGAAATTCGAGACAGAAAAGTACATAAAAGCTCTTGATAGGATTGCCAAGTAATCTTTAAATATCATACCCTTTAAGTTATTCCATGGATGTGGATGACATTCTCACCAAGTACTCGAAAGATGAAGATCAACAAAGCACAGAACAGACCAAAGAAGCACCCATAGAAAACAAGCCTGAGAAAAAAGAGTTCGTGAGGAAAAAACCATCTCAGTGGAAGCTAATAAAAGACATCAAAAAAGACGATGTGAGAGTTAGAGTTGTAGGTATAATAACATCTGTGGACAAAGAAGCCGGGATAATAACAATAGACGATGGGGACAGCATAACAATAATATCAACACCTGAACAAGTAAAGGACCTAGAAGTGGGAAAAAAGATAAGTGTTATAGGTTTGGTTGTTCCATTCTCCGAGAATATAGAGCTTAGGGCAGAGGTTATTTCCGACTGGAACAAAATCGATATGGTTTTATATAAGAAATTCATGGAATTAATGAGGGGTGAGGGCAATGTTTAAAGCTACTACTAAAAATGTCTCAATTCTTAGAGACACACTTGAATCCATTTCCAATCTCATATCTGAGGGCACTTTTAAAATCAACTCAAATGGAATAGGATTAATAGCCATGGACCCTGCTTCTGTAGCTATGGTAATTTACAACCTTTTGGCTAGTTCATTTGAAGATTTTGAGGTCAAAGAAGAAGTCTCAATATCATTTAATATCCAACAGCTTGTTTCATTCCTTAAAAGAGCTGGATCCAAAGACGTGGTTACATTATCAACGGATGGGACAAAACTTAAGATTAAGATACAAAGCGAAAAGATGGAAAGAGAGTTTATTCTTCCTTTAATAGATCTAAGACTAGCTGAACAAAAAATACCAGATCTTGACTTCTCAACATCCATCGAAGTGGATGCCAGCTTACTAAGGGAAGCTATTAAAGATGCTGCTATGATATCAGATCATGTTAAGTTTGAGACAAGAGATGGGAAGTTCATAGTAACAGCAGAAGGGGAAGGTTCTGAGATGAAAACAGAATTCAATGGAGCAGAGGGCGAAGCCTCTGCTAAGTATTCCATAGACTATTTAGAAAAGATGCTATCTTTATCCAAACTAGCAAATAAAGCAAAACTACAGTTCGCAAGTGACTATCCTCTAAGAATAGATTACAAAGAAACAGATAAGTTCCAGATAAGCTTCATACTAGCTCCAAGAGTGGATAATGACTAGAAAAGCTTAAAAAATATTTTTCCGTAAGATAAATCCATGTCTCAAATCAAGGCAATTATCTTTGATGTGGGTGGAGTGCTGATAAAAGAAACTTCTAAGCATTTATACAAAAGACTGGCAGAGGCTCTAGGCATAGATTACCAAGCACTTTATGAATTTAGATCCAATTACTCCAAGAGACTTTTACTTGGAAAAATGAGACCAGAAGAGTTTGCAAGCTTAGCTGAGAAAAAGTTTATGGTTGAAAACTTCTTAAAGGAGTGGGAGGAGGCATATCTGCAACTGCCAATTAATTACGAACTGTTAGAACTAGTCAAGCAATTAAGAAGAGATTACAGAGTTTCTATCATATCAAACATAATCTCCATCCAAGCCAAGATTAATTACAAGAGAGGCCTCTTTAACGGATTTGATCCCATAGTTCTCTCTTGTGACGTAGGTTATGCTAAACCAGACAAAGAGATTTACAGAATTGCTCTAAACAGACTTAACCTTAATCCCGAAGCATGCGTTTTTATAGACGATAGAGAAGCTAACATACAAGCAGCCAAAGAGCTTGGAATAAGCTCTATTCTCTTCAAAGACAAGGAACAACTAGAAGAAGAACTCAAAGACATTTTAAACACAGAACGTCACAATCTTTAAAAAATTACATCCTTCTGCAGTTGTATGGAGAGTCTAGAGCGTTTGATGAGAGTAAAATCTGAATCAAAGCTTGTTGAGATTCTTGATAGGGTAGAGGCCCTTGTACCTTCCCCAAGAAGAATTCTAGCGAAAGTAAGACACGAATTAGAGGGAAATGAACCCTACATTTTCATAAACGCCAGTGAAGAAGATATCTATAAAACACTAACTTCCCTTGGGTACGAAGTCAACGTTAAAGATCCAACGAATCCAAGGCTAACTCTAAAGTCTTTAGAAGAAGGGTTCATACCTGAATACGATTTTGGGGAGAACATAGTTGCTGCAAAGTACATAGGCAAAAATAGAAGACTTCATGTTAGGATGTGGAAGGTCTCTAGATACAAAGGAAAGCCTATATTCAAAGTAGAAGCTCACACAGAGATTTATCCAACCACTGGAGAACTCAGATATCCAAAGAACTTGATTGAATGGTTAAGGAAAGCAAGCCTTCATATTCGTGATCCACATGCAGACTATAAAGAAGGTCTTGACTTATTCAGAAGAGAAGTTGGAGCTTACTTCTCAGCCTAAAGCGTAATGTTTATTTATCTAACTTTCTCTAAAAGTTAAGGGAAAGTTATGGAATACGATGTGATAATAGTTGGTTCTGGTCCAGCAGGAATGTTTGCAGCCAAGAAGCTAGCTGAGAATGGAAAGAAGGTTCTAATTCTTGAGAAGGGAAAAGATCTTGACAAGAGAACAAGCAAAGATCTTATGTGTGGAGTTGGAGGTACAGGTACATTCTCAGATGGAAAGCTACACTTCACACCAGTCTTAAGCCACAAAAAGATACTTGACTTATGTGGAAAAGAAAAGTATGAAAGAATAGTAAAAGAGGTTGATGAGACATTCACTAAGTTTGGTGTTGATTCTGAATACTATCCTAAAGACATGGACAAGGTTAACGAGTTAGTGAATGAGTGTAGGAAACATGGGATAATGCTATATGTAAGAAAAACAAGGCATGTTGGATCAGACAGATTACCACAGGTTATAAGAAACTTTTACGACTACCTTTTAAGCCAAGGTGTTGATCTCCAAACAGAAACCACAGTTAAAGACATAATAGTTGAGAATGGGAAAGTTAAAGGTGTAGTTACAGATGAAGGGGAGTTCTATGGTAAGAATGTGATACTATGTCCTGGAAGGCTTGGAGCAAGATGGCTACAAGAACTTGCAAATAAGTACGGCTTGGACTACAAGTATGAGAAAATAGAAGTTGGTGTAAGAGTGGAGTTTCCTGCTTCTGTCCTAAAAAGGTTCTCAGATGAGATGTATGAAACTGTGTTCTCATTACGTACTCCAACCTTTGACGACGTAGTGAGAACATTCTGTCCATGTCCAAATGGCAGAGTTGCCATTGAGGAATACAGATACAATGATTCAACACTTGTCTGCGTAAATGGATATTCTACATCTAAGCATGACTCCCCAAACTCAAACTTTGCTCTTGTAACCGAGATTAACTTAACCGAACCTTTAGAGAACACTATTGTGTATGGAAAGACCATAGGCCTTCTTGCAAATACAATAGGTGGTGGAAAGCCTATAATTCAAAGGTATTACGATCTTAAGCATGGAAGGAGAAGCACTTGGGAGAGAATCAACAGAAGTTATGTTACTCCTACTCTTAAAGACGTGGTTCCTGGGGACATTTCAATGGCTTTACCACACAGAGTAGTTGTTGACATAATGGAAGGTATAGAGATGCTTTCAAGAGTTTTACCTGGGTTAAACTCTGGGGACACTTTACTATATGCTCCAGAGATCAAGCTTAGATCTTCAAGAATAGACACAGACCAGAACTTACAAACTAAAATAAAAGGATTATATGTTGCTGGAGATGGGGCTGGGATCTCAGGAAACATAGTTGGTGCTGCGTCATCTGGTATCATTGCTGCTGAGGGTATCTTATCAAAGTAATTCTCCTTCCTCTATGTCAACGTATTCCAGTGTAGGTACTCTATACAAATTAATTTCCTTCAAAATTTTCTCTTTGATATCTCCATTCCTAACAAAAACTTCACTTATGGCCACAGTACCATCTCCATAAACATCCACTTTAAAAGTAGATGCAAGTATCTCTCCTTCCTTGCGCACAAACGGAGATACGATCATATTATAAAAATTCTTTTGAGTAATAGAATGTTCTTTCAAATTTCCAAAACCAAACACCATGCCAAACAAAGCTAGATCTCTTCTATGAAGATGGCCAGAAAACATAACAAGAACATCTTCGTCATTCCTTCGAAGAACTTCCATTACTCTATCCCGATCCCATTTCCCCCACTTATTACCCCACTGAAAAGGATAATGTCTATACTCAAGGTATACTTCTCCCTGATCTAGATTTACTATGTGAATGTAATCCCTAAAATAACTCTTTCTTATTAACTTACCTTCAACTTTGCTCATCTTAAACAGACCAAATCCCAAATTCCTCATATACTTTCTTGCTTCCTCAGAGAATATTGGTTCATAAAATTCCCTTACGTCCTCAAACCAAAAATCTCGAAGTCCGGGAATATAATTCTGAAGAGGTCTCAAAGCAAACACATCGTGATTACCAACAACAGAGACGTATGGAAGATCAAGTTCCCAGGTGTGCCTCATAAGACCTCTAGAGAGTATGTCGCTTGAGAGGTCCCCCAAGTTGACTACGTAATCTACATTAGAGTAAGATTCGATTATCTTCTCTAGAGTTTTAAAGGTCTTGCTTCTCTCTTCACTTATGTCAAAGGGGCTTTTGCTCTCACCAAGCAATTCCCAATGCACATCTCCAAAGAGCAAAATGCTTAATACTATATCATCAGCCATAATTTGGCTTTCGGTTTAAAGAGATATAAACTTTATGACTCACAGTCTCTCACTTGAGAGGAACTCCAAAGAGTCTTTAAAGCCTTTTATGTAAAACCGACCTTTTTTTATGCCAACCCTTACTATACTCTTTGGCTTTAGGTCTATTGAATAACCAAGATTTGCTTTTACTCCATCTATCTCAAGTGGAGAAATATCCACTCTAGCATAACACTCATCAGCACGGCTCTCAAGTAAAAAATCTAACCTTAGCACGTCCTCAAGAACTTCCTGATAGGGCCCATTAATAACCCTAGTTTTCTCAAGTGGGTTAATCTTTAGCTCCCTGGAATCAGGATCTATAAGAAATAAGTAAGCTCTTCCTTTAGGGACCATCTCAAATACCTCTACAGTTGAGCTTCCGAATATTATGGCTTCCACATCTATATCATGCTTTTGCATAGACTTCACCTACAACAACTAAGTTTCCTCTATCAACCTCTTCCACAACAGATAGAGGTGGATCTCCTATTTGGAAGGTTCTCTCTCTTACAACGCTTCCTTTAACTAGAATCTCAGACAAACCTAACGAACCATCTCCATAAACTCTTACTCTAAACATTCCACCGTTAAAAGTTCCATCTCTATCAAGCGTAAATGGAGCTGTAATGATTTGGTATACAGGGATAACTCTATAATGAAAGCGTAGATCTTTTTGCATACCTTCTATGACTATGTTACTCGCATGTCTATGGCCTGTTATTGTGAGAACCTCGTCTACATTCTCCTCCTTAACTAAGGAGTAGACTTGTTCTCTATCGAACTCTCTATTAAAGTTAAAGGGGTAGTGCCTAAAAAGTAAACCTACTCTAACATTGTCTCCTTCCACAATCGTATAATACTCACGGAAACAAACTTTTTCCTCCACATCCGCACCCTTTCCAAATACACCATAGCCCCCCTTCCTCAATTTCCTTCTATCCCTTCTGTTTAATTGGACTGTATAGAACTGGCTAACACTTGAAAACTTAAAGTTGTTTAAGTCCAGAAAGTTAACATCGTGGTTACCAACAACAGACACATAAGGCACTCCCAAAACATAATCAACTGCATTCCTTACACCTATGGAATATCTACCAGAATTGTCTCCAAGATTTAGAACGAAGTCAAGATCATCAACTGAACAGTATCTTAAGATTGATCCTATAGTTTTCGTTGGTGACCAAGGAAGATACTCTCTGTGTATGTCAGATATTACTAAGAACTCCAGCGCAACATCTTGCCCCATTGAATCTAAGAGCTTGTCTCAAGTTATAAAGATTCTTGCTCCCTAGAACAAGAATCGTTAAGAATAAATATTCGAAACATTTATAAATGAGTTATGAATAGATATTATTAATAATAATCCATAATGGGGGTGATAAAGATGCCATTCGGTGATGGTACTGGACCACTTGGTGAGGGACCAATGACAGGAAGAGGACTAGGATACTGCGCTGGATACAACACACCAGGATACACAAAAGGAGTACCAATGGGCAGAGGATTTGGATTTGGAAGAGGCCTTGGCTTCGGATGGAGAAGGCTCTTCCCACTAACAAGAGCACCAGCAACACAAAATCAAGCAATACAGAATCAAGAAAGAGCAGTACTTGAAGACCAGCTTAAAGCACTAGAAGAACAAATAAAGGAGATAAAAAAGAGAATAGATGAGCTTAAATAAGCTCATCTTCTTTAATTTTTTAGTATGGAAGCGCTAATCAAAGCCCTAAAAACCTTCGGGAATACATTACCAACTATACTTGGAGTTATCTTGTTAGTTGGGCTTATAAAGGTTGCCCTCCCAAGTAGTATATTTACACATATGTTCAGCTTCAACCCTTTTATTGACTCTTTAATAGGAAGTGCACTCGGAAGTGTTTTAGCTGGCAATCCTGTAACAAGTTACATACTTGGTGGAGAAATGCTAAAACAAGGGGTAAGCTTAATAGCAGTAACATCGTTCATAGTTGCTTGGGTGACAGTTGGGATCATACAACTCCCAGCTGAGGCTATCCTACTTGGAAAGAAGTTTGCAATCATTAGAAATGCTACAGCATTTCTATTTTCAATACTCGTTGCAATCATAACTGTCTTTTTGGTGAATGCGATATGAGAAGGTCCGAGAAAAGTAGAATAGGAATTTACTTCCTTGGAACAATGGTAACTATCTACATCATACTTGGACTATTGAATTCAAGTCTAGCTATAAAAGCCCTGCAAGCAACTTTATCTATACTAAAGAAAGTTGTACCTGTGTTCATAGTCGTGATAGCTTTGTTAGCTATAATGAACAAGTTCGTGCGTCCACAGACTCTCACAAAATACTTGGGAAAGAATTCTGGTGCCAAAGGTTGGATAATTGCAATAATCGCAGGCATAATCTCAAGTGGTCCAATTTATTTATGGTATCCTTTACTAAATGAACTACAAAAACACGGTACAAGAAATGGGATTATTGCCACATTTCTTTATAATAGAGCTGTTAAACCTGCATTACTTCCATTAATGATCTTTTACTTTGGAATTAAGTTCGTTGCTGTATTGACTGTTGTTATGGTTTTTGTTTCCGTTGCCCAAGGATGGTTGGTTGAAAAACTATTGGAGGTGAAACTATGAAGATAGCAATCGCTTCGGAGGGTCCTACAGAGAACGACATGGTAAGCCCAATAACAGGAAGAGCACCATACTTTCTCATATTTGAAGGTGAAAAGTTAATCAAAAGCGTCAAGAATCCGTTTGCTTTTGGTGGGGGAGGAGCAGGATTTGGAGTAGCACAGATGCTAAGTAACGAAGGTGTAGAAGTATTAGTCAGTGGAAGAGTTGGGCCCAACGTACAAGCTTTCTTAGAATCGAAGGGTATTAAAATGGTAAGTATGTCTAATATAACAGTAAAAGAAGCTCTCAAGAGGGTGCTTAATGCCTAGGCCTCTAAAACCAAAAAGAGTTTGGTTCTCTCCGGATGTAACCTACTTTAAGCCAGCTGGGATTCCATTACGAGCTTTAGAAGAAGTAGTAATAACTCTCGAGGAACTTGAAGCTCTAAGGCTTAAAGACTATGAAGGCTTGGACCAAACACAAGCTGCTGAGAAAATGAACATCTCACAGCCTACTTTTAACAGACTTCTAAATTCAGCAAGAAGAAAACTAGCAGATGCTCTAATAAACGGAAAGGCTATAAGAGTAATCAATCAAAGAATTACTTCGCAATTATAAACGGTGCAGACTTTTTGAATCTATAAAGTTGTGCTGGTCTTCCCCTTCCTTTTTTCCTTTTCTTATTAATCTTTTCTATTATATTCTTTGACTTTATCCACTTGTAGAAGTTTCTTTTATCCAACTTACGATTGAAAACAATCTCATAAACTCTTTTGATATCAGGTAATGTGAACTCTTCCGGAAGAAATTTCATACCCGCTGTGGTGTACTCTAACTTGTACCTCAATCTTTGTAGTGCATACTTTATTATTTTCTTGTGATCAAACGCTAACTTTGGAAGTTTGTAGACAGAAAACCACTTAGCCTCTTTAGCATCGGTTGTAGCTTTTAACTTTATTTTACTGGAATCAACTATCGCCATGTAAGTTACGCTAATAACTCTTGTCCTTGGATCTCTTTTTGGATCTCCGAAAGTGTAGAGCTGCTCAAGGTAAACGTCTCTAACCCCAGTTTCTTCCTCAAGTTCTCTCAATGCACTTTCCTCTAAAGTCTCATTCATCCTAATAAATCCACCAGGTAGTGCCCACATGCCCTTAAAAGGTTCTACCCCTCTCTTTATTAGGAGAACTTTTAGATCGTCGTCTTTAATCGTAAACACAACTATGTCTACAGCTACAGATGGCCTCTCATACTTTGATGGATCATATCCTTTCATCATAAAGTGCACTCAATACAATGGTGATCTATCGAATTTCATTTCAAGCGATATTGGTGATCTCCTCTTATGTTCACTTGCCGTAACCAAACGAAAGACTTTGCCAACAAGCTCATAGTTAGGCTCCTCGTTCTGAAATACTATATCTGCAACATCATTGCTCCATGTTAGTCCAAGCTCAAGCCCCAATAGGATCTTGTCTAATAGTTCATACGTCAAACCAAGCTCATCCTCATCGGTTTGACCTTCCCATAGACCTGTGGTTGGAGGTCTGTTTATTATTCTCTCATCTATTCCCAATTCTCTTGCAATCATCTTAACTTGCGTTTTATAAAGAGGAAGTATTGGTTCTATGTCTGCTGCCCCATCTCCATACTTTGTGAAGTAGCCGATCAGGTATTCTGAGAAGTTAGTTGTGCCTAAAACTAAGCTCCCATCAGGCCACATAGACCTAGCCCTATCGTATAATAAGATCATTCTTATTCTTGCTTTTAGGTTTCCTTTAGCTATGTCGTCCTTAAAGTAGTTCTCTACCTTCAGAAATGGCTTCTCCAATTCATCAATAGGGACTACTTCGTACTCTATTCCTAATCTCTCCGCATGTTTGATAGCATACTCCATATCCTCTGCAGAATTCGTATCGGATGGCATGATTAATCCATGTACGAAACACTTACCCCACCCTTCTACTTTGTGGTAGTCCCAATAGTAATGATCGTCGAAAGCCTTAACAGCCAACGTGGAAACTACTGCAGAATCTATTCCTCCACTCAAACCTATAACTACACTTGGAGATATGGCCTTTCCACACACAGCGAACGCATTCACTATAAACCTAGTTATGTCCTCTATTGATGGACAGCTTCTTTTGAAGATTTCATCGAACTTGCCATCCTTATAGAGTTCTAATGCCTCATCAACTCTCATCTTCTCTCCCAATTCGAATCCCTCCAGATCCACTTTTTAGTGTGCGAACCACACTTTTTATTAAAAAGTGTAGAACTTACACATTTAAATACTTTTCTATTTGTGTTAATTCTACACTTTTTGCCTCAACCGAAAGGTTTTAATAGATACAACTACTGAGTGGTAATATGATAGAGTACATAATCGTCAATGGGATTGTGGATGCAGATACCTACAGAGACATCGTAGATAAATTTAATATTGATAGAGTCATCTCTAGAGTTCCATTAGATGAAGATCTGAGGGCTGCAATTGGGGACAATGTTGAATGGGAATGGCTTGAGAAAGTACAACCTGAAACATTCCTAACTAGTTTAGCCGAGAGATCTAAAAAAGAAAATATTCTATTAGACTGTATAGAATACTTAAGCCAAACAATGGGCTTTGATAGAACATACAAACTCCTTGACCAACTTATAAACCACTCCAAAGATGCTGAAGGTAACGTGTACGTAGTCATAGATCCTGAAGCTTTTTCAAAGGAACAATGGCACAACCTCCAAAGAATGGGTATAAGAGGAGCTCACAAATTATATTAAATGCTATGTCCTAAATTCATTATGAGCAAAATTGAAACCATAATCAAGTTGCTAAGAGAGGAAGCTGGATACACAGCCCTCTCTAAGCTCAAGGATCCATACAGAGTTCTAATAACAACCATAATAAGTCAAAGACTTCGGGACGAGACAACAGAAAAGGTTTCTAAGTTATTTTTCTCAAAGTATAAAACTCCCAAGGACGTGGCCAAAGCCAAGATAAAAGACTTGGAAACGATCCTAAAATCAAGTGGATTCTATAGAAACAAGGCTAGGAACATAAAGTCTGCTTCCAAGATTATAGTGGGGAGGTATGGGGGAAAGGTTCCAAGTAGATTTGAGGATTTGATAAAGCTTCCAGGTGTTGGGAGGAAAACCGCTAACTGTGTTCTAGTTTATGCTTATGGTAAGAGTGCAATACCTGTGGACACACATGTCCACAGAGTAGCAAACAGAATAGGACTTGTTAACACTAAAACTCCGGAGCAAACGGAGAAAGAATTAAAAAAAGTTATCCCCAAGAAGTTCTGGAGGGAGATCAACTCCTTATTCATAATCCATGGAAAATCTGTGTGTAAGCCTGTAAGACCAAAATGTGACAAATGTCCAATAAGGAGGTATTGTAAGTATGCCAAAGATAACAAAAGACACAACAATTAAAGAGCTTTTGGAGAAATATCCAAAAGCTGCAGAGATCTTAATGAAGTATAATCTTCATTGCTTTGGATGTCCATTTGCAATGATGGAAACCATTGAAACAGCTATTAAAGCTCATGGTCTTGATCTTGACGCTATACTAAAAGAGCTAAATCAAGCTTTAGAAGATGATTCAGAGGATTCATAATTCTCTATAGCTTTGTGTAAGGCCTCAATAGCCATACTAGAACAATGATGTTTTATAGGAGGCATTCCTCCCAACTCCTTTATTATGTCTTGCATTGTTATCTTCTTGGCTTCCTCAATAGTCTTGCCTTTAATCATGTCACATAAAACATCTGTAGTTGCTATGGCTGCTGCACATCCGAATGTAAGGAAAGAAGCGTCTACAATCTTCCCATCTCTAACCTTTATGTAAAGACGCATCACGTCCCCACATATTACATTTCCTACCTCAGCCATACCAGAGTAGTCTTTCATTTCTCCAGCGTTTTTTGGGTGGAGAAAGTGTTCCATCACTTTCTTTGAGTATTCCAAACCTATCACCAACATTCATGTGAAGATAGAATCTTACCCCCACTTTCTCTATAAATCTTTCTCTCGTTCTCCCTAACAAGAGGGCTCATTCCTCTAAGTAAGGAGACTACTTCTTTCGTGTTCTTGATCACGTAATCTACTTCTTTCCTTGTGGTGTATTTGCTCAAAGTGAACCTTATTGTCCCATGAGCTACTTCTGGGCTTAAACCTATGGCAAGAAGTATTCTACTTGGCTTTAAGCTTCTGGAGGAACATGCAGACGCAGTAGATACTGCTATACCTCTAGAGTCCAAATGTATTAATATAGACTCTCCTTCAACCTTTCCAAAACTTATGTTAACATTGTTACACAATCTTTTTTTACCTCTTGGACCGTTTAGTTTTGTATCTTCTAGCTCTAACAAACCATCCATGAGTCTATCTCTTAGGCTTGCTATCTCCTTTATCTTCTCTTGAGTTGGGGCTAGCTCAACAGCCTTTCCAAATCCAACTATGCCAGGTACGTTCTCTGTACCAGATCTTAATCTAAACTCATGTGGTCCACCTATGTTTTGTCTCTCAATTATTGTCCCTTTCTTAACAAAAAGAGCTCCAACCCCTTTTGGCCCATGTAACTTATGTGCAGACATTGATACGAGATCAACATTTATCTTCCTCACATCGATTGGAACCTTCGTGAAAGATTGTACGGCGTCTGTATGAAAGTAAACACCTTTGTCTTTACATATGTCTCCCAAGGCCTTTAAGTCTTGTATTGTTCCTATTTCATTGTTGCCATGGATAATTGAAACTAAGACTGTTTCTTTTGTGATAGCTTTTTGTAGGTCATCTGGATTCACAAAACCTTCACTATCTACAGGCAAATAGGTAACTTTAAATCCTTGTGACTCAAGGTACTTACATGTATTATAAACAGCTGAATGTTCTATAGACGAAGTTATTATGTGCTTACCTTTCTTCTTGTTAGCATATAATACCCCCTTCAAAGCAAGATTATCCGACTCTGTACCTCCTGATGTGAATACTATCTCTTCCTGCTCGGCTCCAAGTTTCTTAGCTACAATTTGTCTTGCTTTGTCTATTGCTTCCCTCGCTTCCCTACCAAAAGAATGTAAAGATGATGGGTTTCCATAGTATTTATCAAAGTAAGGAAGCATGGCTTTTATTACTTCTTTATCGACTTTAGTTGTTGCTCCATTGTCCATATAAACCTTCATTTCTTACCACCCTTTAGCTTCTTAAGCTCCTTCTCAAATGAAGATATGTCCTCAAACTTCTTGTGTACGGAAGCAAATCTTAAGTATGCAACTTCGTCTAGCTTCTTAAGCTCTTCTAAGACTATTTTCCCTATGTCTTTACTTCTTACCTTGTCTTGATATTTGATTTTTATCTTCCTATCAATCTTCTTAACAAGCTTGCTTATGTCTTCGTCTGTGAAAGGTCTTTTCTCCAAGGCCTTTTCAACACCTGTCCTTATTTTGTCTAAAGAATATGGTTCTGTACTCCCATCTCTTTTTATAACTAAGAGATATGGGAAGAATATTTTTTCATATGTGGTGAATCTCCTTCCACAGCTTAAACACAATCTTCTTCTTCTACTTATAGT
>Ga0190313_1000591_pt1 | contig 21291 bp, 21 predicted proteins | sample 4870071011_MG_FD_169989 | JGI IMG/M metagenome (GOLD analysis project Ga0190313, IMG submission 169989) | Hydrothermal vent sediment bacterial communities from Southern Trench, Guaymas Basin, Mexico - 4870-07-10-11_MG | ecosystem: Environmental > Aquatic > Marine > Hydrothermal vents > Sediment ...
ATAATAAGCAGCGCTCCAATAGAAAATGCAATTTCCCCCACGAATCTGGCATTAATTAGTGAACTGTGCGTTCGCTATATGAGGGAAGCAAGGGAGAAGGGAAGTTCAGGTGTCATTTACATAAACTGTCTCGAATACTTGAAGCTATACAATAGCTTCACCAGCATCCTAAAATTTTTACATGCTCTTAGAGATTATGCTATTCTCTACGATGGGAGCATAATAATTGAAATTGATAATGCCGCCTGGGAAGAAAGGGAGCTTACGCTGCTAAGGCACATCGAAGCGTAGCCCTTAATGCTCTTTTCCTGTTGGTTATAAAGAATCGATGCCACAATCATCCTGGGGGAGGTAACTGTTAATCCCTGCTACCAAGCGAATTCGCTCCTCACTCTCAGTAACGTCTTTTGTGCGTATGCACAAAGTTTATATGAGAAAAAATTTTCAATTAAGTGGGTGATGTGGCATGAGGATAGCTGTTCCAGCTGTGGATGACAGGGGTTTGGAAAGCGAAGTTAGCGGGCACTTCGGCAGGGCAAGGTATTTCGTCTTTGTGGACGTTGAAGGTGGTGAAATAAAGAATTTTGAAGTTGTTGAGGTTCCCTTCCAGGAGCACGGGCCTGGGGACCTTCCAAGGTTCGTCAAAGAGCACGGGGGAGAAGTCGTCCTCGCCTACGGGATGGGTCCCAAAGCGGTCTCCTTCTTCAACGAGCTCGGCATAGAGGTTGTTACTGGAGCTTACGGAAGAATCAGGGACGTTGTTGAAGCGTTCATCCATCAGGTTCTTGAGATTGACCCCTACTGGAAGGAGAAAATAGAGCGCGAAAAGGAAAGAGAGGGATGGAAGAAGCATGGTCACTAAAAACGGAGGTTTATAAGTCCTCTAAAGTTTTAAGCTCTGCTTTCTGTATCTTTTCTCTTGTTGGTTCGACTCCTCACTCCCCCAGAAGGCCCTTTATTATAAACTCAGCCGCTTCTTCCTCGGTTAAGCCCTTAGCCATGAGCTGAATGAGCTGGGCCTCATTTATTCTGCCTATCGAGGCTTCGTGCGTAAGTTCCGCCTTGTCGTTCTTCACCCTCAGCAGAGGAACGGTCTGGACGTCAGCTTTACCCCTGACTATCTCGTGGCACTCGACGTGACCCTTTGCGTAGTCGCCGAGGCCGTAAGCCTCGTTTATGACGTTGACATTTGCGCTGTCAAAGGCTATGACCGTGCTCCTCAGGTTTGCCCTTGAATAAGCACCCTCCAGATAGGCGACTTCCTTTATCTCAACTGAATCATCCTTAACCGCCTTCACCTTCGACTCAAGCTCAAGAACGGCCCTCTCGTCGAGTCTCGCGGCCATTTCAAGCTTCAGCTCCCTTGCTCTGTGCTTCGTCAGGGAAAACCTCCCCGTGTATCGGGCACTTTTGCCAACATCTACTTCAGTCTTGCTAATCATCTTCACGCCCTCGCCGTGAACGTGCTCGTCGTCGTAGAGCACAATCGAACCTTCCCCGATTTTTATCCTCGTCACCGCCTCGTGGGTGAAGGCCTTTGCGTAGGGAAAGATGCAGTGGGAGATGAACTTAACCCTCGAGTTTTTGCCAACGTTTATGTCAAAGAGAACCCTCTGGTAGCCTTCGCTCTTCAGGTAGCCAGTGCAGAGGTGAATGGGAAAGGGAAGCTCAACGTTGTCTGCGATTTTAACTTCAGCCTTAACCCCGTTCTCAATCTCCTCGCCCTTTATCTCAACCCCAGGAACGTTATTGAGGCCGATTATTCTGTCCCCGCTGATGATTATCGCAGCTATCCTGCCTCCGAAAAGAGAGGTGTCGAGGCCTTCCCGCTGGTAAGCCTCAATTAAAGCCTCGTATTCCCTGGTAAGGTTAATCTTTATCGTCATCCTCAGCCCTCCGCGAAGGAGCATCTCCTACAGGTCTTCCGATAGTAGTCAACGACCTCACGCGAGAAGCCTCTCCTAATGATTCTTCCACTACAGACGAAATAGGCAAAATCTGTCTTGAGTGCAATCCCCTCGTGGTGGGTGATTAGTATCACGGTGGTGCCGCACTTCCTAAAGCGGTCGAGAACACGCTCTATCAGCTCTCCTGCCGTTATATCGAGACCTGAGTCGGGCTCATCAAGGATTGCATACCTCGGTTTCAGGAGGAGGAGCGATGCAAGCTCTATCCTCTTCCTTTCACCACCGCTCAAACTTTTGTCCACAAAACGATGGGCATAGAGTTCATAGGACATGCCGACGAGTTCAAGGGCTTCCCGTATTTCATTCTCCTCGATTTTGAGCTTCCCGCCGAGGGTAAGGTAGTCCCTCACGGTTATGCCCTCGTAGCGGGCCGGCTCTTGCCAAGCCATGCTTATTCCCAGCTTTGCCCTCTCCGTAACGCTCAGCCCAGTTATATCTTTGCCATCGAGAATGACCTGACCGGATGTGGGCTTTAGCTCTCCTATTACTATGCGGGCTATCGTGGACTTTCCAGCACCGTTCGGCCCGAGTATCGAATAGCTTATTCCCTCCCTAAATGTCATGTTTATTGGGCGGAGGATTCTTCTGCCGTCTCTTGAATATTCAATGTCTCTCAGGCAGAGCATTTTCATCGAGAAAACTTCATATGAAGATAATTTAAAATTTTCTGGACAGTTTTGACCAGAATCATGGGTTTAAAATAAACCGAGGTGATGGAAATGAACAATAACTCATAGCTTAAAATGGTGAAAATGTGCAAAGGAATATTTAAGGAAAGGGGAAGGAATAACAAGGAATTAAAAAATCGGATTATATAATTGCTTGGTTAAAATCAAAGGTAAAGTTAGAATTAATGATTTTGATGAGACAGCGAAGGAATTAATGTTTATACTCAAAACTTATCTGGGAATATACATTAAAGGGATCATCTAAGGGATATCCTTGTAATCCCGACAAATTATGAGGTCGTTGATATCCAAAAATTAACTCAAGAAATTGGGGAAGTTAGAGAGACTAACCTGCAAGCTGTAAAATCATCTGCGCTGGGTCTCTTATCGCTGGGCCTAAGCCGAGAATGTAAATTGCCAGATACCAGTATCTTCTTTCTTCCTCGTTGAGTACCAGATATTTTAGACCATAATAAACGACTATTAGGATGACCAGTATCCAGGGATAGTAAATGAATGCTCCAAATTTTGTAACGAGGATGTTTTCAAGCCAGTGTACTTCTCTGTAGCCGTAATAATGTATTGCCACAACTGTTGAGCCTATGTCAAAGAGGTGAGCTAAGACGGGGTATAAGTAGAGTTTCTCAAAGGGCTTAAACTTATAGAAAACAAGAACTGGGAGTATAAAAACTACCGTCCAGAAAATCGTGAGTTCATACGGCTTCCAGCTTTTAACGTGTGTCACAAGGAGGTAATTTGCATATAATGCCAAAATCGTGCCCCAAGCTATCGTGACTTTTGGGTATGTTTTCAGCTTTGCATCGGATATTAAAGCGGGAACAATCAGGAAAAATGCCGTGAAAAATATTCCGGGTGTTAAAATCAGAGGATTTGGCTTCAGCACTCCGCCATCAACTAATGCTCTGACAGTTGCTCCAAAGACAACCATGGGAGTAACAGCCCAGAAGAGCTTTTCATCAACTTTGATCTTGAGGGGTTTGATTATATATTTGTAAGAATATATGACGCCTAAACCGAGGAGAAACGCATATACGAGCGTATTGTAGGGGTTATAGCCTTCTCTCGTGTACATAGGCTTAATGAAGTAAATCCAAAGAAATTCCCTTATTGATTCGAGCATTTTAATCCCCTCAACACCTAAGAAAGAATGCTTAAAGCTTTTTCGCAAAGCTTTCTTCAAATTTGGGAAAGTTAATAAACGTTAAAGGTGTTTATCTTGAAAGATGATTAATGATGCCCCCAGCTGGACTAATGGCAATACTCATATTTTTGGTTGCAGTGGTAATAGATTCAGTATTTCTATGGTTGGGTGCCAAGTTTGCAAAAATTGAAGACGCAAGTTTTGGGAAGGCATTCATTGCGGCACTTGGGGGACTTATAGTCTCGGCAGTTATTGGGGCGATAATACCACATATTGGACGATTACTGGGACTTATAGCGTTCCTTTGGATCATTAAGACAGTCTTTAACACAGACTGGGGCAAAGCAATAATAGCATGGCTTTTCGCAATAGTAATAGTGATACTTCTCATGATAGTTATAATGATTGTAGTTAGTCCTTCCATCATGGCATGGCTTTTGTTATTTTCAGTTTCAGCAAATTATAAATATTTGGACTGAGGATTAACTTTTTGATGCCAATGTTTTTCAGACCAGCTGGTGAAGAGAAGAAAAAAGTAGCACTCATTGAAGAGCTTTCGCCGTTAGTGGGTGAGGTTGAGGAAGGTAGCATGGCAGCTGTAGTGACTACTGATGCTCTATCACAAGCTATCCTTCAGTATTCGGCCCTTGCAAATGCTCTAAATTCTGGAATAGTTTCTTATTATCTTGAGCCAACCAATGGATTTTCATTAAAGCTTCTGAGCAGGCTTTCTGAAAACACTGAAAACTTGTTCTTGGGTAAAGTTTATACATTAGATGAGCTTTCTTCCGCTTTGGAGCTTGTTGAGGATAATTCCCTTGTCTTTGTTTCAAACTTCTCGATTCTTGAAAATCAGTCAAGAGAAAAGCTGATTAAAATGAGAAGGGTGGTTGATGAAAAGGGACTATTCTTGGTTTTATCACACAACACCCTTGAAATAAACGAACTTGACTTAAATTCTGAATTTAAACGACTGTTTGTCATTCCTGAGCTGTTTGAGCATCTCTTAGTTCTAAGAACGAGCGGATATAGAGGGCATTACCGAATGAACCTCAGCGTTCTTAAGGCTCCACCAGAATTTGTCAAAAACATTGGGGAGCACAGCATACCTATTGATAAAAAAGCCAAGCTGTTCTTAGTATAGCCTTACATATCCAATTCCAAGCTGATATCTTGCATATAATGCTAAGCCAAACAACAGAAGTACAAAAATAAGTGCTATGTAATCTTTCCCCTTCATTTGAATTGTGTGCAGAAACGTTCTCTTCTTACTTGCACCAAATGCTCTGCTTTCCAAGGCTATGCTCAGTTCATGAGCGGTTTTTATGGAGGCAATTATCAGGGGAATTAAAATGGGCACTGTTTTTTTAATTCTTGAAAAAAAGCTGCCTTTTTCAAGCTCAAGGCCTCTTGACTTCTGGGCGTCAATTATTGTCTGAGCTAAGCCAAATAAGGTTGGGATGTATCTTAGAGCTATTGTGAGAGTTAATCCAATCTCGTAGGGCATTTTGAGTTTTATGAATCCTAAGATGAGTTCCTTCTGGGTTGTTGTCATTAAAAGACCAAATGTTATCATGGCCATGGATGCCAATCTTAGGGCATACCCTAACCCGATAAACAGTCCAAAGGTTCTTGGTTCTAAAATAAAAGGCCAGACTGCGATTGTTATAATTATTAAGGGAATCAGTGGCTTTAGCACTTTTATCTGTTCTCTAAGGCTAATCTTTCCGAAAAATCTAAGAGAAAGAGAGAGCAACGTAAAGAGAATAAAGAGCAGATATGGGGAATTGAAGAGAATCATTGCCAAAATTCCCAGGAGGGAGGAGATTATTTTAACCCTTGGATCCAGCCTATGAAGAAATGAATCCCTTTCAATGTAGATGGTGTACATCATGTTCTCACCCTCTCTAAGAGGAAATTCACAAATTCATCAACGTTCCTCACAAAGCTGATTCCAAGGGATTTGCTGATCCTGAGGAGTTCGGGTATTTCCATTTCGTAATTTCTTAGATTAAGCTGGAAAAATTCATCAACTGCACCATCGAAAACCTTAGTTCCTTCATAGAGCAGAACAACCCTCTCTGCCAATTCTAAAACAAGCTCCATATCATGGGTTATCAACATTATCCCATGTCCTTCTTTTCTTAAATTTTGAATAACTCTTTTTACGCCCTCCGAGCTTCTTTCGTCCAGGCCAGTGGTTGGTTCATCAAGGATAATGTACTTGGGTTTCATTGCAAGTATGCATGCTATTGCCAACCTCTGCTTTTCTCCACCACTCAAGGAGTACGGACTTCTGTCTTCATATCCACTTAAATTTACAAGTTTGAGTGCCCATTTAACCCTTTTTTCAACAGCTTCTCCGCTAAGTCCAAGATTTTTTGGTCCGAATGCAACCTCTTTAAATACGTTTTCTTCAAAAAACATGTTTTCTGGATTCTGAAAAACATATCCAACAATTCTTGAAAGCTCTGCCACGCTGGTATTTTTAGTATTAATACCATCAACAAAAACTTCTCCTTTTGTGGGTTTAAGCAATCCATTCATGTGTTTTGCTAAGGTGGTCTTTCCGGAGCCATTAGGCCCGACTAATGCTATTATCTCGTTTCCAAAGCTCAGACTTACATTTTTCAGAGCAATTCTTTTTCCCTCGTAGATGTGCCAGAGATTTTTAACCTCTATCATCGTATCTGCATTAAGGAAAACACTTTAAAAAGGTGACCCGTTGCTTTTACCTACTGCGTTAAAGTTTCATGCATCTACGTTTTTCAGCAGTAATACTCTTTGCGTGCTATAGTTACACTGAGCGGAGACTTCTAAGGGTGTAATCCCTAAGCTGCTAATAAGAAATAAAAGCACAACAGCTAAACTTGCTTTTTTCATAAACTTCCCTCCAAGTTGTAGGGTATATTCTACACTCTCGACCTATTTTAGTAATGACAGATTACCTTTTGTTTAAGAGTATAACTTCAGAATCCTTGCTTCTTCAGCTCTTTCATTAGATTGGCAAACAATTTCTTTGAGAATTCAAGAAGATTGACCTCTTTTCCAAGCTCTTCCTTTAAAGAAGTTGCATTGGCTGGGACTTCATTATTAACATTTACCCCAATTCCAAGTATGAGAAAATCGACCATATCAAGCTCCCCTTCAGCTTCAACTAATATTCCAGAAACCTTTTTTCCATTGATAAAAACATCTCCAGCTTGACTAACTTGAGGGGCTAATCCATATTCCTGAATAGTTTTGGCAACTGCGAGGGATGATGGCATTAAAATTTTCTCAACCTCCGTGAGCTTAATCCTTGGTCTTAAGATTACAGAGAAGTACAAGCCACCTTTTTGAGACAGCCATGACCTTTTTAGTCTTCCCCTTCCAGCAGTTTGCTCCTCTGCAATTATAAAAGTCCACTCCTCTTCTCCTTTTTCAGCGAGCTCTTTGGCAACGTTCATGGTTGAATCAACACTTAGGTAATAGTAGGCTTTGACACTCAGTTCCCAAGGATAGGGCTTATTGGGCTCTTTCAAAAGTTTATATCCTTTATGTGTTGATTCTATCCTGTAGCCAAGCTCAATAAGTTCTTTTACATGCTTCCACACAGCAACTCGTGAGATGCCAAGCTTTGCCCCTATTTCATCACCTGAGACAATGTTGCCTTCGCGAAGGATCTTTAAGAGCTCTCTTTTTATTCTGCTATCCTTAAGCACTTTTCTTGGCATATTCCTCACTTAATTTTACTATGCTTTGAGTGTTAAAAAGCATTTTCGTTAACCATAAAAATTTTAAGGTTAACCAAATGAATTAGGCCATAAAAACAGTGGAGGCGATTAAAATGGAGGCAAGAGAAATTGCATACTCGGCCTTATTTGCCGCATTAACTGCAGTTGGGGCTCAAATAAGCATTCCAATTGGGGAAGTGCCGGTAACTTTGCAAGTTCTTTTCGTCCTGCTCAGCGGGTTGATTTTAGGGGCGCGTTTAGGTTTCCTAAGTCAGGTGACATACCTTCTGATGGGTGCTATCGGGCTCCCAGTTTTTGCAGGATTTAAAGGGGGATTCGTTTACCTCTATGGTCCAACGGGAGGATATCTAATAGCATTTCCAGTAGCTGCATTTTTGGTTGGTCTGATAAGTGAGAGATATGAAAATCCAAAAGGTTATATCTTGGGTTCTTTAATTGGCATTGGTGTTATCTATCTCTTAGGCTGGCTTAGACTGGGTTTCTACTTCGGAGGAAACTTTGGAAAAGCCTTTGCAGTGGGTGTTGCACCATTTGTGATTATTGATCTGATAAAAGCTGGGATTGCTGTGGTGGTTGCGGACAGGGTGAAAAAATCCGGAATTATTTAAATCTCCCCTCTTTCAATCTTTTGAGTGTTTCTTCAGCGAATTTTAAATCAAAGCTACTCTTAACTTTAAAGAAGCTCAGCGTTACCTTGGGATTTCTCTTAGCAAGCTCTTCAATGCTCACTGTTTCATAATCCAGATATCCTTTAATGCAGCTCAGCTTTTTCTCGTTTTCTGCCAGACAAGCCTCCAGTGCACTTTTTAATGCTTTTGCGTCATAAAACGCATGCGTAACCTCTGATGTCCCATCACTCCATGAGGGAATTAATGCTTCGCTGTCTGAATCTAAAAACAGCGTTGAGAGGTAATTTACTAGAAAGGGCATTATCAGCGGCATATTCCCTTCAGCAAGGAAGAGCTCTCCAGAAGCTGGTAAAGCTTTGTAAAGCGCTTCGATTTTGTTTTTGGCTTTAACTTCAACGGGATTTGAGACGTGAAGGGAGAAACGCTTCAGCTGTCCCTTTCTTATGATTGTATAGACTTCATCAATCCTCTTTGCCATTCTGAGCCTTTGCTCAACTATCTTAACGAGAGGTTCTTCATTCAAAGGTATTAGATAGCTCTCCCATCTTTTTTCTGGAAATGCTAAAATGTAAGCGCGCATGAGATATTGGTACTGAGGTAGCTTTAAAAAGATTTTTGTCATTTAATCAAAAATTCTTGCAAAAAACTTAAATTGTCCACATTTACGCATTTCTGGTGGGCAAAATGATACCAAAAACTATGAGCACTCAGCATCCTGACAATGTATATATACCTTTCTTTGCTCAGGAGCCTCAGCTGAGTGGTGAGGATGAAATAATTGAAGCGTTTTATGCCTTCAGCGTTCTTGGTATAGAAGAACAGATGTGGGATTTTGAAGGAAAAGAGGTGGATGAGTTTGTTGTTAAAAAACTTCTGGAGAGATATCCCCACTTCTTCCGAAAGCATAAACTTGGGGAGGATTTTAGGTTAACTCCAAGGGTTCCCAATCCAAGTGTCGAGAAAGCTGAAGCAAAACTTTTACTTGAAACGCTTGAGAGCATTTCCCGTTCAGCTGATTATTCAAAGATATTCTATGGGGAAGAAATTGCCCCGATATTTGAAGTTATCCTCCCAATGACAACTTCAGCAAACGAAATTAACAGAGTCTACGAGCTGTATAAACACTATATTGTTGGAAAGCAGTACAAGAGAGTCTATGACATAAAGCTCTATGAGTGGATTGGGGAATTCTTCCCTGGGGAAATTAACGTAATACCTCTTTTTGAAACAAAAGAGGCAATATTAAACTCGGCTGAAATATTGAGAGAATACTTGCATGGAAAGGACTTTGAGTATCAGCGTGTTTTCTTGGCAAGGAGCGACCCGGCTATGAACTATGGGCTACTAAGCGCTGTTATTTATGACAAATATGCCCTTTTTAAGCTCCAAGGGCTTGAAGAGGAGGAGAGTGTTGATATTTATCCGATAATTGGTGTAGGCAGTGCGCCATTTAGAGGTCATCTCGTTCCTGAGAATGTTGGAAATGTCTTGGAAGAGTATAGAGGAGTTCAGACATTTACAATTCAAAGTTCATTTAAATATGACAATCCACCAAGGGAGGTTATAAAAGCCGTTGAGGAAATTAAAAGCTCAAAGAGAAAGGAAGCTGAGCCAATTGATGAGCAACTTCTTTCACTTCTCAGAAAATATGAAATTGAATATTCCAAGCAGATTAAGGCTTTGGCAAGCTCGATAAGAGAGGTTGCGAAGTTTGTTCCCTCCAGAAGAAAGAGAAAGCTTCACATTGGGCTATTTGGTTACGCCAGGAACGTTAATGGTTTTGCACTTCCGAGGGCAATAAAGTTCACGGCATCCCTTTATTCTCTTGGCATACCTCCAGAGGTTCTTGGATTAAATGCACTTAGCGAAAAGGACATTGAGGTCATAAGTGACGTTTACAAGGACATTTACAAAGATTTAAGCTTTGCATTCAGTTATTTCAATCCCAAATCGGCTGAGAAATTTAAATTCTTAAGAGGCATCTTGAAAATGAGCCAACTGTTTGAATTTGAGAGAAATGAGGAGCACTGTGAGATTACAAACAAAATACTGGATGGCGAGATTAATGAGGAGTTAATAATCAAAGCAGCGAGCATTAGGGGATTTTTGGGATAGAAAGTTTTATATACCCTTAGTTACTAAAATATTGTCGGAGGTGGGAGCAATGGCAGAGATGATAATCCCATACCCACAGCTTCAGAAGATTCTTGAGAGAACATGTGAGTTAGCAGTAATAAAGCCAAGAGCGGAGGAGATGATGGAAATAGTTGAGAAGAAGCTCAGTGATCTCTTTGAAGTAGCCTATGAGAACGCAAAAGCTGAAAATACTGGAATAATAAAGCTCAGACACCTTCCGCTAACAAAAGGATTCAAGAATTCAATGAGTCTATTCAGAGCTGTCATTGAGGATGAGAAGGTGAAAATTGAGCCTATAAGGAAGTTCGTCCTTAAGAAGATACCCTCTGATCTGCCGCTTGACGAGGAGGTTGTGAATGAGCTACCAATCATAACAGGAACGCTGTTCGTGCTTGTTGGAAGGGTTATCAAGGCTTTACATCCAGAAGTCAAAAATGTTTACCCAGAGCACATTGAAGAAGCTGGAAAGGTTCTGGATTATACGCTTTGATATCTTCTCGCTATTTTTATCATTGAAAAATTATAAAGCAAACGGGGGAAACAATCACTTAAGCCACCTCTCAAACCACCCAACAATCAGCTCAAGCCTCCTGACTCTATGTTTCGGCTTTCCACTCCTCGATAAGTCGTGATTTTCTCCTGGAAAGACTGCCAGCTCAACAGTTTTTCCAAAATACTTTAGTGCTGTGAAAAGCTGCAATGCCTCCGGAAGCCAGCAGCGATAATCTTCCATGCTGTGGATTATCAAAAGTGGTGTTTCAACGTTAGGGGCATATTTCAGAGGTGATTTCTCCCAGTACCCTTCAAAATTGCTCCAGGGGTCTTCTCCGATTTGATCTGGAGCGAAGTAGTAGCCTATGTCAGTTGTTCCAAAGAAGCTCACCCAGTTGGAAATGGAGCGCTGGGTTACTGTTGCCTTAAATCTGTTCGTGTGCCCAACTATCCAGTTCGTCATGAAGCCGCCATAGGAACCGCCGGTAACTCCAATTCTTTCAGCATCAATGAAGTCAAATCTTCTTAAAGCTTCATCTACAACTTCCATTAAATCTTGATAATCTCTTTCGCCATAGTGCTTTCTTATATCGGCAAACTCCTCCCCGTAGCCGTCGCTTCCTCTTGGATTGCTGAATATCACTACAAACCCTTTGGATGTTAAAACGTGGAACTCATGCATGAAGGAGTAACCATAGGCTGTCTTTGGACCTCCATGGATTTCGAGAATGGCAGGATACTTTTTGCCTTCTTTAAAGTCCACTGGTCTCATTATCCACGCATCAATTTCTATGCCATCGCTTGCTTTAACTTTGAAGTGCTCAGGTTTTGAGAGCTTATACTCCTTGATCCACTCGTTGAAGTTCGTGACCTTCTTCTCTTTGCCGTCTCTTAGAATGTACAGTTCTGTTGGAGTTACTGCATCTTGAGCAATAAACGCTATGTAGTTTCCAATTCCAAAAGTTTCAATACTCCTATCACCGGCAATAACACGCTCAATGTTTCCTTCCAAATCTACTCTAAAGAGGTTCGCTCTGCCTTCATCTGTTGCTATGTAGTAAACCCAGCCATCCTTGTAAATCAGCGGATTTCTTGACTTCCCTCTCACATCGCAGTTAAGTGAGTTGTATGCTGAGCGATCGAGCTTTTCAGTTAGCTTTTTAATCTCCTTTGTCTCGACGTTGAAGAGGTAGAGAGGCATGTTTGTTGGTATCCCCCTCTCAAGGGTGCTCATCCTTAAAACAAAATGCTTCTCATCAATTATCACAAAGTCTCCAATGTGCCATTTAGAATCGGTGAGCTTTTCAATCTTCTTGCTCTTAACATCTAAAACGTAAAGGTCGCTTATCATTGGCTTCCTTTCTCTGTCTTCTTGAGCAACAAAGTAGATTTTACTTCCATCGTCGCTCCACTTGAGAGTTAGGATGTTTAGTTTCCCCTTGGTTAGCTTTCTCTTTCTCCCGTTCTCTGTGTTAACTAAGAAAATTTGGGCTCTCTTTCCGTAAATCCAACCTATCCCGTTGAACCAGAAGGGTATCTCTTTGATTACGTGAACATCATCCTTTTTCTTTTTGCGTTCAATTTCTACCGGTGAAATAACAGCGAGAGCTTTCCCATCGGGAGAGAATTCAAAGTCGTTGATCCCGTATTTAAACCTCGTTAAAAGCTTAGCCTCTCCACCTGTCGTTGGAATTAAATAAAGTTCACTTTCCTTGCTTTCTTTATCTCTCTTCGACGCAAAGGCTATGAACTTTCCGTCCGGCGAGAACTTTGGATTTAAATCTTTAGGACCGGCTGTGAACTGCATAACCCTTCTACCGTCATAAAGGTATATTTTGCTGAAGTAGTCATCCTTCTCAAGGCTTATCTCCGTAACTGTGAATGCCGTCTTGTTCTTGTGGATATCCAATCCGCCAACGAGTTTGAATTTTCCCAAGTCCTTGATGTCAAGCTTCTTCATGAAACCACCACCAAAATTTGAAGTCGTTTATGTAAAAATTTAGCGTTTCGATATTGATCGTAGAAAAATACGAATACAAAAAGTATTTAAGCACGAAGAGGTAAACTTCAATGATTACCATGAGAAGAAAGAAAATGATTGCTGTAGTTATGCTGTTGCTCATCCTTCCGGTAATTGATGAAGCATTGGCTAAGTGGGAGCTTTCAAAATATCCCCAAGATAATTCTATTTCTCCGGTATACATCTGGTACAAGCCAAGAGTATCAAAATTCCTTTCCCTAAAGATTGCTGAACACTATGCTAAGATAGAACACGTATGCTGTGGAAAATATGCCGTAATACGCATCAAACGGGGCTTACCTTTAAAGCTAAAGTACAACGAAACCGAAAAGCTATACGAAGAACTTCGAATTTTATATTCTGAACATCATAAAATTTTGCAGGAAGTTTCAACAACTAACGACACTGAAAGACTCTATGACCTTGTGTGGAGATATTATGGGAATCAAGAAGATATTAAGAGGCTTAAAAAGGTTAGAAATATGGCTGTTCTTGATTTAGGCTTTTCTTGGATTTCGTTTTACTCATTCATCCTCTATCAGTTTGGTTTTCTGATGGGGATTGTTCTGCTCGCTATATTCCTTGAGCAGTTCGAGAAAAGAGTCAAAATCAACAAGAAGCTCAAAACTGTTCTGATGATTTTGATATCCACTCTGGTTGTCATCCCTTTGGTGATGTATGGGCTTCCTCTCAACCAGTACTACCCGAAATATCTCGATATGAATCTCACCGAAAATGAATCCATCACTGGAGCCGTTAACTGTCATGAGGAATGGGACGTTACGCTGAACGATGAAGCTTCTCCCTACCTCAAATCAATCCTCCCGAACTTAACGGTCAGTGCTGTCTATTATCCTGGCCATGTTTACGGTGTAACAGTTCTTCTCAACCAATCGCAAAGGGATGAGCTTTTCAAGAAGCTGTCCGAACTTACCAACGTTAAAATGGTCTACTGTTCATGCTCCGTTAATAAAACCATTGAGATGACGCTTAAGGTTAAGAAAGCAGCGTGGAAGCTTTACGTTGATGGCTATCTCTCAAAGGAGAAGTATGAGGCATTATCGGCTTACTGCGATGAACTTGTTAAACGTGTGAGAAATCAGAAGTTCACTTGGGACTATGAGGTTCACATGAGCTTTGGGTGATGTTCATGAAAAGGACGCTCTTCTTGGGAGTTCTCGCCTTGTTGATTTTAGTTCCAGTTCTTGATGAAAAGCTGAGTGAGAACATGCTCAATGAATATCGGGAGGTAAAATACGCTGAGGCTTCTCTGCATCTTACTTATACTCCCTCACTGAAGTCCTTCGCCATCTATCAGCTTAGAAATAGGATAATTTCGTATAGGGAAGGCGAATATCTGGTGCTTTACATCAAGCCAGGGGATGTCGTTGGAAAGGTTGAAACCAATAAAACATTCTATTACCAGAGCGCTTTAATTGGGATCAATGAAAAACTCAAGAGCAAATTTGAAGAGCTCAAGAATCTTTCCGTGCTGTATGATTTCTCTGGCGATGACGGATACATCGAGGAAATTCACGAGCTCCTCCTCCATTCTGACATCCCTCATCTTTATCAAGAAAAGCTGAGAATCGAGAAGGCTTTGGGTATTTGGGCAGTTCGGGTTGTTTCCTCCGTAACCACAAGCCTGGCAGTCTTGCCTTTCGTGGTTGCTCTGTTTTACTACATAGTTGGTGATCTTTTTACGCCTCTGCTGATTGAAGTGACCTCAAGGGAGGCTAAGACTGTAAAACTCATGCTTGCTGTTCTCTTGGCGCTAATATTGGTGTTTGGAATTTCATCATACACACAGTGTCATCGCTGTTCAAAAAAGCACATGTCTGCAGTGGCGCTCTTTGAAAACATAACTGTAAGGGCCCATGAGGGTTTTTATGAGAGGTTTACCTATCAGGTCACCCTCAACAATGAATCCTTTGAGTATCTCAAGTTAGTTCTCCCAAAGCTGAATATTACGAGTTACGATGTTGTTTACCATAGCTATGTTCGGATCCTAATGACCAGGAAAGAAGCGGAGGAGTTTATAGGTAACCTCTCAAAGCTCACGGAGGTCAAATTTGTTTCGAGATACTCCCCTTTCGATGATTGCATAGAGAAGGAAGAGCTCGCTCTGAACGTGTCTAAGTATGCATTTGAGATGGGTTATCTTTCCAGTGAAGCCTTCGAAAAGCTGAAAGCTTTAATCTTGGAAAAGCGAGGGGAATACAGGGCCGAGAAGAAAAGACTTGAAAACAAGGTGATTCTCAAGTTGTATTTCTCATAAACCTTCGGGCAATGATTTTTAAACTTCCTTTCCATCTTTTTACGGAGGTGAGGGAATGACGGTAAAAATTAGATTTGACAAAGAAGTGAGAGAGTATGCAAAGGGAGAGAAGGTTAAGGATTCACTGTTAAGGCTCACCGAAACAGCTCTGGCTGAAGCACTGGAGAACTTTCACAGAAGGATGATTGTTCTTCAAGGAGAGAGCATGAATAAAGCAAAGCTGGCTGGAATTTTGGCTGGAGCCTCTGCTAAAGTCTTATCTTCCCTGATTGATGAACTAATTGCGAGAAAGTTAAGAGATGAGAGTGAGGGAAAGGTTGAGGTTTTGTATGGTACCGACGCTCTTGGAGAGGGAACGTTTGGAAGAGCCCGCTATGAAGAGTTCAGGAAGCATTTTGACATCTTAGCAGGTGAAAATGCCGAGCTTACTCGGGTTACATTCAAATATACGAGCGATATTCTTGGAAGAACTTTTGATTTGCTCATTTTGGATTTGAGCTATGACTTCTCTCCCAACGATTTGGGCAGGATAATTGAGACTGTTAGGGGCGGTGGTTTAATTTTCGTCCTCACGAACCCGTTTGAAAAGTGGAAAAATATGTGGACTGGCTTCCACAAGAATCTCGTAACCCCCCCATACACCATTGATGACGTCAAGAAGCGCTTTAACAGGAGATTGATTAGAAAATTTGAGGAGCATGAGGGAATATACATAGTGAATGCCGAAAGTAAAAAGCTTCTGAAAAAGCCAGAGAAAAACAAGAGCCAGGCAAAGCTCCCAGAGAGGGAAAAAATCGATGTCCCGGAGGAAATTAGATTCCCGAAAGAGCTTTATGAGCTCTGTCTCACAAATGGGCAAGTTGAGGTTCTCAAGAATCTTGAGGAGCTAATAGAGAATGATGGTATGGTAGTTCTCACAGCAGACAGGGGAAGAGGAAAAAGTGTGAGCGTTGGTATTGGGGTTGTTGGCCTAGCTTTGTCTTCAAAGAGGAGGAGATTCAGGGCAGTAATAACAGCTCCCGAATTGGAAAACGTCCAAAGCCTATTCAGATTTGCAAAAAAGAGCTTGGAGCTTCTTGGCTATAAAGTCAAAGTCGTTACGGAGAAGAACCTCATAAAGGAGCTTTATGCCAAAGGCATTGGGTTGAGATACTATCCACCAACTCAAGGATACAAGAAAAATGCTGATGTTTACGTTCTTGACGAAGCCGCTGGTATTCACGTTCCAATTCTTCACAAATACCTTGAAAAGCCAAAAGTTATTTATTCCTCAACTATTCATGGCTACGAGGGTGCGGGAAGAGGCTTCTCTGTTAAATTCCTAAAGAAAGCGAAGGAAAAGCGAGAATTTAGAGAAATCCATCTCTCAGTTCCAATTAGATACTCCAGCGGAGACCCAATTGAAAAGTGGCTCTTTGATGTACTTTTGCTTGATGCTGAACCCGTTCCTTTAACCAAAGAGGATTATGAGCTGATTAGGAAAAAGGAAGTTTACTTTGAAGAGCCGGACTTAGATGATTGGTTTGAGAATGACAGGGAGGATTTGAAGCACTTCGTCGGAATTTATGTTCTGGCTCACTACCGCAACAGACCAAGCGATGTAGCTTTGCTTGCAGATGCTCCGCATCATGAGGCTCGTGTATTGAGATTGAAAAACGGCAAGATAGTGTGTGCTATTCAAATTGCAAAGGAAGGAGGAATTCCAAAGGGTGTAATTGAAAAGATGGCAAAGGGCTACAAGCCGAGAGGAAACATAATTCCAGATATGATGGTCAAGCACCACTATGCCAAAGAATTCGCAAAGCTCAAAGGATACAGAGTCGTGAGAATTGCTACACATCCAGACGCTATGGACATGGGGCTTGGAAGCAAAGCCCTTGAACTACTCATAAAGGAAGCTGAAGAAAAAGGCTATGACTGGGTTGGCTCGGGCTTTGGGGCAAGTGAGGAGCTGATTAGGTTCTGGATTAGAAACGGCTTTGCTGTCGTCCACCTAAGTCCTTCAAGAAACCCAGTTAGCGGTGAATATACGGCAATAGTTATTAAGCCCATAAGTGAAAAGGCCAAGCAGATAGTGAAGCAGGCAAATGAAGAGTTCAGGATTAGACTGTTAGACTGGCTTGGAGACACTCACAGAGATTTGGAGCCAGAGATTGCAAGATGGCTCTTTGAGAGTCCCTTCGGTGAGGCGGTTGATTATCCGGTACATCTGACAAAGACTCAGATAAGGAGATTGGAAATGTTCGTTGGCAAAGTCCTAACTTACGATACTGTGGTCGATGCTGTGAAGCCCATAGTGAAGCTTTACTTCCTTGATGGCTGGATGAGGCCATACTTGGATGAGCGCCAAATTCTGCTCTTGATTTATCGCGTCCTTCAAGCCCACACTTGGGAAGAAACTGCCAAGTTCATTGACAGAACACCTCTCTTCACAATGATAGAAGTTAGGGACATAATTCGAGGTCTTTGGTATTACTATAAGCATATAATCAAGGGGCTTTCCAGCTAACTTTTTTATACTTCAAGCGTGCTATTTAAAAGTAAGATTTTAGCGATGCCTGATTGCAACGATGGTGATTGGAATGCCCACCAATTGGGAGAGGATAATGGCGATTACAAAGGAGGGAATGCGGAGTATAGCAATGATGAAGCGCAAAATGCGGAGAGGGAAAAGGATTGCTCTTCTAATTGATGGTCCCAACATTTTAAGGAAGGAGTTCAATATTTATCTTGAAGATATTGTTGAAGCGCTTGAGCGGCTTGGAAATATTAGAGTTGCCAAAGTTATTCTTAATCAATATGCCCCTCAGGGGCTAATTGAAGCCGTAGCTAATCAAGGTTTTGAACCAATAATCGTCCCCGGAGAAACGGGAGTTAAGCTGGCAGTTGAAGCTATGCGTGAGATATATAATCCCAATATTGACATAATAGCCCTGGCAACAAGAAATGCCGAGTTTTTACCCATAATCCTGAAAGCAAAAGAGAAAGGTAAGGAAACCGTGATAATCGGCGTTGAACCCGGATTTAGTGCTGCTTTAAAACATGGAGCTGATTATGTTATAGTTCTGACTCCAAGGGGTGAAGAGAGTGGTGAAAGGAAAGATATTCAGAATTCTAAAAAGGGAGGAAAAAGAGGCTAAAGAAAAAGGAGAGGAGCCAAAAAAGACAATTGGGCTTATCATTGATGGGCCAAACATCCTCAGGAAGGAATTTGGAATTAGACTGGAGGACATTAAAGAAGCACTTGAAAGAATTGGAAAGATCAGAGTTGCGAAGGTTGTTTTAAATCAATATGCCCCTCAGGGGCTAATTGAAGCCGTTGTAAACCAAGGTTTTGAGCCGATAATTGTCGCCGGGGATACGGATGTTAGAATTGCCATAGAGGCAATGGAGCTGATATATAACTTGGATGTTGACATAATCGCCATAGCAACGAGAGACGCTGATTTTCTCCCAATAATCAGTGAAGCCAAAAGGAAGGGAAAGGAAACCATTATCATAGGTGTGGAACCGGGGTTTAGTGTTGCCCTCCAAAATGCAGCCGATTATGTTATAAAGATGGAAGGCAGGGGAGAAGGAGTAGGCTACGGAAAAAACCACAAGGCATAGTTTTTTAAGTTTTGCACCAGTTACAGTGTAACGGCGGTGGCAATGGTTCAGGAGTTCATAATCTTCATAGTGGGCTTAGTTTTGCTGATTAAGGGCAGTGATGAATTTGTTGAAGCTGGAAGCAGAGTAGCCAAGGGATTTGGCGTCAGTGAATTTTTAATTGCTCTGATACTGGCGAGTATAGCCACAACCCTTCCAGAAGTGACGGTCTCAGCAATAGCCGCTTTTGAGGGTAACAGTGGGATTGCATTGGGGAATGCTGTTGGCAGTGCTCTGGCAAATATAGCACTGATTCTGGGAATTTCTGCAATGATAATGCCACTTAAAGTTGATGAAATAGCTTGGCGAAATTCTCTATTCATGCTTCTCGTCACATTCTACGCTTGGTTTTTGATGAGAGACATGATAATTTCAAGGTTTGAGGGCTTTACCCTGATTCTTATCTATCTCGGTTTTCTGTATTATCTCTATAGGAAGCATATTGCCATTGAAAGTATTGAAGGTGGAAGAAGCAGAAATGTGAAAAAAGATGTTGTGATTCTGTTTTTAAGCGGTGCAGTTGTTGTGGTTGGGGCAAGGATGGTAGTTACGAGCGCAGTAACAATAGCCAGAGCCTTGGGAATCCCTGAGGTTGTTATTGGTCTGACATTGGTCTCCATTGGAACATCTCTTCCAGAGCTTGCCAATTCTTTAGCAGCAACCCTGAAAAAGATACCAAATATAAGCGTTGGAAATATAGTGGGTGCAAACATTCTTGATATTCTTATGGTAATTGGCATAGCCTCCATGATACGGCCAATAACAGTTGATACAAGCATCTTTTCATTTACAATGCCCCTCACGTTGCTGGTTATGGGCATCCTAACGCTATCCCTAAGAATGACCAACAAAATTAGCAGAACAACGAGTGCCATACTTCTTGCTATATATGCCTACTTTCTTTACTCTCAATTCTGATTTCCCAACTATGTGCACAATAAAGTTTTAAACGTCTTTTTATCACTGATTTATGCAAATTTAAAAATTGGTTGTAGGTGATGAAAATGAAAAAGATGGCTTTAATCTTGGCTTTGATGATCATAGCTGGTGGATTGGGATGCATCAGCGGTAATAAAGAGCAGACAACAACAGAAACTCCGGAGCTCGTTGTTTACGCTTATGACAGTTTCGTCAGCTGGGGATTGGCTAATGCAACGATACCAAAGTTCGAGAAGATGTACAACGTAAAAGTCAAGATAATCACGGTTGGAGATGCTGGAGAGGTCTTAAACAGAGTCATCTTGGAAAAGGACAATCCGAGGGCGGATGTTGTCATTGGAATTGATAACAACCTCATAGCAAAGGCTATTGAAGCTGGAGTTCTTGAACCATACAAGCCAAAGAACATTGATGTCGTTCCAAAGGAGCTAATAGATACACTCGATCCGACTTATCATGTAGTTCCATTCGACTATGGATTCGTTGTAGTCGTGTATAGGAAAAGCGAGGTTCCAAATCCACCACAGAGTTTTGATGACTTAACAAAGCCTGAGTGGAAGAAGAGCTTAATTGTTGAAGACCCAAGAACAAGTTCAACTGGTGCCGCATTCCTGCTGTGGACAATTGCCGTTTATGGAGACCCAGGATGGCTCTACTTCTGGGAGAAGCTTAAGCCGAACATCTATCAAATAACCAAGGGCTGGGACGCTGGATGGGAGATGTGGGACAAAGGCGAAGCCCCGCTGTTTGTCAGCTATGCAACAGACCCGGCTTATTCTGCTTATGAAAGCGGTAAAGAACCAGATATTGGGGCAATAATCTTCAAGGAAGGAGGCTACCCACAGATTGAAGGAATTGGTCTTGTCAAAGGAGCAAAGCATCCGGATTTGGCTAAGAAGTTCATTGAGTTCGTTCTCAGTGAGGACTTCCAGAAGGAGATTCCACTCACAAACTGGATGTTCCCAGTGAATAAGAACGTCCAGCTTCCAGATGTTTTCAAGTATGCAGTTAAGCCAGATAAGCTTGTGAGTCTTGATCCAAAAGAAATTGAGCAGAACTACTCAAGATGGCTTGAGGAGTGGACAAAGCTCATGATTGAGGGCAAGACCCCGGAGGAGATAATTAAGGAGAGGCAAGGGTGATTTTTCGGTTCTTGTTATTTTTCTTGTTTTTGTGATTTTTGGCTCTTTGCAGTCTTCTTTTCTGGAATATTGTTCCAAGAGTTCTTTGGAAGTTTTTAGTAATTATCTGTTATTAAACCACATCATGTTACAGATTTTCCATAAAACTATAACATTTTAAATGTGCACATTTGGATTTGAGGTTTTTGAGGGCGTTTTTAGTATGCTCTCCTCATGGAAAGATGACCATTTTGGATTTAGGGAGGTTTGAGGTTATATTTTTGGGATTAAAGTGTTTCTTGAATGTTGGAATTCTCTTGGACATTTTTGTGTAGTAAAAAATTGAACTTGCTTAATGATTATACACCTCAAGAAAAGCTCCAAGATGCCTTGAATTAGAAAGTCATCCCAGCTCGGTTATTGAACCTTCAGCAAAAAGCTTTTATAATTCAAGCGTTTTTATGATTTTATTGAGGAAATAGGACAAAATTGTG
>Ga0190313_1000592_pt1 | contig 21280 bp, 17 predicted proteins | sample 4870071011_MG_FD_169989 | JGI IMG/M metagenome (GOLD analysis project Ga0190313, IMG submission 169989) | Hydrothermal vent sediment bacterial communities from Southern Trench, Guaymas Basin, Mexico - 4870-07-10-11_MG | ecosystem: Environmental > Aquatic > Marine > Hydrothermal vents > Sediment ...
TGTTTTTCCTGCCATACTCTTCATCTCGGCGATTGTTTTTTCTCTGGTCCAGGCTGATTTATAGGGACGCTTGTGTGCCAAAGCATCAAAAACGTCGGCTATTGCAACTATTCTTGCTGATACAGGTATATTTTTCCCCTTTAATCCGTCAGGATATCCTGTGCCGTCCCATTTCTCATGATGATTCCTCGCTATTTCCCGCGCTGTTCTGTAAAAAGGTTTATTGCCAAGAATCTTTTCCCCTGCGATGGTGTGTCTCCTCATTATGTTCCATTCATCTTCATTAAGCGGCCCGGGCTTTTTCAAGATACTGTCCGGCACATGTATTTTTCCCACGTCATGCATTATACTGGCAAAACCGATTGCTTCCGATTTATTTTGATCCATACCGAGTTTCAGGCATATACTTCTGGTCATAGCCCCGATTCTTTTAACATGATCCCCTGTATCCTCATCTTTGGCTTCTGCTGCTGTAGCAAGCATAATAATTCCTTCCTGTATTGCTTCTTTCAGTTCTTCGGTTCTTTCCCTGACAAGGCCGTCAAGATTTTCATTTATAAACTTTAACTCCTGGTTCTGCTTTTGTGTTAATTCATTCAGGCGTCTGTTTTCAATTACCAGGTTATAATGATCGAATGCCCTGGTTAAGGTTTCTTTCATATCAGTAACATTCCAGGGCTTAGTCAAATATTCAAAAACCCTGGAGCTGTTTATTGCAGCCACTGCATTCTCTCTCGTGGAATTTCCGGTTAAAAGAAGTCTGACCACATCGGGTTTTCGCTCCTTAACCAAAGTCAAAAATGTAACACCGTCCATTTCAGGCATCATCTGATCAGACATTACTACTCCGACATCCACCTTTTCAAGCAAACCGATCCCTTCTTTTCCTGAATCAGCAGAAAAGACATTAAAATCATCACGTTTAAGCTGCCGTTTTAAACTGCTGAGAACCTTTGGCTCATCATCAACAATTAAAAGATTTCTGTTAATATCAGGCATGGTCTTTATTCAGGTATCCTTATGATAAAACTCGTTCCTTTGCCCAAAGTACTTTGTACATCAATTGTCCCGCCATGTTTTTTTACAATATTATATGCAACATTCATGCCCAGGCCGGTACCCTTTCCGACTTCTTTGGTTGTAAAAAAAGGATCAAATATTTTTGTAAGATTATCAGGAGCAATTCCTGACCCTGTATCGCTGATAATAATTTCCACAAAACCATTATCAGATTTTGTTGAGATCATTATCTCGCCTTTATCTTCAATGGCATGGGCGGCATTTACCAGAATATTCATAAACACCTGATTCAACTGCTGGGGATAACATTTTATTATGGGGATATCACCGTACTCTTTTTTAACCTCAGCCTTGTACTTCAGCTCGTTCCATACAACATTCAGGGTGCTTTCAATACCATCATTAATGTCTGCAGAAACAAGCTTGTCTTCTCCTGGATGTGCAAAATCCTTTAGATCATGCACTATTTTTTTAATCCTCTCAGTTCCCTCCCTGCAGTCACCAATCAGGTCAACAATATCCTCAGACAAAAACTCTATGTCAATTTCCTCTTCAATTTTTATTACCTGCTCAAGCCTGCTTTTTATTAACGAAGGAATTTTTTCTCCTGTTCCGGCTTCTGCCAAAACTTCTGCCAGTGCATGGTATTCCCTGATCAATCCGGTAATATCATTAAAATAATCGGATAATGTTGTAAGATTGCTGCTCACAAATCCGGTGGGGTTATTTATTTCATGGGCGACTCCTGCCGCAAGCTGTCCTATTGAAGCCATTTTTTCAGTCTGCATGAGTTGTACACCGGCTTTTTTTTGCTCATCCTCAAGGCTTAAAATACGTTCGCCTGCCCGCACCCTGGACTTTAATTCAGCAATATTAAAAGGTTTCTTTATATAGTCATCCGCTCCGGCTTCAAAAGCTGCCAAAGAGTCTTCGGTAGTTTCCCTTGCCGTAAGCAGAATAATATAAACATATCCCGGCAAATCAGCTTCACGAATTTTTTTACACAGTTGGATACCGTCCATCTCGGGCATCATCCAGTCCGTAATAACCATTGAAAAATCTTTTTCACTACTTATAAGCTCCCATGCTTTTGCCCCGTCATCAGTAATAACAGGGGTATGGCCTGTCTTTTCAACAACCTTTTTTAAAAGCTGTTGAATAACAGGATTATCATCGGCTACAAGTACCTTCATGGTTTCTTCTCCTTAAAATTTTATTTATCCTGTCATATCATCGCGAAAAACCATAATCCAGTGTTCTAAAACTTCCCTTAAAGTATCAGGTTTTACGGGTTTTGAAATATAGTCATCCATGCCTGCTGCGATACACTTTTCCCTGTCGCCTTTCATTGCATTGGCTGTCAAAGCTATAATAGGAGTTCTTCCATGGCCTTTGCCGCTGTTTTTTTTCATTTCTTCTTCTTTTCTGATTAAGGCGGTGGCCTCAAGTCCACCCATAACCGGCATCTGGCAGTCCATAAAAACAGCGTCATAGTTATATGTTCTTAAACATTCCACAGCCTCTTTTCCATTTACAGCACACTGTGCAGAATAACCGAATTTTTTAAAAATCTTGACAAATACCTTTTGATTAACAACATTATCTTCAACAATAAGTATCCTTATATTTTTTTTAAAATTTTCGGTGATTGAATGCCGTTTATTAAGCTCTTTTTCTCCAATTTGAAGATTGGGCTGAAAATCAGTATTGTCATCAACCTGCTTCTTCAAGGTTAAGGTAAACCAGAATGTGGTTCCTTTTCCATCTTCACTCTCAACGCCTATTTCTCCACCCATCATCTCAACAAGCTGCTTTGAAATAGCAAGGCCCAGTCCGGTCCCGCCATATTTTCTCGTTGTGGATGAATCAACCTGTGAGAATGTTTGAAACAGCTTTGTGAGCGCATTCTTCGGGATACCGATTCCGGTATCTTTTACACTGAATTTAACACATATTTCTTTTTCGTTTTCCCTTTCAAGCTCTCCGGTGATTACAACTTCTCCCTTTTGCGTAAATTTTACTGCATTGCCTGCCAGGTTAAGAATGACCTGCCCAATTCTTACAGGGTCGCCTTTAACATGCCTGTTAATAATTTCAGGCTGCAAAAAAACTCCAAGCTCAATCCCCTTTTCTTTGGCCTTAAACGCTAACGAGCCTGCTGTCTGATCCAGCATGACTGCAAGATCAAAATCTATATATTCCAAATCGAGTTTTCCTGCCTCTATCTTTGAAAAATCCAGTATATCATTTATAAGCACGAGAAGTGCATCCGAAGCATCACTGACCGTTTCAGCAAAATCACGCTGCTGTTCGTTTAATTCAGTATCAAGAAGAAGATCCGTCATCCCTATTATGCCATTCATGGGCGTACGGATCTCATGGCTCATATTTGCCAAAAATTCGCTTTTTGCCTTATTTGCAGCTTCAGCCTCCTGTCTTGCCAGGATCAACTTTTGGCCGGCAAGTTTTGCTTCAGTGATATCCCTTACTATGGCAAGCATTCCGATAAGATTTCCATTATCATCATTGAGGTGTGCGGCGCAAAAAAATCCGGGAAAAATTATACCGTCCTTTTTTTCAAAATTGATCTCTTTTTCAAATCTTTTACCCTCAATCAGCCTGTCAACTATTTCGTCCATAAGCCCTGCGTTTACTGCTTCATCACTAAGCATTTTTGAAAAATGCATTTTCTCCACGACTTCATCTTCCAGATAACCCATTATCAGCTCAGCGCCTTTGTTCCATGTAACTATATTGCCATTAACATCACATGTGCTTATATAAAACCCTGTGGCAGCGTCAATTATTGCATTGGTGAATTTATATGCTTTCTTTACCCTGTTTTTCATCCTGTATTTTAAAAGAGCGCGCTTTAAAATAACATCAACATGTGCAAGTTTAACAGGTTTTTGCAAAAAATCGGATGCCCCAAGCCTTAAAAATTCCACTGCTTCATTAAACGACCCATACCCGGAAACAACTATGACCTCAACATCTTCGTCTATATCTTTAACAGCTTTCATTAAAGAAAGACCGTCTATTTCAGGCATGTTAAGACCTGTAAACACAATTGCAGGTCTTTCCATCATAAAAAGATCCATGCCATCTTCGCCGTTACATGCTGAAAAAACACGGTAATTACCCATCTCTATATATTTTATAATGTTTTTTCTTTCCTGATCATCTTCTTCTACTATCAGTATCTTTTCCATCACCGCTCCAACCCGCCAGGTGCTGTTAAACTTTTTTAAACAGCAGTATTTTCTTTAAACTTAAAGGCAATCAACTCAACAATATCATCCAGCATAATACGAAGAGCAAGCTTATTTGCTTCTATCTTTGAAAACCTGAAAATTTTACTCATTTCTTCTCTTTTTTTTAAGAAGCTTCAAATTCTTCTGTAAAGGCATCAAACATGTTCGAAAAACTTCCCACTATATCTTCAAGGCCGTCCAGATTTTTTTCAAGGGCTCTTTCATCTATCTCCCTAACTGTTTCATAGAAATCAATAAGCCCAAGATTACCGGATGCCCCTTTAATTGAATGAGCCCGCTCATGAATCTGTGCTGCATCTCCTCTCTCAAGCCCATCTTTCAAGCCTGCAAGGTCGTCAGCTGTTGTTTCAACATAAAGCCCAAAAAGCTCCTTAATATCCTCAACATCCATACCCATATCTTCAGCTATTTTTTCCATGTCTATGCCCATTACTCTACTCCTTATAATTTTCTTTGAAAAAATTTTAATTACATTGTTAGCCACCGTAAACCGCCCTTTACCCCCACTCATTTATCATGCTTCTCATTTCTTCTATCTTGAAGGGCTTGGACAGATAATCGTCCATGCCTGCCTTTAAATACTCTTCTCTGTTTCCGTCCATCACATTTGCAGTCAAGGCAATTATCGGCAAGCGCACAGGCAAACTTTTTTCATCATCCGACTGTCTGCAGCTTTCTTCCCATTCTCTTATCTCAATCGTTGCCTGCATTCCGTCCATTACCGGCATATGGATATCCATCAGCGCCAGATCAAAGCCGCCCTTTTTTATTAAATCCAAAGCTATTTTGCCATTTTCAGCAATTGTTACGTCATGACCATCTTTTTTTAAATGTATTACCGCAAGCTTCTGATTTACAGGATTATCTTCAGCAAGAAGTATTCTTTTGCCACCTGCATTATTTATCTTTTCCGATACGGCATCCCTGGTTTTTAAATTTACAGGGATTTTTAAATTTACAGGTTCATCTGTTTTTCTTCCCAGCAGTTTTTTGATCGTTCTTATAAGTTTTACTCTTCCTCCGGGTCTTGACAGGCATGCATCAAACCCATTTTCAGACAATTCCTTTAGTTTTGAAGCAGGTAATGTAGAAAATGCTATAAATTTAAGCTGCTCCATTCCCTGAATAATACGGGCATTCTTTACAAACTCCATACTATCCATTTTCACAGATTTCACATCTGCAATTATTAGGTTAATCCCCTTGTCTGTCTGTAACATGTCTATTGCATCAGATGCTGATTGAGCGCTGCTGGTTTCAATCCCGTATAGAGCAAGCATCTTTTTTAGAATACTCTTTCCTGTTTTATTATTGTCAACTATCAGGATCTTAACACCCTTTAGATTACTTTCAGCGTTTGCATCATCAGAAATACTTCTACTATCTCCCATCTCAAACCAGGCTGTTGCATGGAAAGTACTACCATCTCCCTCTTTGCTTTCAGCCCAGCAGTCTCCGCCTAACTTCCGGCAGATCTTTCTTGCAATGGACAGACCCAGACCTGTGCCTCCGAACTGCCTTGTGGTTGAAGAATCTGCCTGGGAAAATATTTCAAAAACAGTGTCCCGCTTATCTTCAGGCATCCCTATGCCTGTATCCCTTATGAAATAGTGTATATATATTCTACCGACCTCCATTTTTTCGACATTAACCTTAACCTCGATCTCTCCTTTTTCCACAAATTTAACGGCATTTCCCAAAAGGTTTGTCATAACCTGACGGAATCTATATGGATCACCTTTAACTTTAACAGGAAGTTGTAAATCCATATTACAGTAAAAATTTACAGATTTTTCCTCTATCTTTATTTTTACAAGATCGCAGACATCATATACAAGCTGCTCCGGGTCAAACTCTACGGTCTCAAAGTTTGATTGGTCAGATTCCATCTTGGAAAAATCGAGAATATCATTTATAATTACCAAAAGGGCATCTCCGCTACGCTTGATTGTCTCTACATATTCCCTTTGAATCTCATCAATATCAGTTTCCAAAAGAAGTTCCGTAAAACCTATTACACCGTTCATGGGAGTTCGTATTTCATGGGACATATTTGCAAGAAAAGCGCTTTTTGATCCTGCAAGCTTTACTGCCTCATTTTTTGCCTGCATAAGCTCTTCTTTGAGATTTTTTGTTCTTAAAATAGCAGAAATTCTTGCGTTGAGCTCTTCTATGACAAAAGGCTTGGTTACATAATCATCGGCTCCGCTGTTTAAACCTGCCACCATATTTTCCGAGTCAGTCACATGGGTCAATATTAAAACAGCAATATCTTTCAGCTTTTTATCCTGTTTTATAATTTTGCACACTTCTATTCCGTTAATGCCAGGCATGACTATATCAAGGAGTATTATGTCCGGCATTTGTTCTTCAAGTATTTCCAGACAGGTCTCCCCGTCTTTGGCAAGCGTAACTTCATATCCCTCATTATCCAGCACATCTTTAATCTGCATGCGAATAGTTAAACTGTCATCAACTATCAGTATCTTTTTGCCGGCAATCTTCATTTTTTCCAAATTCCTTAATTACTGGTAAAATATATTAATCAGAAATTTACAAACTCATTTTTCCTCATTCTAACTATATGATATTTAAGGTAAAAAATTGGTCAACGATTAATATTTTTCAATGCTTTTTGGTGGATTCGCTTCGCTTAATCCACCCTACAAACTACCAACTTTTATATAAAATTGTAGGGTGGATTAAGGAGCGTAGCGACGAATCCACCAAAGTTAACTGAAAAACCCAAAACCTAAAACTCAAAACTGCGGCTTTGCCGCTTTAGGTTATAAACCCGCCAATCTGACTATCTCATCAGAAATCCTGAAGTCAGGCAGAACAACAGAAGCTCCCCCCATTTCTATTGCGGCTCCAGGCATACCAAAAACCATGGAAGTGCTTTTATCCTGGGCTATTGTGTAACCCCCGCTTTTTTTTATGGCCGTTAAACCGACAGCTCCGTCTTTACCCATCCCTGTAAGCAATACCCCAACAGGTTTTATCAGAGGATCCATTGCAACTGATTTAAAAAGAACGTCAACTGATGGACGGCAAAAATTAACAGGAGGCGCCGTGGATAAACAAAACGAACTGTTTTTCACTGTTAAATGTCTTCCTGAGGGAGCCATAAATACTACTCCTTTACTGCCTGTTACCGGTTCTCCATTTTTCGCTATTTTTACCTTAAGAGATATGTTTAAATTCAGCCAGTCTGCAAATGATAACTGATAAGATTCCACAATATGAACCACAAGAAGCACAGGAAGGGGAAAAGCAGCGGGAATCTTGCTGAAGATATCCTGCACAGCCTTTGGCCCGCCTGTTGATGCCCCAACCACCAAAAGATTATAAGCATTCCCCTGCATGTTACCACAGAGAGCAGTTCTGCTTTCCCTGCTCTGCTCAACCTTTTTTTTAATATGGGTAACAACCTTGATCCTGGAAGCTTTTTTTACCCTCCCTACAAGTTCATTTTCCCAGTCAGCTCCGTCTTTTTCCATAAAATCCAAAGCGCCCGCTGCAAGGGCATCCATTGTTTTATAACCTTCCTGCCTGTTTACGGCTGAAGAATGTATAATAATCGGCACAGGCGTGTAGGCCATAATCAGACCCGTTGCCTCCAGGCCGTCCATAACAGGCATAACGAGATCCATGATAATAACATCAGGGAATCTTTCCCTTGCCATTTTCACGGCTTCTTCTCCGTTTCTTGCCTTCCCTGCAACCTGCATCCCAGAAGCATGATCGATGATTTCGGCTATTTTTTCCCTTACAGTTAATGAATCCTCGGCTATCAGCACCTTTATCATTTTATACCAGCCTTTCTATGGTTTCGAGAAATACTCCCTGATCAAATGCCCCCTTTACTATATAAGCCTGGGCTCCCACTTCAATTCCTCTCCGCCTGTGTTCATCTTTTGAAAGCGAAGAGACAATAATTATGGGGGTATCTTTATTTATTTCATCTTTTCTTATTTTTTCTGCAAGTTCAAATCCATTAATTCCAGGCATCTCAACATCTGAAATAATCAAATCGAATTTCTCTTTGTTAATTATTTCCATTGCCTCTTCACCTGATGATGCCATGGCAACATCATAACCGGCTGATTCCAGCAAGCCGCTTATAAGAACCCGGCTGGTTAAGGAATCATCAACGCAAAGAATACCGGCAGCAGGTTTTACAGCCTCTTTTTCTTCGGGTGATTCTACTGCAAAAAAGCTGGCCCTGCCCATGAAAGATTTAAAAAGCTCAGGGCAGTTCAACACCAATGCAGGTTCACCGCCACTCAAGATAGCTCCTCCAATAAAATGTTTTACTTCGCCAAGCCTGCCTCCCAATTTTTTTATAATTATTCTTTGGACCCCTAAAATTCTATCAACTGCAAATGCGGCTGTTTCATGACCCGATTTTAAAAGAACACAGGGAAATTCCTCATCGTTGCTGCTTTTACTCTTTTCAAGACCTAAAATATCGCTTAAACTTGAAAGAGATACAGGAAGACCGTCAATCATAACAGCTCCCCTGCCAGCGATGAATTCTATCTCTTTTTTTAAAATATATCCTGTGCGCTGGACCATGTTTAAGGGGAAAAAATATTTTGACCCTGACGATTCCACAAGAAAAGCATCTATCATATTAAGTGATAAGGGGAGCTTGATTATAAAACGTGTATACCTGTTTTCCATGGTCTCCATGTCAATAGAACCCCTTAAAGAATCTACTTTCTCTTTTACTATATCAAGCCCCACTCCCCTGCCTGCAAATTCAGTTATAATAGCGCCGGATGAAAATCCTGAAGCAAAAATCAGATATAAGGCATCATTATCACTGAGCTCTTTAGTTTTTTTCTTATCAATAATACCTTTTTCCAATGCTATTCTTCTAATCTTTTCAGCAGAAATTCCACGGCCGTCGTCTTCACATGTGATATAAACGAAGTCCCCTCTTTTTTTAAAATCTATAATAATCTGTCCCTCTGCCCCTTTGCCAAGCGCAACCCTTTCTTCTTCCTGCTCCAGACCGTGCACAGCAGCATTCCTGATTATCTGGTTTACAGGTTCTTTCAGCTCTTCAATAAGGTTTCTGTCCAGCTCAATTTCATCACCTTTAATAAGAATATTGATTTTTTTATTCAGTTTTAAAGACAGATCCCTGACAGCCCCCTTAAAATAATGGGATATGCCTGAAACCCGTTCCGATCTGATTTTATGTATAACATTGTACATACTCTCTGAAATCTGCTTTAATTCTTCAGTGGTTGTATCAAGCAGTGTAATGTTCTTATTCATTATCAAATGCTGGCCTGCCAAATCTGTTTTAACAGATAATTTTTTTATTTTATCAAGCGCCCCTCTCTTTATAGAACCTGAATCCTCAACATTCTCCAGACAGGAAAGCATCTCTTTATAATTGGAGATCATATTGCCGCACAAAACTGCATGTTTCTTAAAATTCGTATGGAGCTGTTCCAGCTTCATTGTTCCGATAATAAATTCACTTGCCTGGTTCATTAAATTATCAATATCCAGGATGGCAACCCTTAGAGTATCTCCGGAAAACTGATTTTTGACTTTTTGGTCGGGACTTGATATATTCGATTCTTTTAACTTGTCAGTATCTTTTGGTGCAGCCTCTATTTTTTCTTCTTTGTTTTGCAAATTTTGACGTTGTGCTTCCTGATGAATTTCAAGGTGCTCTGCTTCGAGATTACTACCTCCATCCGTATTTGCAGCCTCAACTGCTTCAAATTTTACAAATATTTCATCAATACTTATGAAATCTTCGGGCTCTCCTTTTTTTACTTCTTCAATTATTTTTGCAATAATATCTATGGTTTCAATAATCAGACTTATTTCGTGCGTACCGAGCTTTTTTTTATCATCCCTTGCCTTGCTGAAAAGATCTTCAACTGCATGGGCAAGTTTACCGATATTTAACAGCCCAACAACATGTGCCGCTCCTTTCAAGGTATGCGCGTACCTGAAAAGACTGTTTAACAGCTTCGTATCAGTCTGATTATTTTCAAACTCAAGGATATCCCTGTTAAGCTCATCAAGAATCTCTGCTGCTTCAATCATAAAATATTTATAAAGATCAGCGCTCATAATTCGCCTTTATCTGATTTTATTATATACTCTCAAGCGCATCTGCCATTTCCAGAAGATGTGCTGCTGTGTCGGAAACCTGCCTTGCGCTGTCTTCTGACTCACGCACAAGTATGGTTATATTTTCAACTTCGGCAGCGGCCTGTTCCACACCTGTTTTCTGCTGGTTTAGAGACATGCTTATTTCATCAACAGAAACAAGAACCTGATTTGTAAGTTCATTAATGCTGTTTAATGAATTCTTTGCCTTTTTAACACGGGTGACTCCTTCTTCAACCGCCTTCATACTGTCTTCCGTTGACATAATTGTTTTATTGGAATCAGACTGGATATCGTCAATTATAGACTTTACTTCTTTTGCAGACTCCACGCTTCTTTCAGCGAGTTTTATAATTCTGTCTGCAACAGCCATAAATCTCTTGCCTTCTTCGCCGGCGCCTGCCGCTTCTATGGTTGCATTATAGGAAAGGACCGTCACCTGCTGGGAAAGCTCATTAATAACATCGAGAACGACTCCAATCTGCTGTGATTTTTCCCCCAGTGAAAGCATATTGGCAGCGCTTATCTCCACCTTCTCCTTTATTTTCTCAATACCCTCTATGGTATCATCAAGATATAGATGACCATCAGCAACCTCTTTATCCGCATTTTTAACAATAGAGGTTGCGTTGGATGAGATATCGGCAACCTGCCCTGATGTTGCAACCAGCTCCTGCATAACCGAACCTATCTCCGTCATTGCCGCTGTCTGGCCGGAAGCGGCCTGGGTCTGCTGTTTTGAATTTGCTTGAAGTTCCTGGGAAAAAGAGCATATGTTTTTAGTTGTTTTACTTAAGGGTGTCATAATTGATCTAAAGATAAAAAATCCTGTTACGCCTGTTACAAGCATTCCTGCAACAAGTAAACTGATCATAAAAACCGACACAAAATGACCGGCAGAATTAATAACCTCCGCAAACTCTTCATCAAACACCCTTACTTTTTTTACATACTCTTTAATTGTCTCAACAAACCACCCATAAGATATTGTATGCCGTCCATATTCTTCCACAGTGTTTTGCATCATTATTATAGCCTCAAGATCATCTTCAACTAAATCAATTACTTCCCCAAAACCTGAAATCTTAAACAAAAATTTCTCCAGAAAATTTGTCTCTGCAAAAAACTTTTCCGTCTGTTTCTTCATTTCTTCGAGAAGCCTGGCAATTCCCATCTCTGATTTTTTATCTGATTTCTTTTCTAAAATGGCCTTTATTTCAGTTGCATTTTCCTTTGATTCAGTCAACTTTTCTAACTTGTTAATACGAAATATTATCTGATCAAGACAAACAATATTTTCCCTTTCATACCTTTGGAAATCTGCAATTTTTACAACTTCAACAATCCCGATTACAGATATTAACCCCAAAAAAATACACGTTACCGTAAGAAAAATAAAACTTTGCTTCATGCGCATATCTTTTATTTTTTTAAGCATAATTCCCCCCCCATTAAATAATCTTATTCAAAATCTACAGCCATATCAAGAAGCGCTACAAGTCTGCTCTTATGACAAACCTCTCCGGTTATTATCCTGTCGATGCCGGGTTTTTGACCTGAAATTTTTGGTTTAATATCAGATTCTTTTACCCTTATAAGATTCACCAGCCCGTCAACCGACAGCGCTGTTTCATACTTTGTATTCCTTGTTATCAGCAGCAGTGTTTTATCTTCTGCCCTGGAGTCTGCCTGAAGGAGATTATTCATATTTGTCACGGGAAGCAGCCTGTTTCTGTAATTAATTATACCAGGAACAGACAAGGGAGCATCAGGCACAGGGACTACCTGTCTGTTTTCAATAATCTCCTGAATCTGTTTCACAAGAATTCCAAACCGCTCCCTGCCGACAATAATAACGAGGTACCTTTCATACTCCTCCTCTTTTTTTACAATCTCCTGCCTTACAAACTTTTTACTGGCTTCCTTTAATTCAAAAAGAAGTTCTTTAAACTTTTCAGATTTTAATTTATTCATGAATCCCCTTCCTGCAAATCTGCTCCAGGCTCTTTTTTAAAAATCCTCCTGACAAGAGTTTTACTTTTTCTTCATCTTCTGCCTTGATTGTTTTCAATGCGTTTTTAAATGCACGGACAGATTCCTTTTTTTTTCTTTCCTTCATATATAAACTGCCAAGCCTGAAATATGATAAAAAAAAGTTGGGTTCTATAAACAGGGCTCTCTCGTAATCTGCAATAGCGAGGTGATATTTTTTTCTGTTTTCATGTATAAAACCCAAAACATAATAAGGGGCAGGTAAAAATTCGTTAATATCTTTTATCTTTTCAGCAGTGACAGCAGCTTTTTCCAACTCTCCTGAATTTACCTGTACAAGGGACTTTAAAAGAAGTTCTTTTACTCCTGCGCTATTTTTTTTCTCAATACTTTCAATCTCAACCCCGGCGCTTTCATACTCTTCCTTAAAATAATGTAAAAGCGCCTTGTTATAATGGTCATTATTCTTTGTTTCTTCCGTTTTTTTATTTTTTAGAAAAGGAGCTTTTTCCGGTGAATCTCCAGCGACCTTATAAATATTTTTTTCGGTTTCAATCTTTTCATTTTTACCAAAAATAAAAGTATTATTTGCCCGGATTCTTCTTAAATCTCTGTTTGATATATGCCCTGTTTCCGAATGGCCTAACACCAGGTAACCGCTGTCATTTAAGGATGTGCTGAAACCGGCAGTGATATTATTTATCGCCGGCTTCTCAAAATAGATAAGAACATTTCTGCAAAAAATAACATCAAAATTATTATAGACCAAAGGGAAAAACTCCCCTTTATCAAGTTTGATATTAAACTTTTTAAATTCCACCATTTTCCTTATTGAGTTATCAATCTTCATCCTCCCGGATTTTTTAATAAAATATTTTTCTATAATATCACTTCTTACACCTCTGAATGAATGCCTTTCATAAATTCCTTTTTTAGCTTTTTTTAAACATCTCGGATTAATATCAGTTCCAATTATCTGCACGTCCCTATACTTCAAATTTTTAACCGTTTCACTCAAAATAATGGCCAGTGTATAAGGCTCTTCGCCTGTGGAACAACCTGCAGACCATATTCTTATTCTATTCTTTTGGTTCAATATATGCGGAATAATAAATTTTTCAAAAGCCATGCACTGATTTTGATCCCTGAAAAAATATGTTTCAGGGATTGTGAGAAAATCTATCAATATATCCCATTCATCTGCCGAGCCGGGAGTATCAAGAAACCTGATATAAGTGCCGATCAACTGATTTCCAAGCTTTACTACCCTCTCAGACACTATCCTTGCTGTCCTGGCATACTCCTGCTGCCTCAGCCTTATTCCAAGCTTTTGAAGGACCATCTCGGAAAATATTTTATATTCATTTTTTGTCATGTTTATCTATCTTCTAATGTAAAATAATCTGGATCTAAAAGTGAAAACATCCTGCCTGTTTCAGTGAATATTGTACGGCCGTACTTTTGCCCATTTTTAATCTGTATATTCTCCTTATCTGCCGTATTATTAATTTTATAAAAACCCGACAGTTCATCAACGAGAATACAAACAGGGCTGTTTTCAGTTTTTAATGCAATAAACAGATCTTTTCTCATACCCTGTGAGTTAACATCATAAATATCTTTATCACTGACAACCGGCACAATTTTTCCATGAAGATTTATAAATCCTGTAATTGATCTGTTATTCCCATTTGCCGGTAAAATTTCCGGTACCCTGTTCACCTCTTGAATATCCGACACCTTTAGGGCAAGCTGTTCCCCATCCATGCCAAACTTTAATATAAGTATTTCATTATCCATAATCAGCTCCTGTAAAAACGGTTTACAGTTGACAGTTTACAGTTGCCGGCAAATCTGAACTGTAAACCGTTCCCATGTGCCCGTTATTATCAAGAAGCATACGTATTTTTTTTGACAGTTCTTTTATATTAAAAGGCTTTTGAACAAAATCATCGCATCCGCGTTTCAAAAGACCATCAACTTCACCGTCAGAGCTATACCCGCTCAAAAGAATTATTTTCACCCCTTGATCTATACCTTTTAAAATATCAAAAGCCCTGCTCCCTCCCATATCCGGCATAATCAGATCCAGAAGAATAAGGCTTATATCCTCTTTGTTATCTTTAAAAATATCTACAGCTTCCCTGCCATTTTTCGCTGTAAGAACCCTGTAGCCCAGATTTTCAAGAATCTTTGAGCCAACCTCTCTTATCATTTCTTCATCATCCACAAACAGTAAAGTTTCTCTGCCTTTCATAACTTTATCCTCATCTGTTTTTTTAGCATGGAGTATATTTTTAATCTCTTTTGATGCCGGAAGATATATATTAAAAGTTGTCCCTGAACCGATTGCCGAATCCACGTCAATGTACCCCCCATGAGCCTTAATAATCCCGTAAACAGAAGCAAGACCAAGACCGGTGCCCCTTCCCACCTCTTTTGTTGTAAAAAAAGGATCGAACATCCTTTCCATTACAGCTTTCTCCATACCTGTTCCGACATCTCGCACGGTTAGCTGAACATAAGAGCCAGGCTTGTCGATATATATATTTTTGCCGATTTCATAATCTGATGTGTTTTTAGTGCTCAAAAAAAGATCTCCTCCTTCAGGCATGGAATCAGCAGCATTGATTAACAGGTTAAAGAGAATCTGCTCTATCTGAACCTTTTCCACATTAACTCTATTCAGACCATTATCAAGTTCCAAATGAATATTAACCTGCTTTCTGGTTCTTCCAAATATTTCACATGCTTCCTTTATCAAAACGTTTATATCTTCAAAGCCTGCTTCATATTTTTTTTTACTGGAATACCCTAAAAGCCCTGCCGTCAGATGGGATCCGCTTTGTACCAGTTTTTCAATCCCTTTAAGCGCTGAAGCGTACCTGTTGCTGCCGGCTTCTTTAAGAGCTATCAGGAAAGCATAGCCTCTTATACCCATAAGAAGGTTGTTGAAATCATGGGCAATTCCGGCTGCAAGCGTCCCAAGCGCCTCCATTTTTTTAGCACGTTCCAGTTGGAGTGTTCTTCTTATCTTTTCAGTAACGTCTTTAATAATAATACCTGCCTTCTCTTCACCCGGAAAGGAAAGCATTTTAAGCTCAACCTGTCTTTTAAAAAAATTCAAAGGTCTATCACTGTTAACCGGCTTTAATTCAGCTATTAAAGTATCAAGCATTTTTTTAATTATGAAGCCGGTCTCATTGTTTAAAAGCTCAAAAAAAACTGAACCAAGCAGTTTTTCTTCAGGCATTCCAATAATGGATAAAACAGCCGGATTGGCATAGACCACCTTTGCATCAAAGGTAATTTCCATTACTCCTTCATCCATGCTCTCCAGTATAACTTCAAGATGCTTTTTCTCAGCAAGAAGCTCTTTGGTAATATCCCGTGCGTAAATTTCTTCAATGCCGATTATATTATCCGACTCAAATTTTTTATCCGTAACGTTTTGCTCAACCACTGAAAGAATATTTTCTTTCATTATGCCAAAAGGACCCTTTGCAATAAACCCGTTTACTCCGAGTTCCTTAAAATCAATTTTTTCTTCTCTCGCAATGGCTGACAGAATATAAATATCCGAATTGTTCAATTCGGACTTTTGACGAATAATCCTGCATAATTTTTTACCATCTATGTTCGGCATCACAAGATCTATAAAAATAATGTCAGGGATACTATTTTGTAATATCTCCAAAGCCATAAGACCGTCATTTGCCGTTAATACAAAATGACCTTTCTTTTCGAGAAAATGCCCAACTGATCTTAATATTACCGGATTATTATCTACTACTAATATTTTTTTCATAAGAATCACATAGTTAAGCTAATTAAGTCTTTTATTAAAAACGCTGATAACCAAAAAAAACCTGTATTTAAAAAAACATCTAAAAAAATCTTTATTTTAATATCGGTTTAATTTAAAAAATCTTTAGGGTTCGCAAAAAACAAGTTGGCAATTTTAAGTATTAAGGTGCCTGACCGGCAAGACGCGAACCCACAGGAATATCAAGATATTTTTGCACCTTGGGAACACAGCCCCTAAACTCGGTTTTTTTTAATTGTCTTGCATTTACTTTCCTTAGTTTGATATATTTTTTTGTGGTTATTTGGTATATTAATCCAAATTTTTCATAAAGGAGAGACTTTATGCTACAAAAGCGAACACAGCTTCTATCGATATTAATTATAGCAACCTGTTTATATTTGACAGGGTGCAGCACGCAAAGCATAAAAAGAAAAGGGATAAATGAGAACCTGCTTGATCAAACCAAAGCTATCCAGCCAACCTATATTAAGCAGGTGTACAAAACAATCAATGTGCCTGCTATGAGTGGATCGGTTTGCGACAACGATTCTAATTATGAACCAACGCAGCCTAAGGCCAATGACTTGATCGCAGAGCTAAATCAATGGGGCTACAACCTTGATGATGTGGATCCGGCTTATGAAATTAAAGGGACTTATGTAATAAATTTGGGCCCCAATATAGGACCTATAATTGCCTGGGATATTTTGATGGCCGTTCCTTCAGTTGTACTGCCTGTCCCGCTTATGGGCAGTTATACTTATAAATTAGATATTACAATCACCGATACAGCAACAGAAACATTACTTGGTCAAATCAAGGAAACTCTCAATTACAGTTTGACGGGATTCTCAATATGGGGGCTCATGGGAAAGGCAGCACAAGGAAATAAAGACATATTGTCTGTCGCTGCCATGCTGATTGATGAAGAGTTAAAAAGGCTTCACGCCAATAAACAAAGTATGCTCAAGCAAGCAAAACAACAATAAGTTTTCTGATATAGCTGCTCTCTATGCGTGTATAAAAAAAGTTTTTGTAACAGCCATATAATAAAATAAGGAGAATATAATTATGACAGTAAAGTTAAAACAAAGTTGCATATTAATCTCTTTTTTAATGATAGCAGGGTGTTTGACCGGTTGCGCGACGCCTATAGGAACCCAGACAAGCCACACGAGGATTCTCTCTCCGGATGAAGCTGACAATATCGGCGGCAGTTTTTTGGAAAGTTCAGATATACGGACAATTGCTTCCAGAATGTGCCCTGAAATATTGTCTGTTCCTGAAATTGCCAATGCCGAAGCTCCTGTTCGTGTAGCAATAGCCCCTATGCAAAATTCGACATGTTATATATTTGACAAAGACATTTTATCGAGAAAACTTCGTTCAGAGCTGGCAAAATACGCAAATGGCCGTGTCAGATTTTTTTCGCAAAACCAAGGCGGCCAGCGAATGAGAAAAATGATTATTAATGAGCAGGATGAAGATATGTGGGAAAAAACTCTTGCGAGCGCTGCTGATGTGCTTGTCGCTTCCCGTCTTATTTCTAATGCTGCTAAACCGGTTAAAGTAAGGCTTATTGCCCCTAAGAATGTTAATTTGACAGATATGAATGCTGACAGTTTCATGATTATGTTACGTTCGGCAATTCTGGAAAAGGCCGGTGGAAAAATTTCCTTTTTAAGTTCCATCTCGAATGATGGCAAAACAGATACAAATAAAAATGTTGATTACTGGCTCACCGGTGAATTTTTTGCCGAAAGTATAAGCAATGAAGAACTACAAAAATCCGATGCTTCGATAATAGGGTGGACGATAAACCAAAGTGAACATATAAACCTTAACAAAGGATCGTTACTTTTGGATAAGGGCTCTTCCGGTATGGTTACAGGTACGACAGTTAAAACGAAAAAAAAACCTAATGCAGCCAAACGACTTAGTGTTTTGTTAATAGATGCCAAAACTCAGAATATTGCATTTTCCAAATTACTTAAAATGGAAAATAAGGTTAAAACCGGTTTGGGCAGGGCTGATATTATTTTAACCGGCGATGTCAAAGGCCTCCACAAAGCGGCAGGTGGAAATCGTTCCGACTACATTTTAGTAACTTTTCAGCTTGTCGATTATCGCACCAATGAAATTTTATGGGAAGGTGAATACGAAACAAAGAAGGTTACAAACCGCAGCGCTGTTTACAAATAGAAAGGAGTATCTGAATGTATATGAAAATAACTGAAAAATTATTTATTTTGTTAATTTTTTTTGTAATGATTTCCGGGTGCAAAGCTGTGTATAAAACCGAGCGCGTAGCTCAAAGCAGGCTGGCAGGAGAACCTCAAGTTGGCTTTGTTCGCCCGGATAAATATACTATCCTGGGCACACGTTCAGTATGCGACTACATTGAAATCGTTTATGAAAAGAAAACAACCAATGAAGCCGGATTTCCTTTGGTCGAACTTGGAGTGCGAAATCGTGGGGGACAACATTTTTGGGATCTCAAAGGCCCTCCGATTGTATTATCTGTAAAAGCAACCTTCTATAATGCCCCAATACAGTCTGCCGGACCAACTGGCGCACCTGTTTACGAAACGAATTGGCAGACAGTTCGTATAGTGCGTGGAGATACTGCCCATTATCGAGTTGTTTGTCCAGTTAAAGAAGCGCGTCACTATCAATTAATGCTTTCTGAGCTCATTAAATAAGCAGGGAGAACATATTATGACTTTTAGATTATATTCTATAATAAAAAGTTGGAAAGTTCTTTCCATTATTATAGCAATTTGTTTCACGATGCCTGTCGTTGCTGCCGGTGCTGAAAATCAAAAGGAACTCAAAAAAATATCTGCTAAAGAACTAAATCAGCTTGAAGTAAGAGCGACAGAAGCTCGAAAGCTTTTTCATGCCGGACAATTTGAACAGGCAATTGATATATACAATTTACTTATCGCAGATATGACAGTTAATTCTCCGCTATATCTTTGTGAGCTTGGCACATGTTACTGGGCTGTTGGCGATATAGATAAAGCAAAACGGATATTTATGCAGACAGAGGTTTTATTGCGCGGCTTTTATGATGCCAAGTCCGAGAAAAAAGCAGTTAGCTTGTGGGGAGCCGAATCTTCTAAAGTATACAAGGGTGATCCATATGAACGTTCTTGTTTATATTTGTTTTTAGGTTTGCTGCTGTTAGACAGCGGTGATGTTGACAACGCTTTGGCTTGTTTTAAAAGCGCTCAGCTTGCTGATTCGGATGTTGTGAATCAGTTGTATCGTTCTGATTTTGGTTTATTGCAGCTACTTGAGGCATATTGTTATTCATGGCGTGATCAAGACGATATGCACGCCAGGTCTATAGAACTGGCGTTATCTTCTTTCCAGCAGACTCACCCTCAAGTAAAGCCGATTATGGGCAGAAAACAGGAATTGCTTAAACAGGTACAGAATAACAAGAAAGCCAGCGAGAAAGAAAAAAAAGATGTTGCCGACAAATTAAAAAATATCGATAAAGAACTTGCCGAATCCATTAGCACATTGAAAATGTCCTATTGCAAACCGATACAGGAAAACTTCAACACATTACTGCTGTTATGGACAGGCAAGTCCCCGGTTAAACAAAGATATGGCCAATACGGAGAAAACAGAGCTATTGTAAAAGCTCCTAATACTGAAGCAAATCATTACGAATTTTTAATTGATGACTTGGTATGGATGGATGAAATTAAAGGATTCGCCGACATCGCTCATCAGGCGACAACCCGTGGAGGGCGTCAAATGGATAATGTTCTCGCCAGTCAAGCGGCGTTCAAGGGTTTTTCCGACTCTTTTGGTGATTCGCTGATTGATAGTGCAGATGATGTGGGTGGATATGGCGGTTTGGCCATATTGGCCGTTGGTTTAATTGCAAAAGGTATTGCTGCAGCCACAAAGGTTGAAGCCGACATTCGCTGTTGGAGATTGCTGCCGGAAGAATTAATCCTTGTACCGCTTAACCTTAAAACAGGCAGCCACAAAATCAAAATAGCACATTATGATTTAATTCTAAAAAAGAGGGCATATGAGATTGAAGCAAACATATCTGAAGAAAAACCACTGAACGTCATCCTGGTTATCCCCCCTGTAGTGGTTAAGAATAAAAAGGGACAAAAAATATGAAAAGGGTTTAAATATGAAAAAACAAACCATTATTTTGTTATTTGTTATATGCAGTGCGATGTTTATGTGTTCATGTGCAACTTTGCCAAAGCTGACTGAGCTGCCAAGTATTCCAACATATAATTTTGAATCTGTAGTGTGCGAATCACCGGCTAATTGTGGTATTATGACACCTTGCCAATGGGTAAAAAAACATGAGACCGCTTTTCTTCCTGCCCTTGCCACTGAACTTAAACAACAGGGCATCCCTGTTTCAATTTTCTATAAAGGTGATTATCTAACACGGAATAAACGCTTATCGGTTGATAAGGTAATAGTAATTCGAAACGCTAAATGGAGAACTCTTAAAGCCTGCGACGGGTCATATACAGATGTTCATGTTTTTATTGATGTTTACAACACCGGCAGCAGTGAGGCTATAGGTTCTTTTGATGTTTGGGGACGTATGAATGGTTCAAATGTTGATCTCAAAGATTTAGCTCCTTACGCTTATAAAAATCTTGTAAAAAAAGCTGATTTCATGAGTGCTTTGTCAAAACACAGTGAATAAACTTTCTTATACAGGTGATCTTGATTCTGAAAATATGATTTATAGTTCGTCGCACATGATTTGATACTCTTTTTACCTTTATTAATAATGATGCTCTCGTAAAAAGTCGAATCTTGCCCCTGCGCTGTCATTCCCATGAAGATGGGAATCCAGTCTTTTTAAATACAAGGGGCACTATGCATCGTGCCCTACTACATGGATTCCTGCCTCCTCGGGAATGACGACTTTTTACGAGTGCATTAATTTTGATGGTCTCGTAAAAAGTCGAGATCAATTGGACAGTAGATTATGAGCGTTCGCTCATAATTGATTACAAATTAATAAAAATATATTTTAGCG
>Ga0190313_1000593_pt1 | contig 21243 bp, 17 predicted proteins | sample 4870071011_MG_FD_169989 | JGI IMG/M metagenome (GOLD analysis project Ga0190313, IMG submission 169989) | Hydrothermal vent sediment bacterial communities from Southern Trench, Guaymas Basin, Mexico - 4870-07-10-11_MG | ecosystem: Environmental > Aquatic > Marine > Hydrothermal vents > Sediment ...
TTCATGTAAAAACTTGGCAGCGTCGTCCCTGCTTATGCCGAACACGGTCTGCGTAAGGTCATTGGTTCCGAAGGAGAAAAACTCAGCCACTCTGGCAACTTCGTCGGCCGTAATAGCTCCCCGAGGCACTTCAATCATGGTGCCTACGTGGTAAAATACTTGTTCACCTTGCTCCTCAAAAACCTGACACGCCACCTCGTCTACGACTCGTTTCTGATCTTCCAGCTCCTTGACATGTCCAACCAGCGGGATCATGATCTCCGGCTTTACATCAATACCTTGCTTTTTAACTTCGCAGGCCGCCTCGAAAATTGCTCTGGCCTGCATGGCCGTTATCTCCGGAAAAACAATTCCCAGACGACACCCTCGGTGGCCCAACATCGGATTGGCTTCGTGTAACGCCTGAACTTTCGCCCAGATTTTTTCAAAAGGAACACCCATGTTTTTCGCAACCTCAGCTACTCCAGCTTCATCATGAGGCAAAAATTCATGCAGCGGTGGATCCAAAGTCCTGATGGTAACAGGTAATCCGTTCATCACCTGAAATATGCCTTTGAAGTCCTCCCGTTGCATAGGAAGTAATTTTGCAAGAGCTTTTTCACGTTCTTCTCTTGTTTCTGCAAGGATCATCTCTCTTACGGCAGAAATTCTGCGCCCTTCAAAAAACATGTGCTCTGTCCTGCACAATCCAATCCCTTCGGCTCCAAAGGCAAGGGCTACAATACACTGATCCGGTTTATCGGCATTTGTTCGAATACCTAGACGTCTGAATTTATCGGCCCATTCCATGAGCTTGCTGTAATTGCGGTAAACTATTGAATCTTCCGGTTTTAGATCTTTATCTACTAGGACCCTCAATATATCTGACGGCTGGGTGGGAATTTTCCCTTCGAATACCTCCCCTGACGTACCGTCGAGGGAAATCCAGTCACCTTCTTTCAAGACCTTTCCTTTAACCGTGAACTGACGCTTCTTGTAGTCAATCTCAATATCGCCGCAACCTACCACACATACCTTGCCCATTTGTCGTGCAACTAAAGCAGCGTGAGATGTCATTCCTCCGCGGCTGGTCAGAATACCCTGTGCAGCATGCATACCTCGGATGTCTTCCGGCGATGTCTCAATCCTCACAAGAATCACGTCCTCACCTTTGGCAGCCCACTCCTCAGCATCGGGAGCATTGAAAACTATGCGCCCGGTAGCTGCACCCGGCCCGGCATTCAAACCCTTCGCCAGCAGTGCACCTTCTTTTGTCGCCCTTTCCTTTGCGGCCATATCAAAGGTAGGACGAAGAAGCTGGGTGAGTTGTGCAGGCTCTACCCTCATAACTGCTTCTTCTTCGGTCAAGATTCCTTCTTCGACCATCTCAACGGCAATTCTCAGTGCCGCGAAAGCCGTCCGCTTCCCCGACCTAGTCTGTAACATCCAGAGCTTACCTTGCTGGATCGTGAACTCGATGTCTTGCATATCACGATAATGACGGTCTAATACCTTCCGGATCCGTTCTAGCTCGGCATAAACTTCCGGCATGGCCTCTTCTAGAGAAACACTGTTGGGATCAGTTTTTTGGGCTTTATTTATCGGCTGTGGAGTCCTAATTCCAGCAACAACATCTTCACCCTGCGCATTTATTAGGTATTCCCCATAAAGCACATTTTCTCCGGTGGCGGGATTTCGTGTAAAAGCAACGCCCGTTGCCGAATCCTCGCCCATGTTACCGAATACCATTGCTTGAACATTTACAGCCGTTCCCATGTCGTCGGGAATGTCGTTTAATTCACGGTAGGCAATCGCCCTAGGGTTATTCCAAGATTTAAAAACAGCACCAATAGCTCCCCAGAGCTGTTCCATGGGAGTTTCAGGGAAATCCACACCCAATCGCTCTTTGATAAGTTTCTTATAAAGCTCGACCAACTCCTTCAAGTCTTCTGCACTGAGCTCGTTATCGTATTGCACTCCACGATCTTTTTTGAGTTTATCAAGAACTTCCTCAAAGGGATCAATGTCGTCCTTTGCTGCCGGTTTAAGCCCCAGAACCACATCACCGTACATAGCGACAAATCGTCGATAGCAATCGTAGGCAAATCGTTCGTCATTAGTCTTTTTTATAAGGCCCTTTACGGTCTCGTCGTTGAGGCCGAGATTTAGAACTGTGTCCATCATACCCGGCATGCTGATTGGTGCTCCAGACCTTACCGAAACAAGAAGAGGATTATCGATGTCACCGAACTTCTGCCCCATGATTTCTTCAACCTTATGCAGGGCTTCCTCAACCTGCTCTTTCAATTCAGAAGGGTATTGCTCATCGTGCGAGTAAAAGTAGGAGCATACTTCGGTAGTAATGGTAAATCCCGGCGGCACGGGAATCCCCAATCTAGTCATTTCCGCAAGGTTTGCACCTTTACCACCAAGCAAATTTTTCATAGAAGCATCGCCATCGGCTTTTCCTGCACCGAAGAAGTAAACAAACTTTCGAGACATTTTTCCCCCCAATGTCCGATTTGCGTTCCATTACCTTAAAAAGACAAAAAACCACAAAACCCCATCTGACTTTCAGATGGGGCTATTGGTTATTGTCGGTATGCCAATTATAATGGTAAATCAACCGAAAATTACAGTTCCAGCCAAGAATCAGAATAGAGGGTGTGGCCAAGGATAACCCGGGCCGTTTTCACAAAATCTCGCTCTTCTTTGGTCAGTGAATCCATATCAATCGGTTCGCCATCTTCTACTTTGTGAACAAGGGCTTCCAGTTCGGGACGTTCGCCACGCGCAATGGCGTGCAATTCTGTGTCAAAACAATCTACTATCGCAGATTTCATGCCCCAGCGCTTCCAGATGATAAGCATCACTTGATTCAATATGGGACGCAAATGTTCAGGAGCACCGTTAGAGACATTGGACAGACCAATCGTAGAATTGCAACCAGGGGCAATGTCGTTAAACATTTTCATGAAGGCCAGCGCCGACATGATCTGATTCTGCTGTACATTGACCGGGGTTTGAATAGGGTCAACGTAGATTCTCTCAGGAGGAATGCCCATTTCCGTAGCCTTGTAAACAATTTCAGCACAAAGTGCACCACGTTCATTTTCATCCCTGGGCATTCCCTCAGGTCCCCACAGCAAAGCCACGAATTCGGCATCATATTCTTTAGCAAGAGGCAAAAGGGCATCCATCCTTTCGGGACGAACCATAATGGAATTAATCATGGCACGGCCCTTCTTATGGGCCTTCAGACCCGCTTCGATTGCCTTGATATTCGAAGTATCAAGAGCACAGGGTAAATCAACTACTTCATGAATAACAGGCACAAGCCAGCTCATCAATTCTTCACCATACTTTCCAGCAGGGCCAATATTCAGATCGATATAATCCATCCCGGCTTCCGCCTGTTGTATAGCCAACTCCTGCAATGTCTTGGCATCCCTTTCCTTAAGGGCTTTGCCATATTTTTTGCTTACAATGTTCAAATTTTCACCGATTAACTTCATACACCATGCCTCCCTTAATTAGAGGTGAAACGCAAACAAAACTCACTACAAGGGGATAATTATCCCCTTGCGTTATAATTGCAAAAACTTTTGAATTACTCGGGCTTAAAGACCTTCAGAAACTTGGGAATCTGGCTTGCTTCACGCGGACCAACAACTACATTCCAGCCGGGAAGTTCTTCTTCCAATTCACCGCTGATCGCTGCTGCATACCCGGGGATTACAACGCTTTTGTGCTTAATCTTGTCCGCAATGCCACACTTGTTAATAAATATGCCTACATCTTCACCGCTGAACTTGCCAGCGGCCCATGCGGTCATAACCGACAATCCCTCGGTATCCTTAACCAGCAACCAAGCCGGTTCACGACAGGCTTCGACTTCACCGGAAACAATAAAGTATGTCAATGAAAAGTTGCAAGTCACAAGCACCGGCGAGTTCTCGTCGGGATTGTTGATCGGGTAAATACCCGGCTCGGCTGTCATGGGTCTCTGAGGATCTGTAAAAATGTTCAGTCTCTCAAGAAGGAGCGGGTATACGCAATGAGGCTGCAAGTCGCTAAGCACCACAATTCCACCGTACTTGGCTATGAATGTGGCAGCAACAAGAGCTTCCTCTTCAGGGGTTTCTGCCATTTCATTGGCAAAAACGATGCTCGGGAAACCAAGAGGACGAAAACGATCAATCAGGGCAGCTCGACGCATGATAACATTTTGGATAAACTGAGTCTTCAATTTACGAGCACCCGTGTCGATGACAACGTCCTTGATGTCCATCTTGAGAAGGTTTTGGGTGATTTTGATAACGGTATCAAGCTTACCATCTCCTCTGGCTACCACGGGGCAACCATACTTCTTGGCCAAAGGTGCCATCTTGGGACCGTTTTTCATCGTAACAGCGTAAATCAATGGCTTACGATCCTTGGCCACCTCAAGAGCAGCCTCCATGACAGCAGGGTTAGGACTCATCAGAATCAAACTCGCGTCCGTCATGCCCATTATCTTCTCGACAAAAGCTTTGTATTGAGCAGGATCGTTACTCTTGTCAAGAAGGGCAAACAACTCCGGACGCATCATGACGCCGACGCGTTCGAACTGCAATGCCTTGAATCTATCAATTTTCCCCTGAATGGAACTGTCATCCTCATCACTAGTAATCAGGCAGGCAATTCCCGTCGGATTGTTAAAAGTTTTCTCATGGCGGAACTGTACCAACTCCCCACCAACCTTGATTGCATAATCTCCGGTCCCAATATTAACCGTGCGAATTGGTGGTGCCGATTGCTCGGCTAGTATCTTTCTAGCCTCTTCCGATACATATGGACATTGATCCAGTTCCGCCTTACCCGCTGCAAGGTTCATAGCAAAAGCAAGACAGGTAGCAACACCACACTCCCCACAATTTGTCTTGGGCAGTAACTTAAAAATCTCAATTCCGGTCATTCCCATAGCCGAATCTCCTCCTCACCATTCCAGCAGAAAAATAAAGGGCAAAGCCCATGAATGGGCCTCGCCCTTACTATTTATCTCTTACCAACCTTCATCCTCACCTTCACCACTACCCCATTCAGCTTCGCCTTCCTCTTCACCCCATTCAGCCTCACCGGCTACTTCTTCCTCAGCCGGAGCGGCGGCTTCTTCTTCAGCCGGGGCTGCTTCAGGCATTGCTTCACCAAGAATCGGCGGCATTGACAATGCTGGATGACCTACTTCTTTAAGGAAGGGCAGAATTTCGTCTTCTGTAACTCCCTGTTCCTCGGTGGCAATCATATCTATCAAATTCGGTATACCGATTTCTTCACCACGCTTGATAAGGCGCTCGCGAATTTCTTCCTTAAGCATCTTCGGCATCCACACAAGACGTTTGATTCCACCATCACCGGCGATGAACTTACGCTGGGTTATGTTGTACTTACTATGACCAACGAAACCCGGTGTCACGGCACCTCCACCGATGGTCCCCGCCAAGGTTGTGAATTTCATACCACACGGGGTCATACCTGTGTATTCACGATTAACTGTCATGACCCCATTACAGAGCGGAAGCACAGCGCAAATACATTCACAACATCCGCAGGTAGTCATCGGATCGTGCACAACACTGTAGAAATTGTAGCTCTTTACCGCTCCTCTCGATGCCTTTTCAACAAATTCATTTACTCCCTTGAAATTACCCAGCACTGGATCCAGCACTTCGCCCTTGGGCACCGGCTGATTCGGACCCGTTGGGTTAATTTCATAGGAAGCTTTGCAATCAAGCCAGTTGTATGCTCCGCACAACCCTGTTCGTTCGGGACTTACCACGCAAACGTGTGTCGGTGCAAATGACTGACAGAGCGTACAGGAGTAGAAAATCTCCGTGGTTTCATCGGTCATTCCTTCAATACGCTCATCACGGATCCTGTACCTTTCCTGAGCTTCCTTCAGCAATTCACGCACCGTGTCTTCTTCGGTGTAAATCTTAACCTGACACTTGTCAAAAATAGCTCCAAAATCCTGATGTAGTTTTGCATGTAGAATCTTTCCAATGTGCTCGAGCGTAAAACCCTTCTCAACGGCGGACTTGCTGATTCGATACCAAGCAATATCGCGCTGTCCTATATGCATGACACCTTGAGCATAGTTTATCAAGTGGTGAATCTGACGCTCAAGTATCGGCTCGTAATCTTCCTGCATCTTCCTACCAGCAATTTCGACAATAACACCAAGGGGAAGTGACGAACCAGGTTCCACATCCTTAATGTCCGGACCAACAATCTCAACCCTACCGTCCTCAACCGCCTCCATATCGGCTATCTTAACTAGCTCAAAGCAAGGACTCTTACCCCCACCGCATTCAAGATAGACATCATCTTTCCTTACTCGCTCACCCTCAAAGGCCGGACCGTAGGCAACAGGTACAGGCACTTCTGTGATTGTGACCTTGAGACCCCTGACCTCAATTGACTTATTGACAATCTGATCATGAGGCACATTGGCAACAACATGCTCGTAAGTACATACACCGTAGGGTAGAATTTCCGGAATATCCGTGTCTGCAATGGTCGGAAAGCCCCAGTTAACCGCACCGGCGGCATTGGCTGCCCATTCGGCGTTTACCTCACCCAGAGCGTTCACAAAGGCAAAAACTCGGTCTTTGTTATAAAGCAAAATTCTCTTGTAGTCACCGGGACTAACTCCACCAAAAGCCATAGCCACTCTGTTGGCAAATCCCAGAGCAAAAACAGTGGCAGAAATATCGGGACCAAAAGGAACAAGCCGTGTAGACCAACCTATCTGCACGCCCGCTTCAATAAGCTGATCCGTAAAAGTTGTGCCGTAGTGATTAGCACACATGAAAACATAAAGATTCTTTTTCTGATACTCCTCGGCAATCATCTTAGCAGTTTCGGGGTCTGGCGCAGCACCTACAATGGCAGCAAATCCAGGAGCCGTACCATCGACGAACTCAACACCGCGTTTTCTCATAATAATATCATCTGCAGCTCCAACCCACTTCTTACCATTTTCAAGGTCAGGATCTTCTTGAGGATAATAAAAATCAGGGTCTTCGAGATACCTGATAGCTTCAACCACTTCTTCTGCCAGCAAAGTTGCCATACCAGCGTCAAGCATATTCCCCAAAAAGGGTGTATGAATTCGCTTGCTCAGATGTGGAGGAAGTAATTCACGGCATCTCTTGAATACAAACTCGGCATCTCCGAGCTTTTCAACCTTATGTCCCAAAATGGAATAAATTATCGGCAGATAGTAAGCTGTATTCGGGAAACCAATGGGCTCGTTAGGCCCATACTTATCCATTGTTTCTTTCCACTTACTCTCCGCCCTCGTTACTATGTTATATGCTCCCTGAATGGCAGCAAAAGCTACTAACCTAGACATACCTTACTCCTTTTCTTAAGGATATTTTCAAAATCTTTAAAGTTCCTTCTCAACATCCCTTCTCATCGATCCGCCCAACCTTCGCTGGTTGGACTTATCGCTCTTCCCCAGGGAAGCAGCCTTGAAATCACGCCGCTTCCCCCTTTACAAATTAAACCACATCAAGAGCTCGTCTGTCTGCCATATCGAAGAGTTTGCGCTCCCTCGGTCCGGTGATACCGAGAGCTTCACGCTTCTTATCGATATGGGCGATCATCATATGAGCCATCTCAATCGGATCCTCAGCAAATCCCCACTTGCCAAGTCCCAGTTCTTCCAGTTCTTCAAAGAGATGCTTATAGAACTTCGTTCCTTTAATAGCCGGGAATGTAACACCGAATACTGTGTAAAGACCCGATGCAACAAAGTAGTGACCAATCGAAATAGCTTTTTCACTCATCCATTCGGGCGCCGCACCTGCCGCCGGCAGATCGGCAATACTCTCACCAAGGCCACCTGTTTTAACTATTTCGGCACAAGCAATAAGAATTCGGCTATTATCGACACATGAACCACAACCCAGCACAGGTGGCATACCAACGGTTTCGCAGACTTCGGCAAGCCCGTCACCCGCAAGCACAGCCGCATCAGGTTTCAGGAGTCCTGCCTTGGCAAGTGCAATCTGAGAACACCCTGTTTGAATCACAAGCACATCATGCTTGATAAGCTCTTTCACCAGTTCAACATGCACCCAATCATGTCGCACACGAGGATTGGTACAACCGACAACACCGGCTACACCTCGGATCTTGCCGTTGATGATGTTTTCATTCAAAGGTTTATAAGAAGCCCTGAAGGTACCACCCAGCATGTAATTGATATATTCATGGGAAAAACCGTGGACACCCATATCCACTCGTTGAGGAATAACTATCTTCTCAGGCCGCTTGGACTTAAACCTTTCAATCGCTTTCTCGACAATCTTGTCAGTGCACTCTCGAGGATTTTTTTCATCCAATTCAATGTGTTCCGCCCCTTCGATCCAACACCTGGGGTTGGTGGTAAACAGGTAGGTACCATAGCACTTAGCAACCGTTGCAAGCCCTTGCTTTATGCACTGAACATCAACAGCCATAGCATCAACAGCCCCTGTTACCAGCACCGCTTCCGTGCTCATAAAGTTTCCAACATGAGGAACTCCATGACGACTCAACACTTCGGTACCAGAACAACACATTCCAGTAAGATTAATACCGGCCGCACCCGCCTCCTTGGCTTTCTCTATCAACTTCGGATCATTAACCGAATCAATCATAGATTCGAACAAATTAGGCTCATGACCGTGGACAATAATGTTAACATGGTCTTCCTTCAAAGCACCCATGTTAACAGGAGCAACAAGGGGCTTCGGAGTACCGTACAGAATGTCAGATATCTCAGTTGCCACCATAGAACCGCCCCAGCCATCGGATAGAGCTGTCCTGGAACACTGGCGTACAATATTTTCATAATGCTGATCAACACCTATATGAGTACGGTGCATAAGCTCCATGATTTCTCTCATGGAACCACGAGGTACAATCCCGAGTTTTCGCCAGGTTTCCACCGTCTTCGGAGGCACTCGCTTAACAAAGGGGATTTCTCCCTCCACCTGAGTATAGGTTTTCTCCAGCTCCTCACAGAGCTCCTTTGCTATCTCAAGCGTATCTCTGGGCTCCTTAATTTCAACTTCCTTACCATCCCGTTTAACCTTTTTCTTTACTTCAACCTCAATGCCTATACTCTTCGCCACTTCACGAAGCTTCACTTCATCTTTTATCTTATAGTCTTTAATAGTACCGTACACTACCCCACGGAAAATATCGAGCATGCTCATACCATGGTCAGTATGAGCAGCAGCACCACTCGCAACCATTCGAGCAAAATTACGAGCTGCTATGGTGTCAATGGTAGCACCACACACACCTGTCCTAGAATAAGGATCTTTTGGATTAAGGCGGCAAGGCCCCATTGCACAATGCTTACAACAAGCGGAATCAGCTCCAATGGGGCATGGTTTCATTTCAGCCGCACGAACGAAGGCCGTTTCCACACCATCTTCTGCGGCCTTCTTAAGCATCATAACGGTGGTTTCACAGATACTGAACTCATTCCAGTTGTACTCTTTTTTCTTTTTTTCCTTTGCCTCTGCCATGTTACACCTCTTCTCCCCTTCTGGGGTTTATTGTAATTACCCTGTTTCCTCCAGAACCAAAATCCACCTAAGCCATCATCTTCTCAATGTAACTCTTAACAAGCCTAACCGAATCGGGGTGCCTCAGAATAAGAATGTCCGATCCGGCAAGCAGGAAACATATAGCTGTAATAGCTTCCATCAAGACAGCCCTGGTCTTTGGATCCCCAAGCTCAGGCGCTTCTTCTGCAGTCTGACCAGCTTCCTTTGTTTTCCACACCTCGATACCAATGTTGTTCACCATCGGATTGGCCAGTTTATCATCACCTTGAGTCAATGCCGCCTGGGTAATACGCTCCATGACCGAATATGAGTACTCCATCCCGTATCCGAGAGCACCAGTTGTCGGATCTATGAGGATTTTATCTTCCTTAACGCCAAGATTGCCTAACAATACATTCAACTGCTTTGCGAGATTCACATCAATGGGAGTAGATGCCACAACCACATGATCATACCCCATGCACGCTGCACCGATTTGTTTATGATCGCCTTCCTCAACGGGCGCTAGGGCAAGATTCTTGCCAGAGCACTGCTCTGCCACCAGACGCATAACTTCAGTATCCTTTTCGTGATTTGCAACTCCCCAGACAATCACCGGCACATCAACCGCATCAACAACCTTTTTTACAACAGCGGCTACTTCATCAGCAGGCTTGTCGTCAGCATTAGGATCGGCGCTTCTGGTCTGCAAAGCAATAATTTCCGCACCGTACTCGTCCACGCATTTCTTTGCCCACGCTACAGGGTCACCCAAAACATCCTTAAAAGGCTCTTTTGCTGTTTCAGGCCAATCGTCCCCAGGATCTTTGTCCCACACCTCCATTGCTATCCGCGGCGGATGGGGCATTTCACCTTCAAATGTATAAAAAGGGAAACAAGACCTCCCCCCCACGGTGACAGCCTTATCTCCGGTTCCGATAGTTACTTCCCGAATTGCTCCTGTATATTTCTGCTTTGTCGGTTCGAAAGCCAAGGCTATACCTCCTTTCTGGTTACCTTTTGATTTTGCCCATTATTACCCATGCCTCCAATTACCATCTACATCACGTAACCTTTCCCCCTCGTCTCGCCCCTCAGAAATAAAAGAAAAGCCTGAGCCTACCTCGAAGCCCAGGCCATCCGAGTTAATGCAGAAAAAATTTATTTTCTCTATCAACCTGTGGAACAGATTGATTCTTCTCCCTAACTCTTTGTGACTTCATGCACTATACTCGATTACCAAGCCAACACAGCCTATTAAGCTATTCTCCAGTCTCCAATCCTTTAAAGAATTCCCATTTCTGTGTCAAGCCAAATTCTTGTGAATGAAGATTCAAATTCCCAATTTTCAAAAACCAAGAGGGATAATTCTATCTTTTTTAGCATCAGACAAAGTTCTTATAACAGGATCGTGCTTTTTTTCACGATGTATCCTTTCAATAACAAGCTTGTCCCCCTTCCATACCAGCCTCACGGTGTGATAAGGTGCGCACAAAATTGCTTGCTCTTTTGGTAACCGATGCCAGGTAAAATGTTCCACAAGTTTACGGGACCAGTGGGATGGATAATAATCATAAGGGTTAAATTCAAAGCACCCGTTAAAGAGGATTGAACGAACAACAACATGGCGAGGTGGAGCCGGTATGGCTTTTCTTAGCCGGTATTCTACGATCTTTTTTTGAGCATTTGTAATTTCTTCCGAAACTATTTGTGTCGGAAAAATATCTCCATCAGGATCTTTGCCGAAATTTCTTCTGACACTTATCACATCTAGCAAATCCTTTAGTACCTTCCTGGTGTCCCAAAAATCCAAATCGGTGTATAAGTGAAATTTGTATCCCCTCTTCCTGGGATGCGCATAAAGTATCTTAGCCATTGCCTTATAACCTTTCTACCACACATTATCTACATCATCTACATCCGCAGCCACAGCCACAACCATCACCATCCTTATCGCCTCCAAGATAACCAATGAATTCAATTTGATACCGCTCAACTAGGTTCTTAATCTCTTCACTATAAACAAAATGAATTAGGTATTCAGCTACCGAGGGTACTCTGTCAACAACGGGTTTTACTACCTCTTCTAGAGCAACATAATTAGAAGATACACAAAGCGTATCCAAGAATTCTTTGTCCTCAGAGCTTAAAATACAAAAAGGAAACCACGAACCTTTAGCGCCCTTTAAAAATGCTACGTAAAAGGTTTTCCAAGGCTGCGTACGTTCTACAAATTCTTCAAACTTCATGATTTCCATACCAATCCCTCCATTTAATGGATTTCATAACCCCAAACTTCCATGCAGGCAACCTTTTAAATCTAGAGTTTCATTGACTTCACCGTGTCCTTTGGGTTAAACCATGGCCGTTCTGAAATAGGGTTGAAAGATTATCAATCGGGAGGATAGCATGGCAAGACACAAGAAGATAGAAAGAAGACGCGAAATAGAACGGAGGAGGCGTCGAAGACGGAAAAGGATGAAAATGCGGGCAAGAATGATGAGAGAACAGGAACTATCGGTGGTCGCAACCGATGAAAAGCCTTTGGAGTCCGAAAACTAAAAGGAAGAAATAAGTATGGGGCTTAAAAGCGGTAGCGTCAATGTCACCTTTTTTTATGTTCCAGAGCCTCTGACAGAAGATTTCTGGAATTTTATACACGAAAAGCTTACGGAAGGTAAGTTTCGTCCGTGTAGCAATGATGACGTTTCCTGTCATGGATTCACAACCTGGGAGGACATTTTCAGTGTTGATTTTGAAGATCTGGGCTATCGAAAAGGCGAATATTTGGCCTTTTCTTTCAGGCTGGATAAAAAAAAGGTCCCTCCCATGGTTGTAAAACAACACCTGAAAGAAGAAGAAAAAAGGTTTTTTGAAGAAAAGAAACGTCCACCATCAAAAAAGGAGAAGCAGTTCTTAAAAGAAACTGTCGAAAAAAAACTCCTGAAAAAGGCTTTTTCCTGTCCAATGGGGTTTGAGATTGTCTGGAATCCCATGAATCATGAAATGATGGCCGGTACCACGTCGCAGGGGCTTCTTGAGGCTTATCTTGAGCATTTCGAGCGCACCTTTCGTCTATATCCGATACCCCTTTATCACCTTCAGTGGGCTATTTATATGGACGGAATTCCAAAATCTTTGAAGGATTCTATATCACAAATGATAAACCCGTCGTCCCCATCCGCAATCAAAGAGGGTCGCTTCATAGGTTATGATTTTCTACTCTGGTTGTGGTACATATCGGAAAAGGGTGAAAATGCAGTGGACATCCACGATAATAAAAAGGCTTTCATTAATTTAGGCGACAAACTTGTGCTGACCGATCCAAAAGAAGGTAAAGAGCGAACCGTGTGCACAACCCCCAGTCACCGGCTGGAAGAAGCACGTCTTGCCCTCGCAAAAGGAAAGCAACTAGACGAAGCTCAGTGGGTTGTATCCGTTGATGACAGGGACTATTCATTTTTACTGGACGCTTCCCTGTGGACCCTGAGAAATCTAAAGCTCCCCATGACCGATAAAAAGTACGATCCCAACGATCCAGATGGTTACTTCTTTGAACGCATCTTCCTCCTAGAAGAACTTCGGCAAGTTTTGACTGAATTTTACGGCAAATTTTTAAGGCTTAGATTTGACAGCGCCTGGGGCACTGATGTCATGCCGCATATCAGTGAATGGGTGAACTTGATTCAAAGAGTCTGAGTTTCTTTACCACCTGTAGAACTGTGCAATACACCATATTCCTTGAACAGCTCAAAGACTCGATGTGCTCCTCCTAAGAATCTTTCTATGGAAAGCAATATCTGTGTTGAACTACGCCAGCGTTTTTGAGGTCTAACCTCAAGGCACTTCATGATTATTTCGTTAAGTTCTTCGGGCATATCGGGACGACAGACCTGAGGCGGTATGGGCTTTTGAGCACAATGTAAAATCTCACACTCCTCCACAGACTCACCTTGAAAAGGGTTTATTCCCGTCAACAGCTCATAAAAAATAACCCCAAAGCTATAAACATCGGTGCACACTTGAGACCGTTTTTCTCCCCACAAATACGTTCTGAACTGCTCCGGCGCCTTATAAGGAAGAATTCCAAGAGGTAGGTTGCGGGGATTAGTGTATTTACCACACCGACTTCTAAATAGTTTCCACAGTCCCCCCAAAGCAACCTTAACTCCTATGGAATTTCTTAACATTATCCGCGACGGACGAAGGTCCAAGTGATATATTTTACGTTTTTGCTTATCCCGTCCCAGATGTGTGTGGAGATATCCAATTCCCTCTAGAATTTGATATGCAATCAGGCACGCTTCTTCATAAGAAGGTTGGGGATTCTCTGACATGTATTCTATAAGTGTTTTTTCATAATAATCGCGCACTATGAAAAAAAGATTATCCAACATCGCCACATCATAAGGAATATCAACATAATCGCTCATCATCATTTTGCAAACATGTGCCCATTCGATTATATCCATTATGGAAAGGCAATCCCGCCATGGGATCATAAATGTATCAGCAGCATAAGTTTTGCCCGTTTGCTTACAGAAAACTTCAAAAACAGCCCTTGTTCGACCTATGTGCAAGAACTCCCTGATTTCATACTCGAATATATCACCTGCCAAGGTCCATCCATTATTAGCATCGCTCCAGGAATTGGCCACCCTACCGACGAAATTGTAAAGTGTGCTAACGTGTTCAGACACAAAGGCTTCTGAAAATCCGGTCCACTTAGTATGTTCACCCGCTACCTGAGGAATTTTCTCCTTTCTAGCCATTCTATTGCGAAATTTTTTCTGCTGGCATCTTGACATCTTGGCTAGCAAACGTTCCCTATCTTCAGGGCGGAGGCCGGGCTGGGAATAAACAGTTTCATAATATTTTAATGCTTCCGACCATTTCTCGGAGTTGGCAGCACAATCTCCACACAACTCATAACACTCTTCCAACCGGTAGCCCGTCGCAGCAACAGCCTTTAAAACATCTATAGCTCGATCCCAATCGTGGATCTGCATCAATGTCTTGGCATACTGGAACTGGGATTCTGGATCGCTTTCCTGATCCTCTATGGTAACTTCAAACGAAGCGATCTCTGACTTGCCATCCCCATCTTCAGTTCCATCCGCCTGAACCGCATCTTTGACACCCACAGACCAAGGTGCAATCGACTCAATAATTTTTATGTACCTAGCCTTTTCCTCCTGGCTTAGATCGCTTTTCGCTATTTCCTCACACAAAGCCACTGCTAAATCCTGAGCAGCATCCTCTAAACCCTGGGATGCATAAACTTCCAATTCAGCAAGTTTTTCTTTCAAATGCTCACGAATATCATTACTCATAGCACTACTTACACAATTGATATCCACCGTTAGCTTGATAGCTGCCTTTAGCTACATTCCTCCATCAAAATGGACTCAATATCCAAAACCTCAACTCTTTTTCCGGTAAAGGTGTCAGCAACGCCAAGGACATGTTCCCTGTCTTCTACAGCCCTGAATGCCATAACCGTTTCAGGTTCTTCTTCAGGTAAAGCATCCGCAAGAAGCAGTCCATAGCGATGCCCGTCGGATATAAACACAACAGCGTCTTTCGTTTTGGAAAATTCATCCCGTAAAAGAAGCGGAAATTTGAGGTTTTTTAATTCCCGAGCAGAAAACCTATGCCACCGATCGGAAACCCCATAGTAGATACTTCTAAAAAAGGGTTTTACATCTTTTAATGTACCATAACCTCTTTTTACTATACGCACTAGTTTTTTGCGTGACACCGTACAAAACCTGACCACAAAGGCGAAAGGAATTCCAACAAGCTTTCCATCCACTTGGACGACTAGAATCCGCTGCATATCTTCAGGAATAACAATGGATTCTTCGGTTCCGATTTTTTCAGAAACAGGTTCCATTTTCTTTAATTTTACCATTTTTTGCAATTCCGAAAGAGTTACAAGAAGATCCTTTTCCAGATTTTTCAATTGGTCCGCATATTTTGCGTAATTATTCTCAATTCGAAGGAGATAATCGGCTACCGACTTCAATTTTGATCTCTGTTCAAATACCTTCCTTATCTTGTTAAGGACCCTGTTTTCTCGTTCCAGGCTCGATCGAACCTGAGTTATCAATGACGCTAGGTGATTCAGCCGACTGAAGATTTCTTCAAGCTCGGCGTGAGTTTCTGAACTGCGATCAGTCCTAATATACTCTGTAGCCTCTTCTACTTTTTCTTCCCGACCTGCTGCCTCTACCTTATGTACTATGCCTGATTCCGCCTCTTCAGCCGCTTCCAACTCCCCTTCTAACTTTTCCGATTCACCTCCGCTTAACTCTCCGCCCTCATCCACATCCCTCGAAACAGACGGAACCTTTAAGCTCAACTGACTTCTGTACCTGTCGAAACGTCTTTTTAGCTGCGTCAAAGCAAGCCTTTCATCAGCTCCCGCTTTTCTTTGAGCAATTTTGGAGAGAAGATTCAAGGAGTCACGCAGAATGGCCATGCTGGTATAAGAAACGTTATTTTCGTCTTGTGCAAACAAATCGAGTAATGTATCCAAGATATTGTAAATATCCTCTACTTCCTCTGCAGGCTTGAGACAATCCCTAAGGTGATCCAAAGCCTCCCGTAATTTTCGAAGGTTTTCCCCTGAAAACTCCCAATCTAAAGCAAGATATGCAATATGAACCTGTTCTAAAGAAAGGGAAACCTCGTTGCTCGGTTCTACCTTTCTCACTTCTTGGTCTGCTAGGGATTCAGGTAGATCTTTGAAAGCTTCCGGTGCTTTGACTGCCTCCACTGAATTTAAGACTTCTGAGGAGGTTTCCAGTTTCTCTTGAGTTTTTTCCTGTTCTTTCTCTTTTTGCTCAACACTTAAAGTACTCTCAACTTCGTCAGCAGGCCGAAACAGTAGGTCTATCCTTTCATCTATAGCTTTAGTTAAGTTTTCAATATCCAAATCCAGATCCTCTTTCAGTTTGGCAATATCAGGTTTACTCACAGCAGCGCCCAGATCAAAATAATTGTCATGCTGTTTATCTTTCATGTCATCTTTTGCCATGCGGGGCTCCTTGATTTACTTTACAAGCTTATTTGCCACTACGCGTATTGTTCTTTTAGTAATTTCTCGAAGTGTTTCAAACACCCCTTTACCCAGTACCGCACTAGCCTCAAAAGCCGGAACTTTCAGCATTGAATTCAAATCTTCTTCCATTTCGTCTACACTTAAAATTGGCACTCCCGCTTTGGCAAGATCTCGTTTATTGTACTGAAAAACCAGTGGAATTGTTCTTATATCGATGGCATAAGAGTTAAGATTTTCTGTGAGATCCTTAAGGCTTTCTATATTCCTCTGGCGCTGTACCCGCAAGGAATCGGCAACGAAAACGACACCATCCACTCCTCGAAGCACTAAACGACGAGTTGCAGCGTACATGACCTGACCAGGCACCGTATAAAGCTGAATCCGAATGCCGAGGCCTTTTATCTTACCTACATTAACAGGAAGAAAGTCAAAAAATAGCGTGCGGTCACCTTTCGTGTCAATTGTCACCATTTTGCCAGTGACTTGTTTATTCATTGTTTTATAGAGATAAACCACATTGGTAGTTTTTCCGCTTCTTGCCGGTCCATAGTAAACAATTTTAACCTGCAGCTCTCGTCTGGCAAGATCTATCAATGCCACTGTATTGCCCCGTTTTTAAGCTCCCAGAATTTCCATAATTTTCTCGGCTGCTTTAGTAGATTTCAATCGGATCAGACCAAGTGAAACACTTTTGTCAAACACAACTATGAGTATATATTCTTCGCCAATCTTGCTGAAGTGCAGATTCTTCTTTTCCCCTTTATGGAAAAGAAGGGTGAAATCTTCTTCTCCGACGAGCTTCGCAATTTCAGCGGTCGCGCCAAAATTTGCTGCAGATAAAGCAGCTAAAGGGAGAATATCTTCCAAAGGATAATTTCCACAATCAACGATCAAGGAACCGGAAGAATCTACCAAGATTACATGCTCAGCCCCATTCGCCAGTAACTCTGTCCTTATCACGTCTTCAAGCTGTCTTTGCTTTTCAACCGTTAATATCATGTCCATAGCCGTTCCTCAATTAACGTGTTACTTCCAGCTTACAATATCTGCATTTTCTCCCTCACCGCCTTCCTGGCCGTCTGCACCCAGCGAGTAGAGATCATATTCTCCATGTTCACCCGGACATTTATAAACATAGTCATGGCCCCAAGGGTCCTTGGGAATATCTTTTGGCAAATACGGACCATCCCAAGTTTCATATCCAGGATTTTGTCTGAGGGCTTTGAGCCCCTCTTCGGTAGATGGGTATTTCCCAACGTCAAGTCTATATGCATCCAGTGCAGATTCAAAGAGGGCTATTTGAGCCTCGGCGGCTTTTTGCTTGGAAAAGCCAACTTTCTTAAACAACTTGGGCCCCACCAACGCAGCAAGCAAGCCAAGAATGATCATTACAATTAAAAGTTCTATTAATGTAAAACCTCTGGATGAACACATCTTTCGGAATTTCATCATCGTGATCACCTCTCCCTTGAGTCCATGCAAATCATTCTCAAACACTTAGCTTCGTTCATACAAGACCCGCTATAATACCGTCAAGCTAGTCTATCATATCTAAAATCACCCCTACCTTCATCATCCTCTCTAGGTTGTAAATCAGCCACAAGGAAAATCCCTACCAGCTCGAGGTTTGCTACAAAACCCCTATTCCACAAAATGAACAGTCATTATTTCTTCTAATGCTTTGCCTAACAGACTTCCCTGAAAAAGGGAATGATCGCGCATGTATTTGATTATACTTTGTATGTTCTTGTGTTTTTCCATAGCCCATGCAGGGGCGACCAGCTCATGGCGATGAGGATCTCCTGTTATTCGCTGAATGACAACATTGGGTGGAAGCATTGCCAGAAACAGCGACGCTATCTTAACATAATTCTCTCGCTCCATGCATGCATAACGTCCCTGTCTGTACCATTGTTCCAGCACTGTGTTTCTTACCACATAGAGAAGATGAATTTTCACCGCCTGAATATCCAGATTTGCGAGAAAACGGGCAGTCTGCAACATATCTTCTGGCCGTTCTCCGGGAAGCCCCAAAATAACATGCACACAAATAGGGATGTTCCGCTTACGTGTTGCTTCCACTGCTTTTACAAAAGTGGCTACATCGTGCCCTCTGTTTATCAGCTTAAGGGTTCTATCATGGGCAGATTGGAGGCCATATTCGAGAGAAACATAACAACGTTCGCCAAGTTCCGCTAGATAATCCAGCTTTTCATCATCCACACAGTCAGGCCTGGTACCAATTGTCAGTCCAACCACATCAGGAACTGAAATAGCTTCTTCGTACATTACCTTTAGTTTTTCCAAGGGTGCGTAGGTATTGCTATAGGATTGGAAATATCCCAAGAATTTTTCGGCTTTGTATCGCTTGCGAAGATAATCCTGAGCCTGAAGAATTTGATCTCTTATTGATATCGAACGCAAAGCCGCTCCAGTACCGGATCCTCTCGAATTGCAGTATATACACCCACCATAACCCACCGTGCCATCTCTATTCGGACAGGTCAATCCAGCGTCGATGGTCACCTTGTGCACTCGACATCCAAACCTTTCAAGCAGATAACTTTTGTAATCCCTAAAAGGCTTTCCCTCGCTCAACTCTACGCCCCCTGTCCACATTGTGTACGGAATTTTCACCCCGTTAAATTTTTCGGTCAAGCTTTATAAGCGTGAATACATATCCAATAATTTTCACTTTCATCAAACAGGATTTTGAAGTATCAAAAGATATAATATGGTACGTGCTGAACAGGGCGCCAGAAAAGTGAATTTCAGGGAGGAAGTGTTATGGAACCCTTTTTTGAAGAGCAATTACATCAGGTGAACATGCTCGAAGTTTTCAAATCCAGACCGATTGTTTACGCTCACCTTTCGAAAACCCATCTATCAGACTACCCCAGATTGTCAGATATGATGGACGCAGAAGTTTACGTAAAACACGAAAACCACCTCCCCACCCATTCTTTCAAGGTAAGGGGAGTGGTAAACTTTGTTTTTCGTGCCGATCCATCGTTGCTTGAAAATGGCCTTGTGGTGGCCACAAGAGGCAATCACGGTCTCGCCGTCGCCTGGGCATGTAAACAAAGAGGCATTCTCTGCAATGTAGTCGTTCCAGAAAACAATGATCCCATGGTTAACGAAATGATCATGGCCTACGGGGGGCAACTGATAGAACATGGAAGTGATTTCTACGAAGCTCAAGGCTATTGTGAAGAACTGGCTGAAAACGCAGGGTATTACTATCTCAGGCAAGGTAATGAACCGCTGCTCCTTACCGGCATCGCTACAATGGGACTGGAAATTTTCGAAGACCTGCCAGATGTCGACACTATCATAATGCCCGTAGGAGGAGGCACGGGTTGCGCCGCCCTTGCCTTGGTAATCAGGCATATTAACCCATCCGTTGAACTGATCGGTGTGCAGGCGGAAAGAATGCCATCTTTTTATCAGTCGTGGAAACAAAGGGAAAAGGTAACCGTCCCACCGGCAAATACCATAGCTGCAGGACTTGCCGCAAGAAGTGTATTCGATATTCCTTATTACCTTCTAAGAGACGCAATATCTGATGTAGTTCTACTGACAGAAGAAGAACTTGCTAGCGGTGTAAAGCTTGCTATTGAATACACTCAAAACTTAGCCGAAGTAGCGGGAGCCGCTTCGCTTGCCGCTGCTTTTAAGATCAAAGACAGGCTACGAGGCAAAAAGGTTGTGCTGGTCATGACGGGAGGAAACATAAGCTCAACTATGCTCTTAGAGCATATAAAGTAAAGGATCTCAGGATTCAGCAATAACCACCTGATCCACACCGTCCACTTCTTTTAGAAAAACATGGACGTGCTGGTTTCGTGTGGTTTTGATAGTGAATCCTGTGTATTGAGCACATATTGGTAGTTCCCTATGTCCTCGATCCACAAGGACGGCGAGGTGAACCAATTGGGGTCGCCCAAAGTCAACAAGAGCATCAAGAGCCGACCTGACTGTCCTTCCTGTAAAAAGCACGTCATCTATAAGAACAACATCTCTGTTGTCAAGAGGTACAGGTATATGAGTGGACCTGACAATAGGGTATCCATGCAGTTTTGTCCAATCGTCCCGGTAAAGCGTAATATCCAGCGTTCCCACAGGGACATCAACACCGGTTCTAAGCTGAATACGTCTCTGAATCCTCCGGGCAAGAAAAACGCCTCTGGTATGAATTCCTACAATTACAAGGTTGCCTACCATATTGAAATCATTAATGATTTCATCAGACATATCACCTACAGCTTTCTTTATTTCTGATTCGCCACAAACAATCGCCTGCTTCTTCATGGTCTAATTATCACCTCAAAACAAAGAATTTAAAGGATACCCCTCGTGGGGTATCCCGCCAAAGAGCCAAACTACAAGTACCAAAAGGAGACTAAAGTTTACTGTTAACCTACGAAAGGATCAATATATATAGAGCCTGTTCGAAAAAACGGATTAGAAGGATGGCAGCAGGTGTATTTTATGCGCAATTGAGGCGGGCATAGAGGGGTCTGGTATCTTTGCGAAGGTAAAAAAACAGAAGGAAAAGAAGGGAGATGAAGAAGCAGAAATTGAACAGGATTACTTTCCCTATTACGT
>Ga0190313_1000594_pt1 | contig 21235 bp, 22 predicted proteins | sample 4870071011_MG_FD_169989 | JGI IMG/M metagenome (GOLD analysis project Ga0190313, IMG submission 169989) | Hydrothermal vent sediment bacterial communities from Southern Trench, Guaymas Basin, Mexico - 4870-07-10-11_MG | ecosystem: Environmental > Aquatic > Marine > Hydrothermal vents > Sediment ...
CCGATTAAGGGGCACATCAATGCAGACGTTAATGGAGCGAGGAATATCTTAAGGAAATTCAAAAGGAAGTGGTTTGACCTTGTAACGGGACTCAAAAAAGTGGTTAAGATAAGAATCTACAAGTTGGGTAAAGGTATCTCCGAGTTCCTGCTTTTTGCGGGGATAGGAATAGAGGGTGGTGTGAACCCGCCCAGAGGGATAAGGGTAGGAGTGCCCTATCAAACTTCCTTAGAAGCTCCGTCCGTAAGGGCGGAGTAGTTCACTTGTTCGGGAAAACCATGCTATCTAACCCTGACACTCGAACGAAAATTCAACATAACGTGCATCATACGTACTGTGCGCTATATAAAAAACGAACATGCTGATCAAACGAAAAACCTTTAGTCCAGCGCAAATGTACGAACTAAATCATGCAATAGAAATAGCAGAAGACATAATAGGCGATCGCTTTGGTATATCCACATCTCAGTGGAAGCGATATCGTTATGACATCCGTTCTCTAAAAGACCTGAAGGAACACGAAATTGTGGACAGCGCCTACGCTCAGATTTTGAAATACGCACGTCACCCGGACCTGAGAACCATTGGTAGTGAAAAGGGGGAGTATTTTAAGATATGTTTGCAGGATCACGTAATTCTTCGAACCATTGATAACCACCCGGAGCTGAAGCTTTTATCCTTTATGGTCTATGTGGTCACCCATGAGTTGCTCCATGTTGTCAGGTTTGCCAGGTTCTTGCAGAGTTTTTACGCATCGGAAAATGAGCGCATCAAAGAAGAAGCCCTGGTGCACAGGCTTACCCATGAATTGCTGAGGCATTTAAAACTTCCCGGAATGCACGAAACATTGAATTTTTTTTCAGAAAAGGTACAAGTGGAAACTTTCAAGGGCGGAGGCATACAGAGATGAGTCACAGAATTTTGGACAGAGACCAAGTAGAACACATTGCAAAGCTTGCTCGATTAAGGCTAACTGAAGATGAGAAAGATCTGATGGCGGAACAGCTAAGTTCTATCCTGGACTATGTGGCAAAGTTGAATGAATTGGACACCACCGATGTAGATCCAATGCACCATGCTGTTGATCGCTCAAACGTGTTCAGGGATGATAATCCTCATAAGTCCATTGATCATAATGAAGCCCTTGCCAATGCACCGCAAACGGATGGAACCTTTTTTATTGTTCCGCGCGTTATCTGAGTTAAAGGAGTGCAACAAATGGTGGAACAGTGGACCATTTCGGAAATTCGCAGTAAACTTCTTAAAGGAGCAATCTCTGCCAAAGAACTGATTCAAGAGCTTCTGAGTTACATAGAAAACCACAATAGCTACATAAATGCTTATCTCACCATAACTGCAGAATCTGCTCTAAAAGAAGCTGAAGAATTTGACAATAACAGAAAGCTGCTTGAAGAAAAGCCACTCGGTGGCGTCCCCATAGCCATAAAAGATTGTCTTTGCACCCGCTTTATAAGGACCACGTGCGCCAGTAAGATTCTGGAAAACTTCGTCCCACCCTACGACGCTACCTGTGTTGAAAAGCTCAGAAAAGCGGGAGCTATCATTGTTGGGAAAACCAACATGGATGAATTTGCTATGGGATCTACGACTGAACACTCGGCTTTTGGCCCAACCCGCAATCCATGGGATACAGACCGGGTTCCCGGTGGGTCCAGTGGAGGATCCGCAGCCGCAGTAGCATCCGGAATGGCTCCGTGCGCCCTGGGAACAGACACGGGCGGTTCAATACGGTTACCTTCTTTTTACTGTGGTGTACTGGGACTCAAACCAACCTACGGCCGTGTTTCCCGCTACGGATTGATAGCCTTTGCGTCATCGCTGGATCAGGCAGGACCTATAGCCCGAACCGTGGAAGACCTAGCCATTTTGGCGGAAGTAATATCAGGTTACGATCCAAAAGACACAACATCCGTTAAAAAAGAGGTTCCAGGATTTTCGGAAATTTTGGGAACTCCGGTAAAAGGAATCAGGATAGGCATTCCCAAAGAGTACTTCCAGCATTCCATTGACCCGGAAATTGAAAGGGCCGTTGAAGAAAGCATTAAAGTATTTCGCACTCTCGGCGTGGATTTTGTGGAAGTAAGCCTTCCTCATACCGACTACGGAGTAGCCGCTTACTACATTATCGCCCCGGCCGAAGCAAGTTCCAATCTAGCACGTTACGACGGTGTGAAATACGGGTTCAGAAGCCCAACAGAAAAACCGGATCTTATGGAAATGTACCTCAATACAAGAGCAAAGGGTTTTGGGGCCGAAGTAAAAAGGCGCATCATGTTGGGAACTTACGCACTTTCGGCCGGCTATTATGACGCCTACTACATTAAAGCTTCAAAGGTAAGACGCCTTATCCAGCAAGATTTTCTGAAGGCATTTGAAAAGTGCGACGCACTAATAACCCCTGTGGCCCCCCTACAACCATTCAAAATCGGCGAAAAGCTGGAAGATCCGCTGGCTCTTTACCTCGTGGATGTGTTTACCCTGCCAGCAAGCCTTGCAGGAATACCTGGAATGAGTGTGCCTTGTGGCTTGAGTTCCCGCGGACTTCCTGTAGGCTTTCAACTGCTTGGAAAATACTTTGACGAGGAAATCCTTTTTAGGCTTGCCTATGCTTACCACCGGGAAATTGCGTATTCGCCCCAGATAGCAATCTTGTCATAAGGTCATAAGGAGAGTTTTTCATGAAAACCGAAATCAGCACATTCGCCGAAAAAGATCTTTTTGCAAAACATTGCGGTATAGAAATTATGGAAGTTGGAAAAGGATATGCAAAGGTCAGAATGCCAATTAAACAATTTCACTTAAACGGAGTGGGCATCGTACACGGGGGGGCAATATTCACCATTGCAGACTTTGCCTTCGCCGTTGCATCCAATTCCCACGGCACCGTAGCGTTGGCCATAAATGCATCTATTGCTTACTTCAAGGCCGTGTCATCTGGAGTACTGTACGCGGAAGCTCGAGAGGTGTCACTGACACGGCGCCTTGCAACATACGAAATCGTAGTTTCTCACGACGAAGAAGGAAAAATTGCACTCTTTCAAGGTACCGTTTTTAGGAAGAAAGAAAAAATACCATCCTTTACAATCACCTGAACGTGATTATTTTTCAGTAAAAGAAAGATTAAGATTAAGGAGGTGAGCGCTATGAATATAAGAACTGAAGTGTATAAAAGCATAGCCGCAGAGGCTCAAACGTTGGATTCAATTCCAGTGAATGACACGGCGCTTCCCAGGTCTGGAGGTGAAGTGGAAAGTGAGGAGAAGCGCAGAAAAGAAGTGGAAAAAACCGCTCGGGAGACATGGCTTGAAGAATGTATGAAGAATGTAAGGCAATTCATTCGCAATATTGATATCAACCAGCTGTAAAAGAAGAAGCATCTCCCTATTTCTCCGAACCCGCCGCGGCAAAAAGTAAACGCATCGTTTGGGATATCCCGAACGAAGGTTATTAATCCAGAAGCTATAGAGCTTTGTCGATAAATGCCATAGCCTGTTTTATAACAGAAGGCCAATAGAGTACTGCTGCATGCGAAACAGGAAAGGTTCGTTCAAGTGCCCAGCCTTGGGGAACCCTGTAAAGAGACGAAAGAGGTAAAACCATATTATCAACGGGGCTCCAGAGCTGCATAGCTTTAAAAGGTGGATTGCTCATTTTGTCCCGTGCTTCGGAAAGCAACTCACTTTTAAACCCAATGGACTTGGCCAATGCAAAATAGACAAAGGCTGTAAGTTTGCTCCCGTAAAAAGGAGCCCCCATGGCTATTACGCCCCGGACATTGAATCCTGCATCGTGTAATTCCCTTCCCGCTAAACCTGCTATTACTCCACCTAGGCTGTGGCCTAGCAATATAATGGGGGTTTCATCATTTGGAAGTTCCATAGTAAGAGTTTCCACCATTCTGCGAGTAACCGTTACAAAATCCTTTTCCCATGGAAAGTGATAAAGCACCTTCATGTGAAAACCTTTTTTTGGAAGCAAAAAACGATAAAAAATCCAAGCGCTCGGATTGTGGAAAAGGCCGTGTATGCACACCACAATAGCCTTTGGCCGCTCAGAACCCTGCCATTCCAGCCAGCTATGAAAAAATCCCATGGGATAAGTCAACACCAACAGGGGAATTGATGCTACACTTGTCAAAAATCCAAATGCCACCCTTAACAAGTGTGGCCCCTGCAATTTATAACGCTCATCACAACTTGCAAATTCATACCAGTAAAGAAAATAACTTAAAAAAGGAATAAACAGCCATAAAACCAGCACAAGGTCAGCAGTTCCTAGAGTCATGGCCTGTGCGCTCCTAATCCCGTTCTTGTCGTCTATTCTATAAGGCCCTGGCTATCGATACACCATAAACTTTCCGGGCCCCCGCTTCACCAAGAACGCGTGCAACTTCCCTAATGGTGGTACCGGTTGTTACAACATCGTCCACAACAAGAACATTTCTGTCCTTTACGGCCACCAGCCCTTTATCCGATAAGGCAAAGGCTCGTCTCAGATTCCTGCGTCGCTCTTTTCCGGAAAGTTTCACCTGAGGGACGGTATTCTTTACTCGAACCAGAACATTTTTGCCGCAAGCAAGCTGCAAGCGTTTTGAAAGCCAGCCAGCAAGAAGTGCTGATTGATTGAATCCTCGGGATATGAGACGCTTCCGATGAAGTGGTACAGGTACCACAAGATGAATGTCCTTGTCCTGAAAGTGCCACCGATAGCATTCATCCAGTAAACCAACAAGGGGATATAAACAAGACAGGCGACCATAAAATTTGAATCCTTTAATAGCTTCGGCAATGCAACCTTCATAAAAACAGGCAGACCTAAGCTCTTCAAAGGGCGGCTCCTCCATTAGACACTCCTGACACAAAGCATTTTCACCGCTATCCCCGTGTATCGGTATTCCACACCTGCGACAAATGTTACCTACAATCCTAGGCAATCGGTCGAAACAATCTCGACACCACCCGAATATTCCATCATCGTACACGAAACTACCGCAACCGGGGCATATGCGAGGACCCACAAAGTCGAGCAGTCTATTGCAGGCTTCAAAAAACCTGCTAATGAAGAAACTTTTGCTTTTCAGACTCCACCACATCTATGATTTCAAACAAAATATTGGGAAGTTTCCTGATCACCCTTTCCCAGGAAATCGTTTGAGGTGTTTCAAAAAGCTGTTCCCTGGTCTTGCCCGCCACTTCTTTAATTCTAGTCAGGAGTCCACCCTTGATAAAAGACTGAAACTCCTCATGAGCCGCAACAAACGATACAAATCTGTCCGACAATCGGTAAGGTGAGATCAGCAGATCGCCTGCGTAAAGAAGAGCGTCCTTGAAAACTTCATGAACCATCCATTCTTCATGGTTTGGATCATATTCCAACCCACAAAAAGCTGCATTGTCTGAATACATTTTAATGAGGTTATCGGCCACATTGAGATAGGTTAAGGTGAGGTCCCTTATGAAGTGGTCGGAAATTTCCAGTCCTTCTTCTATAACGAGCGAACTCAGTAATGTGGTGGCTATATCAACGGCCATTTTATAAAGCCCTTTTTCACGATCTTGTGCTGAAACCGGCTGGTGCTTGTGATCAAAGGGTTCGGTGGAAATCTCCACCTGTGCAATATTCGTCGCCTTGCGGTAAATTTCGATAAGTGTAAATATTTCCACCCCCCAATTCATGGCAAAATGCATGCGCTTCAGAAGGCTGGCATCGAAAACCACTTCACCAGAAAGCTGGTAATTGAAGTGAAGCAAGAAATCCACAAGCCTTAGTATTTTTTCTTCCTTGGTTTCTGTGAATTTTCTTTTAAGTGCTATCAAGAGTGGATCGAGGAGCAAACGCTTCACACGACCGTAAAACTGACCGTTTTTCAATCTGGCATAATAAGCTTTTGAAAATTGATAGCCCAGCACCTGAACCGGATAAAAAAGGCGATTGAGTTGATTGCAATCGAAGGTTCGTATATCGGCGTCAATGATGCCTATAGACTCCGCCCCTAAAGCCAGGGCAATTCCAAAGGACATGAACATATTACGCCCTTTGCCTCGAACATGAAGATCAAAACCTGCTTCCGACAATTTTTCATAAATTAAGGAAAATCCATCTCCATCATTATGCTGAATCAGGCAATTCTTCAGATCGTATTTTTGTATCAATCCAGCCAGATCTCTTGCTTCCTCTTCTGTAGCCCCGTCCAATCCGAAGATGATATGAGAAAGATACGATGCATGGCGAAGCTCGTTGAGAATGTTTTCAAAAACCGGTCTGTTTTCTTCAAGGGTAAATTCGCTGGCTAAAAGAGGAATAACCAAAACCGCTTTCCTCCATCTCGAGTAATGCTCCAGCTCCCTTATCATTTCCGGTTGTTCATTCGTAAGCAAGTAAAAGGTTGTTATCTTTGTGTGTCTCTGAGCAAAATTCGACATAAAACCTCCCTTTAACTATTCAAGACCCTTTACAAGATCCAGCAAATTACCAAAAGATCCCACGATTGCGTCTATATCTGAACCAGCCACTTCTTCAATAGAACCTTTCCCCGCAAAAAGTACTGTAGCAAAACCATACGGCCTGGATGATGCCATATCATTTATCGGATCATTACCGACAACCCAAACATTTTTCGGAGCCAAACCCATCAACCGTACTGCTACCTCGGCATAGCGAAAGAAATGGGGATCCGGCTTCGCAAATCCCAGCTTGTAAGAAAATATTGCCAGATTCCTGTCAACGAAATCAAAAAGGCTCCGACCTAACAGCCACTGTAAAACAACCTCTGTATAATACTGAGCATTGGACACTATTCCTATCAGGATATTTCTTTCCTTAAGAAAGAGAAAAAGATCATCAATCCCATCAAAAAGGGCTACCGGGTTTGCGCACATTTCTCTGAACAATCCGATTTCTCTCTCATCTATTTCAATGCTTCTATCTGCAGGGAGTGTTTCATCCAGAATCCTTCGCCATATCACATCAACGAGCACTTCAGCCCGCAAAATGCCAAGCTTACGACAGCGCTCGTGCTCTTCTTCTATGTACCTGAAAAATAGTTTCTGCCATTGTTGTCCCAACTTTTCTTCAAAACCATAGTGTTTTGCCGTCTTAACAAAGCTTTTAGTCCCCCTTTTCTTTTCAAGCTGAGCGTTCAAATCTCCAATAGTGGACGCAACCAGGGTGTCGTAGATGTCGAACAATATCGCTTTGGGGAACTCCAACGGCGAAAAAACGCGACACAGGTCCCTACCTGGCTTGTTTTCCGGACGTTTAAAAAACGAAAGCACCGCCGAGTATTTCATCGTTCTCCTATGACACCGCAACTACCAAATAGCGGTCTGAAATAAACAGGATCCAGAAAAGTTTCAAAAATCTTCTGGGCAAAAGAATCAGGTTGGCAACTGAGCGTTTCATTATCCCCAGCGCGAGTTTCGTTCCAGGTTATCGCTCGTTCAAAAACCTTTGCAAGCCTTGCCACATGAGCACGAGGTCCTAAAAAGGCTTCAACCCTTTCAGCAAATCCTTCTGGCGACCCCAAAATAGGTCTCGGTAGGCTATTTATTTCCGCAATTTCGCTGAGATAGCAAACGTCGCGAACATTTTCGCAAACCCTTATCTGACTATCCAACATGAGAGAACCGAAATCAACCAGCTCTGAGCCATAGGTTTCCATAAGCCTGCGGGAGAAACGCTCCTTTGCTTCGTCGCCTGGTTTCATCATTTCTTCCAATTTCTTCAGGAGACGAAGCCCAACCTCCAGATGTCTCTCCCTGTCCGCCTTTGCAACAGGAACGAGCAGATTCGTGTAAAGCGCACTGTGAGGAAATCCGACGGGATCAAAGTCGTTTGTAATGAAAGGCAAATCCCTACCGGTGAGAGGAATACCTCGTAGCAAGCCTTCAAGAAAGGCGAAACCGAATCCTTCAAGGATCGACGTTGTGACGACAGCTTCCGAAGCCGTAAGGAGTTCATCGAAGGTAAAAACATTGCCCACCAAACTATCGCCAAAACCGATAACCGCGGGGTAAGCAAGTTTTCGAACCACCGATTGAACTGTTTCGGCATAGGGCATTTCTTGAGCTGATGTTGCATTGAGGGTAATCAGCAAATTTCTGGGCTCTCTATAAACCTGAGTTAATAACAGACCTTCAAGAACATTTTTTCGTCGTATAAGCCGCACCGGCATAACCCAGCTGGGGTATTTTTTGTTAAAAACATAGCCGTGCCGTTCTGCAAAACCGGCAATTGCCGTAAATATTTTACTGCTATCGCCCCTTACTTTCTCCAGGTCAGCTGAAGTAGCAAAAACTACGTTAGGAACCCAAAAAACCTTTGAGCTGTCCAGTCCAACCCTGATAAGCCTGTCGCGATCTGCACGGCTCAATACTGCATAACATACATTGGGGAAACATGGATACCAATCCACAAGTCCATCAGATTGCCAGCAGAATCTGAGGCGAAAAAGGTTTTCGATCCGTCCACATTCGGCAAAATCGTGAATGTGATAAACAAAACCGTGCGGGAGACCAGACTGGTAAGATATTTCAGCCACTCTGTACCATAGGGCAGTAACAAGTGGATTTTTCCCCAGTGTGCAGTTGTGAATCCAGAAAATGGAGCTTTCCCTTCCAACCCACGAAAGGACTTTCTCTGCAAGGCTATCACGCTCTTCACAAAAGCTCTTCTCATCAGTCCACACCCGATCGCTATAGTCCAATGCAGCTTCCACTAACACAGAATCAATCGGGTAAGGCGATTGAGACACAAAAGAACTGATGCCGTCGTGGCGTCCGGTAATAATCCTGAGCCTGACCAAAACTTCCGGTCTGGTTCGTTTTAGAGCTTCCAAGCTGCCCAAAATCGCCGAGCGGACACCACCTCGCAGGAAGTGATAATGATAAACTATAATATTCAACACGTCGTTCATAATTCACCTTGATTCCCGAGAAAATTATGAAAAAATTATAACCGTTTTTTGGTGTTCTTTGCAATTAATTCCATATTAAAGGTGGGTTAAGCAAAGAGATATGTTGAAAATTGGTTTTGTGTCCACACGATTTGCAGGCATAGATGGGGTGTCTCTCGAATCGAGCAAATGGGCAGATGTTCTGAGTCGAGCCGGGCATAAGTGTTTCTGGTTCGGAGGCCTTGTGCACAGAAAGCCCGAGGACTCCTACGTAGTACCGGAAGCTTTTTTTGGATACCCCGATATACAATGGATAAATAGCCAGGTTTTTGGAAAACGCACCAGGTCGCGGGAAGTTACCAAAAAAATTCATGAATTAAGAGACCTCTTGAAGGAACATCTCCATTCTTTTGTGCAAAAGTTTTCGCTGGATCTTCTGATAGTACAAAACGCTCTCACAATTCCCATGAATATACCTCTAGGGCTGGCAATTACGGAATTTATTGCCGAAACAGCTATCCCAACAATTGCGCATCACCATGATTTTTACTGGGAACGCAATCGCTTCGCCGTGAACTCTGTCGGTGATTATCTCCGCATGGCCTTTCCGCCCCAGTTGCCATCCATCAAGCACGTGGTAATAAACAGCGCCGCCCAGGAGGAATTGGCGCACAGAACGGGAATTTCCGCCACAATAATTCCAAACGTCATAGAATTTGAGAAACCTCCTGAAATAAATCCTGAAAAAACAGCTCTGTTCCGCAAGCGACTCAACATTTCAGATGAAGAGTTCATGATTCTCCAGCCCACGAGAATTGTTCAGAGAAAGGGTATCGAACGGGCCATTGAGCTCATCAGGGAATTGCGCGACCCCAGGTGCAAACTGGTTATAAGCCATGAAGCAGGAGATGAGGGCTACGAATATGCAGAATGGTTGAAACAATATGCCGCTGAATCAGGCGTTCCGCTTATCATGGTGAATATGCCGATAGCAGATCCCTGGGCAGTAAAGCAAAACTGCACAAAACTTTCTGAAGAGGGTTATTTTACGCTCTGGGATATATATCCCCATGCCGATTTCATAACTTATCCGAGTCTCTACGAGGGATTCGGAAATGCTTTTTTAGAAGCCATTTATTTCAAGAAGCCAATGTTGATCAACAGATACTCTGTCTTCGCCAGGGATATAGAGCCGCTCGGATTTAAGCTTGTGGTTATGGACGGATTCCCCACCAGGAAGAACCTGGAGGAGGTGAAAAGAATTCTTTACGATGAAGATTACCGCCTTCAAATAGTGGAACACAACTATGAAATAGCACTCAGACATTATTCATACGAAGTGCTGAGAAAGCGTTTACAGTCAATTCTAATATACTTCTTCGGCACAGAATCGGTGTGAAAATGCTCCCTTGTTCCTTAGCCCACCTGCACCAGTTCCTCGGGAGAAATTGCAAGGGATTTGGCTCCCGAATCGGTTATGACATAAGTATTTTCTATTCCGGCAACACCTTCACCTGGTATTATGAACTTGGGCTCAAAGGCAATTGTCATACCCGCATCCAGCAATATTTTTTGCCCTCGAGCCACAAAGGGAAACTCATCAACCTCAATTCCTATACCATGGCCAATGAAAGGCACCTGCTCCGAGCCGTATCCCATGAAAAACTCTCCAAGCCTCCTCTTACGGGCATGAGCTACCAGCATGTCATAAATTTCTCCAGCGCTCCTGCCGGGCACTGCCATTTCCCTAAAAATCTCGTGCATTTCCACCGACACATCAAAAGCCCTTTTAAGCCGTTCAGGCGCCCTACCAACACAAAAATTCCTGGTCTGATCATTCAGGTAACCGCAGTAATTCAACATAGTGTCAACTATTACAAAGTCACCTGTCTGTATAACCCGATTGCCTGATCCCTGAGCGAACGCCTCGCAGACTCCAGGCCCTCCGGTCGGAGTATCTACGTAAGACGGAAGTGCCGCTTCCGAGCCGCTCAATACATGTCCAAATGTAATCTCCAGACGCCTGTTGCGAATACGTACCACTTCAAGATTCCCGTGTATCCTGGCCTCGTACTCCAGCAACGCACAAAGCTCCCATTCCGATATGCCCGGTTTTATGGTTTTCGCAGCCTTTTCGCAAACCCTATGAGCAATGAACGCCGCTCTTTTCATAAAATCAATTTCAGCATCTGACTTAACCGCCCTTTGAAGCCTGATGGCATAAGACACGTCTTCCCACTTAACTCCAGGAAGGACCTTTGTCTGCAAGAAAAAGTATTCACTCACGGGAAGAACATCCATTGCAACCCCAACGCTCCGGGGAGTACCTCCGCAGACCTCGAGGATTCCCTCGGCAAGTTCACCGCTTTTCCCATACCTCCTGACCCCAACCGGTGTAGCTTCCCTCGCCCGCCGCTCATTTCTCCTCACCAAAAGCAACGCTTCACCCTCTGAAGGAACGACCAGGTACCCATTCTCCACGGTTCCTGTAAAATAAAAAATATCAGCTAAATGGTGAATAATGGCTAAATCAATCCCTCGTCTGTTCAGATTTTTCTGAAATTTTGAAATTCGCCGCAAAATCTCTGATTTTTCAAACAACATTGCCAGTTTCCTTTGATATATGCTTTATCGCCTTCATCAAATCCCGAGGATAGAAATTTTTGAACGATTCAATAACGATATCCGCGTCGGCAAGTTCGGCCACAGGAAGAGTATGGGCAACGGCCACAACTGTAAGACCAGCCCCTTTTGCAGATGCTATCCCCGATGGTGTATCTTCGAACACAATGCAGCGGTGTCTTTCGAGTCTTTTGCCAAGAACGGCCTCCATCTTGACAAAAGCCGTTTCGTAGCTTTGTGGATCAGGTTTACTACGACTGACATCGTCTGCAGCAACAATAAAACGAAAAAAATTAATAATACCGGCCGATTTTAAAAAGAGTTCGATCTCATCCCTTAAGGAACCTGAAACCACAGCCATAGGAGTTTTAGCCTGATCCAAAGCTTTAATGAACTCGACGACACCATCAAAGACTTTCAGCCCCCTGCTTACAGCTCGTTTCAGTGCTTTGTTTTTCAAGGTAATTAGATCCTTCAGTTCTTTAGAAGAAAGAGGCTTCATAGCACGCTTGAAAATTTCAATAAATGCGTCCCTGTCGTCGAAACCTATGTATTTCTCCTCGTATAAGGAATAGTCAAAGTAAATTCCATAAGGTTGTAACACCTCTAAAAATGCTCTGTAATGAACCGGTTCCGTATCAACCAGCACACCATCGCAATCAAAAAAAATCGCATCTATCATTACAGCCAATCACTCCTGGTAAGCCTCATTTCTACCCACTGTCAGGCAAATAATGAACCGGCAGCTCAATTACTTTCCCTGCCCCTCCCTCAATGTACTTTTCAGGATAAAGTAGCCTTATCTTCGACTTGTATCTGGTACAGTGAGTGGCACAAATAAAGCTCAAATTTTTCAATGGTTCCGGCCTATTACCGTGTAGTCCTCCAATAATTCCATAGAGCTTTCCAAATTGAGACGCAGTTTCAAGAATATTTTCAATTCTCGGATGGGAACAGCCGACTATGATCACAACACCCTTTTCTGTTTCGATACAAAGCGATTGCTCTATCCCTTCAAGTTCCCCTGTGGAGTAAATTCCTTCATAAAGCCGGGTAGGTTTTTTTAGCTCTGAAGTAAATTTTGCCTCTTTTGCCCCAGGAAAATAGGACGGAACCCAGAGGTTAACCTGATTATTCACCTGAAGAAAGGCCGAAAGTCCTCCTATGTGATCCCAGTGGAGGTGAGAAATAAAAACGTCTTCTATTTTTTTTGGATCAATTTTGAGTTTTTGCATATTCAGAAGCAGAGTTCTTCCATCTGCTCCTGTATCAAAAAGTATGTTTTTTCCTTTTGTCTCCACGAGAGCAGAAAATCCCCAGTCAGCTTTAAGTTCAGTCTTTAAAGCGGTATTATCATAGATGATGGTGACTTTCATCTGTAACCAATCTCCAATTGTTTACGTGCTATCTCTCGAGAATAAGCCGCTTTTTGGCTACTTCTTCCTCCAGTTCCCTCAGGGGTTTGGATATCTCAACAGAATATTCCACGTGTTCATGGATATTTTTGTACTCATCCGGAAGGGTCGAATACTGAGCGGCAAAACGTTCACGGGCTTCACCAAGGTCAGAGGTTTTTACAACTTTGCCATTTGATACGAACTCCTCCAATAGAGGTTGCATTTCCAACTTGTGATCACTCAGGGTTAGCAGATCTCCGTCCATCATGCCCTTGCTGTCAAACTTGCGGTAAATTTGCTTCTTGCCAACCCACGTGCGCTTACCCGGAGAAAGCTTTAATATGGGTTTGTTCTTGTACTCAACCAACTTATAGGCCATGTCCAGATAAGGTGCATCGGCAGAAACCCCCATCTTCGTTCCAACACCAAAGGCGTTAATCGGAGCGCCCTGAATCAACAGATCGTGGATGGAATACTCGTCTAGTCCTCCGCTGGCCATAATATCAACGTAGTGAAGACCATGCTGATCCAGAATTTCTCTCACTTTGTGACTCAGCTCCAGCAGATTTCCACTATCAAGCCGCACGCCACGCAGGCGACTGCCCCTTGCCTCCAAAAACCTGGCCACTTCCACCGCTTTATGGGCTGCTCTTATCGTGTCGTAAGTGTCCAGAAGGAGAACAGTTGCATTGGGAAAAATCTGCGCATAGGCAAGAAAAGCATCAAATTCACGGTCAAAACTGGTAATGTACGAATGAGCCATAGTGCCGAATACAGGAATATTATAAAGCTTCCCGGCAATAATGTTGCTTGTTCCTGCAAAACCAACCATGTAACTGGACCTTGCTACCTTAACTCCGGCATCGCATCCATGAGTTCGCCTCAGAGAAAAGTCCACAAGCATTCGCCCCGATGCAGCCTCAACACATCGGGCTGCTTTTGACGCAATCAGCGTTTCTATGTGGAAGGTGTTCATAACCACTGTTTCAAGGATTTGTGCTTCGATTATTGGTGCCGTTATTTCGATTATTGGTTCCTGAGGGAAAAAGATCGTTCCTTCTGGAAGAGCTCTCACCGTTCCGGTGAAACGAAATTTTTGCAGAAAGTTCAAAAAGTCATTGTCGAATTTGTCCAAAGACCTGAGATAATCCAGGGCTTCCTTCGAAAAGGAGAAATCTTCAATAATTTCGAGGAAGCTGGACAATCCAGCTGCGACGAAGTAGTTCCTGGTTGGAGGGCAATCACGAATGTGAAGACTGAAGGTGGCTGTTTCGTTTTTTCCTTCACGGAAGTAACTAGCTGCCATTGTAAGTTCGTACAGATCGGTCAACAGGGAAGGTTCGTAGGCTGACCAAAATTTTTTCATCTCCCTAGCCTCTCTTGTGGCATTAGACAATCTCGCCGCTCTTAACGAATTTTACTTTATAAACTCGTTCCATGCGTTTCAGAGCACATTCGTGCATTTCCTGGTCGAAGTCCGAAACCGCATCCAGTACGACCACAACAGGATAGTCACGATTTCTCAAATCTGCTACCGTGTCCATCACACAGATGGAAGTACAAACACCGATGACCCACACTTCCGGCTTGTGAGGAAGCGTGCTGGAAATTGCCTCCAGCCTTTGCTCAAGATCGGTGCGGAAAAAACCACTGAATCTGGTCTTAGGCACCACCGCTTCACCGGCGCGGGGGCTGAGTTCTTCAATAATGGCACATCCCCACGTGCCCTTTATTGCATGAGGCGGGAACATCTGAAATTCGAGATCATCAGGGCTGTGGCTATCCTGGAGATATATAATCGGATCCTTTTTGGCTCTGAAGTGCTCTATAATCTTTCTCGAAGGCTCAATTATGGCCTGTGCCGATTGACCGCAGTAAAGCTTACCATCTGGATGAACAAAATCGTTTAACATATCAACAACTATTAAAACCCTTTCCGCCATGGCGCAGCTCCTATTCGCAAACCCTTGCTTCTTTACCGCCTGTTATGGCAAGCAGATCGTCAACGGTCATTGGTACCGCCGTGTCGGCGGTTCCTGCTGCCGGATAAACGGTGGAATAGCGGCGCAGAGAGGAATCGATAAAGACAGGAATATCACGGGGCAGAAGAAAGGGACACACTCCACCAGGGTCATAGCCGAGCAGCCTTCGAACTGTTTCCGGCTCAGGAAGCCTGACCTTTCCACGAAGGCCAGCCGTTTTTTTTAACAGGGATCCCCTCACTTTTTTGTCCCCGCTGGCGATAACCACTACCGGCTGGTTTCCCACCAGAAAAAGCATCGTTTTAGCTATTTCACCAACGGAACAACCAACGGCCCGCGCAGCCTTTTCGGACGTGGAAGTATCAACGTTGAACCGGAGGACCGAAAAGCCCCGCTGCTCAAGATATGCTTTAACTTCCTCGAAAGTGGGCACAGAAAACCACCTCCGATAACTTGAATTCCACCAATTTGTAGCACGGGACACTTCAGGATTCAATGAAATGTCTGGCTTCGGTGAGTGTGGTTAAAGTCGCAGGCTGTCACAGGGTAACTATCCGAACATTCCGTTAAGCGCGAAGGTTTTGGGATGACCTTAATGGACACTCTTGAGTAAATACTATGTTTTGCGATACAAATAAGCGATTTAAGGAGGAAAGATTATTGAAGCAGAAGAAAGCACCCGTTGTTGATATTTCACCAGGCGCGGAAGCTTTGGAATTGCTTTTTCGGAGGAGAACTGAGAGGCAGGCGACACCTACAGCGGTTCGGCGCTTTATCATTAAGCGTGAAAAGACGATCATTGAAGATAAAAAGACAATAGCCGAGAGGGGACTGTGCACCCTGGTGCGTATGGCAAGGGTTCCCCCAAACGCGAGGCATTGGATGAAGAAATGGAATTCCTTTTCACCTTCCTTGTTGAAGAAGGTAAGCTGAAGAGAAGATGAAATTAAACCCGAAATCTCAAGCAATTCTTGTCTTAACCTACATATTCCTGGCACTAGGAATTTTCGCTAAGGCCTATTATTATCAAGTATTGTCTAATCCATACCTTGTTAATGATGACGACTTGCAGCAGCTTTTTTGCTTTTATAAGCTGGATCGCAAATCGTTCGCTGAAGCTAGCCCTGTAGCCAGATATTATTTAGACCTTTTGCCCTTGGGCTACAAGTCTATTTACAAAATCGCCATCCATTTAGGCTTAGACCCCATTTATTTTTCCAAGTTGCTTACTGCCTTTCTGTTTCTGGTAACCTCAATTATTGCTTTGTTATTGGGTTATAAGCTGGCCAACTGGAACGGGGCAATTTTTATGTTTACAGCTGTTTTTATATGTGAAGGCTTCTTTGAAAGGATGGCCGGTGGCTTAGCTAGATCATTTGGATATCCTATGGCCTTTTTGTTTATTTATGGTGTTTTCGCTCAAGATGCTCGCTGGATAATTATTGCCCTTATAGGAAGTGCGCTATTTTATCCCCCGCTTACATTTTTTATGGCTCTTTATACTGGGCTTATGTTTCTTTTCCCCCATTGGTTAGAGGTTTTTCCTTTAAGTAAGTGGAATTTTTTCAGACGCTTCGTTTGTTTGATCCTAGTTGGTTTTATTTGTCTCATTTGTCTTACTCCTCCTTTGCTAGGCAGCATACGCTGGGGCCCGATGCATACTCCTAGGCAAATGCAGCAGATGCCAGAGATGCAAACAGATGGGCGCTATGACTTCTCTGATCGTACTCCTTCTCCTTCCATTTTTCAGTCGCTGGATATTGCTAGATACAAGGTTTTTAGAATATTTAACCGCCCTCATGCTAAAGGCCAGATATTCCTCACAGACCGATACGGTGGTATCTTCTTGTTGTCGTGCCTCTTGCCTTATTTTGCATGCCCTTTGACGTCTTTAACCTCTCTAACGACACTATGGATGCTTTTAATCATACTTTACGAGATTGGTGCCTGGTTTTACCCCCGACTATACATTCCATCTCGGTTTGTGCTTTTTTTTATGCCTATTTTGACCTTAGTGGGCATTACGCTCGGTTTCAAACAAATAGCTAAAAGGATAAATCCGAATTGGTATCTAGGTCCACTAGGATTGTTGATCGCTATCTTAGGACTACTTTATGCTCCAAGTGGTGGAAGCGGTTTTAACGATAACTTTAAGGCCTTTGCCCCACTTTATCAGAAAATTCAGAAATTGCCAGAAGACACCGTTATTGCTGGCTGGCCAGATCCGGTCCTTGACGCCGTGCCCTTATTCGGACATCGTCCTATTCTAGCTGGATATGAAATTTATCAACTGTTTCACTACCGATACTTAGATATGATGCGAAAAAGAATGACGGCCAATCTACAAATTCTGTTTACTGACGAGCCCAAAACCTTCAGCTACTTTGTTCAAAAATACCATGTAAAATATATACTATTTCCTGAGCATATCTATCAAAATTGCCAGCACTTACGTATATTTAACCCATTTACGCAAATGGCAATAAAATTATGCCAACATACGAAAAAACCCGTTGCTGACAATTTACCTTACGTCTGGAGGGGTAAGGGATACAAGCTGGTGGAGATAAGATGAAACAAGGCAGATACGATTGTAAGCGATCACGGGGTGTTATACGTTACCAGTTTCGGTTAACCATTCAAGATCAGGTTTTTGTCCCTTGAAATAAGCAGAGAACGCATCCACAAGAACATTGAAGGTGGACCTGCATTGGAGCTTACAAGTATGGCGCAGGGACAAAATTCGCTCTTATCACTTCTGGTACCCTGACTTCGTAAGCGATCACAGGGTAATCCATCGTGAGGCCGTAAATTTTTGTATGCACTGAGCTGGCTTTATGATACATGGAAGCAGTTCGGCATTTTATTGAGTAAAATACCACTATAGATTGCAGCTTTTAAGTAAAAAGCGTCATCGTTAAAAGGATTGGATTGATTTTGTCAACTTTTTCCCACAGCTACGAAAGTGGCCGATACAACGTTGATCATCTGAACACCCCAAACGTTAACCTTTTGTGCCCGTAAAAGCTCCAGAACATCACAATAAATATAGCGATGAACTTAGCAGACATATACCATAACCCCGCAAATTTCACCAAAGAATATAGAACCAATTGATTAAGCCCCAAACCAATTAAGGCCACTGTAACAAACAGCCCGAATTGTGGAATTATTTGCTTACTGCTATCTCTAAAGTTCAGATACTTGTTTAATAAATAATTAGTTATCATTCCAATAAAATAGGCAAAGATTGCGGAATAGAAATACCAAATATGAAAAAATTCGGTTAGTAAGTATAACAAACTAAGATCAACTAAGGTAGCAAAACCTGCAAAGACCACATAGCCTACGAACAACTTTACATCCTGTTTCTGAAGTAATTTACTTGTATAACCCATATTATCGTCTCAAGTAACCCCTCTCGAAATATTCCTGCTCTACTCCTACTTCCTCAATGTCGTATTGTTTTCCCTCTATTATACTTCTCGCAGCTAATATTCCCATTTCTAAGGCATGGTCTTGATTATTATACCTAAAACAACCTGCTCTGCCAATTAGTAGTAGATTTCTAAATTGGTTCAGATAATTCTTAACTTTGCTTAAATTCTCCTTATATTTCAAATCATAGACAGGATAAGCATACTTCTCCTTATGGACAAAATAATCAATAACTTCCTTCCTCCTAACGAAACCTAGCTTTTCTAACCATTTTATACTTAACTCAAACAATTCCTCTTTGCTCGCATTCCAAATTTTATCATTTTCCCAGCAAAAAAATTCGACAAGTAAGGAGGTTTTATTTGCTGGGGACATTTTCTTACTGAAATTTTTTGGCTCCATTATCCTCCCAAAAGGAATCTCCTTATCTGGGAAATAAATCCATTGGTCAGGAAAAACAGAGGGTTTATTAAGTGTTACAAAAAGAGAAACATGAGACCTGAATTTTAGATTTTTAGCAGTTTCTAAGACTTCCTTTGGCGTTTTCGGTTCCAATAGGTTAACAAATTCTGTAACGGGGATGGAAGAAATAACATATTTTGGTTTTACAATTCGATTATAACCTTCAATGTTGACAACTACTTCCATTATTTTGGCATCATTGTGGATTATCTTAACTGGATAGCTATTTAAGCTTATAACGTTTCCTAACTCGCTTAAAATCTTTTTTTTGATTTTTTCGTAGATTAAACCCGTGCCTAAGTCAGGATAGTAGAACTGGTCAATCAAGGTTTTCGGGCTTTCTTTAGATCTTATAACCGCCTTTTTAATTACTTCCTTTAAAGAAAGCCCTTTTATTCTCTGCCTTGACCAATCTGGAGAAATCTCAGAACAAGACAATCCCCAAATTTTCTCCGTGTAATTCAGCATGTTAAGCTCAGCCAATGCTCTGCCAAAATCTGAAACAACTTGTTCTTCAAAGGAAACAGGCTTTTGCTTCACAAAAATTTTCTTGGCCCTTTCAGATAAATAATCAAAAAGCATTTTAAAGGCTTTGTAGACACCAACATTGAGCAGAGCATTCTTCAATTCAACCGGGTAAAGGAAGAACCTACCATTAATATAAAATCTTGTCAGTCTATTAACTTTTATCCAATGTTTACTGAGCAAATCTTCTATAAAATCATACAAGTATTGATTTTGACTAAAAAATCTATGGGGACCTATATCTGTCCGAAACTCCCCATATTGAAGTGTTCTCGCCAATCCACCAACTGTCTCATCCTTTTCGATGACTATAAAAGATTTACGCGCTCTATACAGCTCAAATGCCGCCGCCATTCCTGCAGGACCCGCACCAAGAATTAAAACCTCCTTATTCATTGTACACCTCCATTCCAAATATGATGTTCCACTGAGATCAAGGTAAGGCAAGCGTAAGCGACCACAGGGTAATCATAGTGGAATTGCAGATTTTTGTACACACTGAGCGGGCCTTGTGATAGGTGGGAGTGGTCTGAGAGGAGAAGATTGTTGAAGCGAAAGAAAGCATCCACCGTTGATATTTCATTAAGTGTAGAAGTTTTGAGATTGCCTTTTTCGGAGGAGGGCTGGAAGGCAACGCCCACAGCGGTTCGGCATTTTATTACTGAGTGTGAAAAAGCAAGGCCGAGCTTTCGAAAACTAGCTGAACGAACCATTCGCTTTGGAGTTTTGTGGCGGAAAAGAAGTCGGGGTACTGGAGGTGATACGAGCGAATTTCGCTCCTGCGCCATACGTGTAGGCTCCAGTGCCAGTCCATCTTCAATGTCCTTGTGGATGCGTTCTCTGCTTGTTTCAAGGGACGAAAACCTGGTCTTGAATGGGGTTAACCGAAGAAGCTGGTAATGTATAATACCCCCGTGATCGCTTACGATAGGCTCGCAATAGCTACATCCAAAGCTCCTCCACCAGAAGAATCCACGTTTCAATTCCTCATAGATAGGCTCGCAATGCCCTGCCGCCGCCGGCGGCCTCGCCCCCGGCTCTCGTTTCAATTCCTCATAGGTAGGCTCGCAATAGAGAAGGTTGCAAGCCAGCTTGCAGGAGTATTTGAGGTTTCAATTCCTCATAGGTAGGCTCGCAATGGGGACGGTGAGACTGGCTTCTTTACCGACCCCGAGTTTCAATTCCTCATAGGTAGGCTCGCAATCATGTTGATACTAGTTATTCCGAAGCTATTATCAGGTTTCAATTCCTCATAGGTAGGCTCGCAATGGATCTACATCAGGAATGGTAAAAGCTGATGGAAAGTTTCAATTCCTCATAGGTAGGCTCGCAATGGGTTAAAGGTTAGAGGATATCTAAGTAACAATCCTCGTTTCAATTCCTCATAGGTAGGCTCGCAATGCTTGACCAACGCCTTGACGTTTCATTCAATGAGGAGTTTCAATTCCTCATAGGTAGGCTCGCAATTCTGGCAACAGAGCGTCGCTTGCCGTTGCGAGCGAGTTTCAATTCCTCATAGGTAGGCTCGCAATAGGGAAGGCTGGCAACCTTCCCATCCCTTTCCCTGGTTTCAATTCCTCATAGGTAGGCTCGCAATTTAGCTTCAGCATATTCGCCATCACGGTATTCGAAATAGTTTCAATTCCTCATAGGTAGGCTCGCAATTTGGAATTAGTGAGGAGTAACAAGTGAATAAAGCTAAGGTTTCAATTCCTCATAGGTAGGCTCGCAATTCTGCCTTCTACGTTCAAGTCCAATGGATAAGATAGTTTCAATTCCTCATAGGTAGGCTCGCAATGGATCTACATCAGGAATGGTAAAAGCTGATGGAAAGTTTCAATTCCTCATAGGTAGGCTCGCAATGGGTTAAAGGTTAGAGGATATCTAAGTAACAA
>Ga0190313_1000597_pt1 | contig 21176 bp, 15 predicted proteins | sample 4870071011_MG_FD_169989 | JGI IMG/M metagenome (GOLD analysis project Ga0190313, IMG submission 169989) | Hydrothermal vent sediment bacterial communities from Southern Trench, Guaymas Basin, Mexico - 4870-07-10-11_MG | ecosystem: Environmental > Aquatic > Marine > Hydrothermal vents > Sediment ...
ATACTGCCGGGGGAGGTGGATTTCTACCATTTCCCCCATTGCTATATAATTCAAACCACTGCTATGAAACGGGTATTGTCAAGTCTAAATTTATTATTTTTTAAATCAGCTCATTTCTTTGTTCTTTGATATATTTAATAACAAATGTTCTCTTGGGGTTGCTTCGACGGTGAATCAAACTGCTATGCGTGGGTTGGTTACCAACATTATTCAGAATCCGTCCGGAGTCTACTCGATCTACTTGCGTGAGTAAAGCTGATGCTTTTCAACATAGTGTCCCCGAGTGTCTCCTTTCGTACCCCAAGATTACATTTGAAATTACCATTCCTTGTTTGAAGTGAATTGACATAAAGATTATAAATGGTTCTTAAAATATATCCGGTGAAACGGAGGCAGGCTCAAGGCTCAATCTGCCAAGGGATAACCGGATGCAGGTAGCGTTGAATCATACTGCCGGGGGAGGTGGATTTCTACCATTTCCCCCATTGCTATATAATTCAAACCACTCTGCCCATGCCTTAAAAAACCCAATTTGAAGAGCGAAGCGATTCATTTTATTCACGCCTTTATATTGGTGCCGATTCAGGTTGAGTCATCATTGCCCAGATAAACCCGACAAATTCTCTTGCTATAGCGACTTTTGCTTTATTCCTACTTTTGCCTTTCGCCATCAATGCCCAGAATCGTTTATGCAATCGATTCATACATTTTATCGCAATATTCGCACTGCCAGAATCAACTTCCTGAAGATTTTTTTTCATTTTGTAACTAATGATCGGTTTTTTCATCAAATGCTGAACAGATTCAATCAACTGTTTCCGACATCGGTGATTTCCTGTTTTGGTAATTCCTCCACCTTTTTGCTTGTTTCCTGACGAGTTTTCTGATGGAATCAAGCCAAGAAATGCCATTAATGCTCCAGGGTTCGGGAACCTTCTGAAATCGGTTATTTCAGCAATTAATATCATAGCTCCAAGTATATCTAATCCTTTGAATGCTTTAAGTTTTTTTACACTGGGTTCATATATTTCAGACTCAGATATTTCTTTTATCGTTGCATCAAGATTGTTAACCCGCGCACCTAAATATTCCAGATGTCCAAGGTATTCAGACAATACTTGTTGAGAATAGGATTTTTGTAATTTTAACCCTGATAACCATGCCCGATGTTTAACTGTCCATTTACTATCAGGCCATCTAAGACCTTGAGACAAAATAAATGAATTTATTTGCAGTTTTACATTTTTTTCGTTTTCTTTTAAATTTAATCTACATCTAATTAAATTTCTTATAGATTCTTGTTCTTCAGTAGGCGGATGAACAATTGTCAACTGACCATTGGCATAGAGTTTAGTTAAATTCTGCGCATCACGAAAATCATTTTTTCTTTTATCACCTGGTTTTTTAGGGATTAAAGATGGTGCAATTATATCACAATTAAAACCCCACTTTTCCATTTTTCGCTGGAAATCATAGCCATTACAAGAAGCTTCATAACATGCTTTTATTGCAAATTCTTTTGATATTTTTTTTAAATATTTTAAAATGATTTTGTCATTATTGCTCATACGAATTGTATCAAAAAAATCTTTTTCGTTTTCGATTATTACAGCCGCTGAAACGGTTTCCATGTGGTAATCAATTCCAATGTATGCTATTCTTTTCATGGGTTGGCCTCCTTTTAAAATTTTTTGTTTTTACCTTTGCAGATGCATACCATACTTTTATGGATTTTGCATCTGCGGCCAACCCGTTTCATATTATCTACTGATAAATAAATAGCGGCCAGGCAAAAAAAATGATCAATTTTTTTTTGCCTGGCTTTTTTTATTTTCAGATGAAATCATTAATTGTCAAAATTGAGTGCATGCTGATTCCGAGTTTTTCAACATTTTCCTTGCCGTTTTCTTCGCATCTATCTAAAAGGACTATTACGGTTATGATATCAAGGTCATGTTTTCTTGCTATTTCAATGGCCTGAATGGTAGATTTTCCTGTTGTAACAACATCATCTACAATAATTACCTTATCATTTTTTTCAATATTTCCTTCTATTTGCAACTGCATTCCATGGGCTTTGGTCTCTTTTCGTATGGCAAACCCATGGATGTTGTTCTGCTTGAGATGGGATGTGTATGCGGTTGCAAGGGAGATGGGGTCTGCTCCCAGGGTAAGTCCGCCAATACCTTTAGGCTTTAATCCCAGCTTTTGAATCTTGTCGTACATTAAAGCCCCTATGAGTACCTGACCTTCGGGCATATAGGTAACTTTCTTTAAATTAAAATAAAAACAGCTTTTTTTACCGGATGTGAGGGTGATTTCCGGTGTTTCGGTTTTTTTAAATGAATACTTTTTAATCAGTTCTATTAGCCTTGCTTTATCAGTCATATTTTTAGATATATTTTCTGTTTGTGTAGACCTTAAGGTCTATAGTTAAAAGTTGGGATGGTGAAAGCATTCGAGTAGGGGCAGAATCTATTTCTGCCCATGTATATGCAGAATTTATTTCTGCCCCCTATTTTTGTCCATATTATTTTTGGCGGATATGGAATCCGCCCCTACCAATCCCCAAAAATCCATCTACCTGTTTTCACAGGCTCCCCCATAAATTTTTCAAGTCGTTTCACAAAATGGGATCTGGGGATATGCCTTGCGCCAAAATTAATCAGATGTTCGGTGGAAACCTGGCAATCGATCATATCACATGATGCTTCCTTTAAAAAATCTACAAGCCTTACAAAAGCAACTTTTGAAGCGTTGCTTACAATTGTAAACATGGATTCTCCAAAAAAGCATCTTCCCATTGCCACTCCGTAGAGTCCACCTACAAGGTCCCCTTCCATCCATGCCTCCACTGAATGAGCATGCCCTGATTCATGGAGCCCGCAGTAGGCTTCAACCATATCACTGGTTATCCATGTCCCTCCATTCTCCTCCAGTCTTGTTTGAGCACATTTTGTTATTACACTTTTAAATGCTGTATCTGCTGTTATATGAAAGATCTTTTTTTTTATTGTTTTTTTTAAGGATCTTGAAATCCTGATTTCATTGGGAAAGAGAACAAGGCGGGGATCCGGGGACCACCATAATATGGGCTCTCCTTTCGAATACCATGGAAATATTCCTTTTTTATATGCCTCAAGAAGCCGGGCACTGCTCAGGTCTCCTCCAAAGGCCAACAGGCCATTTTCATCTGCATGGCGGGTCTGGGGGAATGCTATTATTTTATCAGATAGGAGGTATGCCATAAGGGTACTGCTATTTATCAATGATTAAAACTTTTACATCTAAAGGAGGAGGGGAAAAAGAAATATAACCTACAGCTCCACGGTTTTCTGCTATAAATCTTAAAAGTTCTTTTTCTGTTTTAAAAGATTTAGGGGGTATTCCCGTACCTGTAACAATGGCTCTTCTCCAAAATGCTGAAAATGAATATGGAGTCTTGTTAACATATGTTTCCATAAAATTTTCATGCACTGCACCGGTTTTCAGGGTTATCACTTTTATGGGGCTTCCATCGCTCCAATGCTTTTTTTTTCCAAGGAAAATTCGTTTAACATCCCCTTTGCTTATGGATGTATCTATAACAGAATTGTTTGTAATAAGCAAAATATCTGCATATGTAATACTATGAAAACCCAGGAGAAGAAGAAATATAAAAAAACCAGTTTGTCTATGCTGTTTCATTATGACCCCTTGCCGTTAAAAACTTAAGCTGATTTTTCCGGTAAATAACATCCAGTTTCTATCGGCATCCGGATTATTATCAAGGCTGCATAGACCGACACCATCGATAAAATGAACTTCAAACTTACTTGCCAGATATTCATTAATATTGAATTTTACAGCAAATGTCAGATCCTTTTGCCAGGCATAATAATCCTTTAATCCTGCTGCTTTAAATAGATCACCATCCTTGTCTTCAGGAATAGGATAATATTCTCCATAGTAGCAGGCAAGCTCTATAATGTCGGATGCTTTATACCCAACACCGGCATAATACCCTTCAAGTTCAACAGGGTAGGACTTTAAGCCGGGAACATCCACAGACGCATCCATTGTTGCATATTCTGCTACAAATAGCCAGTCACCTTTTTCATATAGCAGGGAAAAGACCATGATGGAATCGATGGAAAAATTGCTTTCAAAATTTATTCCATCTACGGTAACGTCGGATTTGCCATGCAAAAAACTCCAGCCTGCCTGAAAGCCGGAAATACTTGTATTCCAGGTGATCTTGCCACCTTCGATGCGGGTGGAGTCTGTTTGGAGAGCATTTAATCCCCTTGGGAGATAATTACCAACATCAACCCCCTGGGCGACAGCCTGAATGGCTACATATAAAAACATATTGGTTAGAAAAGGGGAATCATCATCAATATCCAGGGTACCTATAAAGGCTTCATAATCGATATCTCCCATTTGGTTCAGGGAGCATGAACCATAGAGCTCGATCCCCTGAAAAGCAACAAGCATCTCCCTGATTCCTTCGGGGTAGACGGTCTGGGGTAAAAAAACAGGAATTCTTAGCATGTCGGCGTCCCTTTCTTTATTAAAGAGCCCATAGGGCATTTTTATCTTGCCGACTCTAACACCTGCCCAGTCTTTTTTATGGTAGTCTAAAAAAGCCCAGTCAACCTCCAGGTCATTATTCCCATATTCCCCCATGTCCCTGGAAAAGATCTGAATTCCAAACCTTAAATCCTCAAATAGCTCTGATGTAAAATTTATACCTATTTCATTAAATTCAAAGCTTCCCTCTTCTGAATCGCCCAGATATTGATTCTCTGTGGACCAAAAGTACCCCTGACTTAGAAAACCGTGAATATGAATTTCAGGTATATCGTATGAATATACAGATGATGGTCTGATAAGAAAAAAAAGAGTCAGGCATATTATTGCTGATTTTAGACTGGTCATTTTGTACCTTTTTTTTGATGCAGCTGTTTTATGCATGATTAAGGAACGAAAATTTTATAAGTTGAACGAAACAGCTTGTCTTTTGGCCCATCTACTTCGTTGCATCAAAGGCCGAATACGTATAGTATGCAACCTTTAATGCGCCTTGTATATGGGCCAAATTTCTGTGCTATTTCTGCTCAACTTATTTCATCTCCGTTCCTAACCGGTTTTTCCATCTCTTTAAATCAGTCAGTAGACGGAAGCCGTTTCCAGTTGTTTCTTTATTACTGCTGCCAGTATATCCTTTTTAACAGGTTTGGTTATATAATCGTCCATTCCAGCCTCTATAAATCGTTCCCTGTCCCCCTTTAATGCATTTGCCGTGATAGCAATAATGGGAATGTGGGAGCCGGTGGCCCCTTCAAGCTGTCTGATCTCTCTGGTTGCCTCAATCCCGTCCATAACAGGCATCTGGCCGTCCATCAAGATTAGGTCAAATTTGTCATTTTTGAATGATTCGAGGGCCTTGAACCCGTTTTCTGCAATAAAGTTATTGGTATAACCTATCTTTTCCAGTAATTTTTCAAGCACCTTTTGGTTCATCTTATTATCTTCTGCAATGAGAATTTTAAGATCACTTTTGCAAGGAGCTGAATCTGTTTTTATGTTTTCATCTATACTGTGGCGGGTTACAAAAACCGGAGAATGTTGGGTAATTGTTTTTTCTGACTCGCCCACCAGAGTTCTGATGCATTCGTAGAGGTAGATTTTTTTTACAGGTTTGGTAATATAGGCAGAAAATCCTTTTTCCTTATATTTGACGGCATCACCCTTTTGCCCTGATGAGGTGAGGATGGCCAGCTTTGTCTTTTTGATTGCCGGGTCAGCTTTTATTATCTGCCCTAACTCGCCCCCATCCATTTCAGGCATATGCATATCAAGGAGAGCAATTTTAAAGGGGTCCTTGTTTTTGGCTTCTTTTCTCAGTTTTAAAAGGGCTTCTTCGCCGTTTGCTGCTTCTGCGAACCTGCATCCCCAGCTTTTTAAGTGCTCTGCAAATATAAATCTGTTTGCTTTATTGTCATCAACTATGAGTATTTTTTCTTTTTTGATATTATCTGGTATGGAAAGTTTTTCCTGATTTTGTCCGGTCTGCTTTGCAAAGGGCAGGATGATGGTGAATGTGGAACCCACATTCACTTTACTTTTTATCTCCATTTCCCCGCTCATAAGCTTTATAAGCTTTTGCGCTATTGTCAGACCCAGGCCTAGCCCCTCATGTTTTCTGGTTGCGGAAGCATCTGCCTGGGCAAAGGATGAAAATATCTTATTTAGTCGGTCATCCGGGATACCTATCCCTGTATCCTTTATTTCGATACGGATGAATGCAGTCTCCGGGGTCTGGCTTTTTAAGGATATTTTAAGGTATACCTCTCCTTTATCAGTAAATTTAATGGCATTACCAATCAGATTGGTCAGAATCTGCCGAAATCTTTCAGGATCTCCTTTTAACAGGCATGGAACATCATCGGAAACAAGGGAGGCAAATTCAATATTTTTTTCATGGGCGATTGCTGCCAGAAGATCGATTGTATTTTTAAAAGCGGCAAGTAAATTGAAATTAATGCTTTCAATATCAAGCTTTCCAGCTTCAATTTTTGAAAAATCGAGAATGTCACAGAGTATACCCAAGAGTCCTTCTGCGTTTTTCAAAAGACCATTCCCATATTCACGCTGGAGAGTATTAAGATTCGTATCTAGAAGAATCTCTATCATTCCTATGATGCCGTTCATGGGTGTACGTATCTCATGACTTATGTTTCCCAGAAATTCGTTCTTTGCTATATTTGCGGCTTCAGCCTCCTGCTTTGCGATATTGAGATCATCTATTATTTTTTTAAGATTTTGAATCATTAACACGGTTGCTTTGCCGAGGATATCTTTTTCTGAAATTATACCATGCTTTATCTCTAAATTGCCGGAGGCCACTGATTGAATAAAGTTTATTTTTTTTTGCTGTTCTTTTATCATGGTATTCATTGAAAAGACCATGGTTCCTATTTCATCTTTTGATTCATGGGCGAGATTAAGGTCAAAGTCTCCCACTGCCATGCTTTGTAAAGCCAGGGTCATTTTGCCAATGGGATCTGTAATAAATTTTTTTGTCATGAATCTCATAATTAAAAGTGATATGATCAGTGCAATGGCTAATATCGATATCTCTGTCCATTTATGCAGTTTTATCTTTTCCAGCGTGATATTCATGGCATTGGAAAAATCCTGGGAGAGTATCATGCTGATGTTTTTTGAATCAGAAAGAATCTGTTTCCGTCTTTGAGCCAGACTGAGGGAATATTTATAGATCTCATCGGTTTCGTTCCCTTTAATAATCATTGCGTATACAAATGATGCATCGGTTTTATATGCGGAAATTTTGGCCTTTAATGTTTTTATAGTGTTTAAAGTTAAAGAACTGATGAATTTAATTTTTTTAATTTCATTTAATACGTTTATGCATATTTCCCCGTGCTTTTCAGAATCATCCATTAAAGGCAATTCACTTATTACCACTGCATCCTGATATAATTGTATCATCCGGTTTAGATTAGATGAAAATTTCTGGTTTAAAGAGGTAGCCCGTTGAGATGCGAAGTTAATCGCCTGAATATTTTTGCGGATCTGCCCCTTTGATATAAAGGATGCTGCAATGGTTATAATATATGCTCCTACTAATATGCTGACACTGATCCATATTTTTTTTGAGATTGTATGAATGTTAGGCTTGCCAATCATTGATTTTATTCTCCGGTATTCTGAGAATTTATCTCTCATAAGGAACGAAAATTTTATAAGTTGAACGAAATAGCTTGTCTTTTGGCCCATCTACTTTGTTGCATCAAAGGCCGAAGACGTATAGTATGCAACCTTTAATGCGCCTTGTATATGGGCCAAAATCCTGCGCTATTTCTGCTCAACTTATTTCATTTCCGTTCCTAAGCTATATTATATTGTCACTATTGAAAATTTTTCAAAAAATATTCAGAATAAAAGAGTTAGAATTGAAAAAAAGATATGTCTCAAGCAATTTGCTACTTCTTGGTGTTTATTTTTTTATCCAAAAATCAGGCCTGGTCTTTTTCTTGAAGCCTTAGTCGCATTTGCTGTGAAAATTGATGAAAAGCTGGATAGCTGTTAATATGAAAATCGATGATAGAATAAGGTAAATTGTATTGTCAAGAAAAAAGATAGATTAGTTTGTAACTATTCAGCGAAACAACCGGACTCCCGGCTTCTATTTTCAGCAGTGTCCGTTTAAACAATTTCAGATGTTTTAATCAGATCATACCTGCTGCGTATCTTAAATCGGCAATGCTGGATAGTTGGCATTTTTTCGGAAAAAGAGCTGAGGGCATTAATAGTCGATAACAGATTTCAGCATGACAAAATTGTTTTCTTCTGCGGCATCAAGATTCTGTTGAAGGGTTTTTACTGCTGGGGGTATATATTGCTCAAACCATTTTTTTGACTTTACCCGGACAAGATAGCCAAAGGCTCCTAAAATTTGCAGGTTTCTTGCTATTGAACAGTATTTTTGGGTGATGCGGAATTTGTTTTCATCAAAGTTTATGAAATTTGTGAGTTTTTGGATTGCATAGTCAAGAAGATCATTCTGGATATTGCTGGGGAGATTAACATAGGGATCTATAAGTAATGATGCCAAATCATATTGAATGGGACCGATTCTTCCCCCTTGAAAATCTATAAAATAGAAAGTTTTGTTTTTGACCATGATGTTGCGTGATTGCATATCCCTGTGCATAAAACCGATAATTGGATATTGGAGAGCTTTATTTGCGATAAATTCAAATTCCGAGATAAAATCTTCGTAATCTACTCCCATATCAAGGTATTTGTTCAGAAAAGAGACGACAAAATAGCGACATTCTTTTTCCAGAATGAGGTTCATGTCGTAAAATGGAGACTGATGCGTCCATGCAGTTTTGAAACCTTTCCCTGCCGAGATATTCATTTTAATAATATTGTCTATTATCCTTTTGTATGATCTCAGGATGCCGGCCTTGTCTTTATCTGCTATATCTGTATGAAGGTTAATATCCCCCAGGTCTTCCATGAAAACCAGACCTGAAAATGTGTCGTGGAGATAAATTTCAGGGACAGGTATTCCCTGGGAGTAAAGATGCCGGCCTATAAGAATAAATGAATCAGTTTCTGAGATTTCATCGCTGCATTTTATTCCATGGTCTGCCATAATAAGGCTTTTTTCTGTGGAATAAAATCTGTACCATTTTCTGTCTGATCCGTCACCTGGAAGCCTTGTTTTTACAATTTGATGATTTAACTTGTCCGGATTTATTTTTTCAAAAGTTTTTTCTGCCATATCTTCCATGGCAGCATTTCTGTAACTTTCGGGGGTTCCTATGTCTTTAAAACATTGCCGGTTTATTACAAAGGCTTTTATCCTTTTATTTTCGGCAAGCATGTCAATATAGATATCAATGATATCGGAAAATTCATTTTCTGGAATTAAATTGAATATCTCAGGGTCAATAATATGGATACCTGTAAAGGCAAGCTTTTTGATTGGGTTGGAACAATTTTTCAGAATTTTTTTACGGAAACCGATAATAAATTCCTTTTTGTTCAGTGATACTTTGTTGAATTCAGGGTAATCACACAGAGCAAGTGTTACCGGATGATTATGCCCCATATGAAAATCATAAACATTTTTAAGGTTTATATCTGTCATAATATCACTGTTTATGACAAGAAAGGGTTTTTTCCCAAAAAAATTCTCTGAATTTTTTATTCCACCCCCTGTCCCCAGGATTGTCGGCTCATATTGGGTATGCACCGGAATTGCATAGTGCTGAGTTTGAATAAAGGCTTCTATCTTTTCGTGCAAATGGTGGGTATTGATCATAACCTCTTTGCATCCAAAATCTTCCAGTTTGCGAATGATAGTATCAATAATTGGTCGGCCTGATATGGTGAATAAAGGTTTGGGTGTCTGCTGTGTAAAGGGAAAAAGCCGCGTGCCCAGGCCTGCGGCAAGTATTAATGCTTTCATGCTTGGACCTTATTGTTTTGCAATTATTTAGTACCTTACTCTTGAACTTCTGTCATAAAAACAAGAAAATTATAATGAAAACTTAGCTACAAATTTTGTAGATGATCAACTTGATATCTGTAATACAATGAGTTTGGCTGGGGTAGGGGCAGAATCCATTTCTGCCCCTGTATTTTGGCGGATATGGAATCCGTCCCTACGGACAGGGCGGATATGGAATCCGCCCCTACTTGGGTTGCGGGCAAAAACCGCCTTAGTTGATATGTGTCGCAAAGTGCCTGAACAAAAAATTATAGTTTTCGTTCGGAGACTATCTATATAGTTTTTATGTAGAAAATTACGAAAGGCAATTAAGGGATTTTTGGATTGTATCAGAATAAGATTCTATTATTTTCTGCTTATCTGCCCCTCTAATACCCCTTGCAGTGAAAAAATCGATCCCGTTTTGATAGTTGACCTTTGAAAGAGCCTCTTTTAATTCAACCTCTTTATTTTTGTACATCTTTTGACCCATGGCCTGAACTTTTTTCATCCGGTTTTTTGAGGTTAAGGTCGCTTTGGGAGCACTTGCAAAGAAATTAATCACCACCAGGTAGGACTCAAAATATGCTTGGAGGAATTTGGAAAAAAGCTTTAATTTTCTGAATCCTGCCGATGTTATGTTGTATGTATCAGCCAGTGTGGGGTGGGGCATTAAAATAGCGTCATCAATAAAAGCTTTAAGATTTTTGCGCACAAAATACTCTGGTGTTTTATCCAGGTCATGGTAAAATTCATTTACGAAAAAAAATTGAAGTGTCCCGTACCGGGCATGTATATCTGCAGCTGAAAACTGAAAAGCGTCTTTTTCAAGAATTGCAAGGGCTGTAAAAGCAGCCGGTATAAAAAATGATATACAATTATTTTTGTAATAATCCAGGGCAGGTCTTTTATTTTCATTTACTTTTAGTTTAGCATCCTTAAAACGGTTGTTTTTATCCTTTGAAATACAATCTATAAATTTTCGCTGTATATAAGAATCTAATGCATGCTCAATTGCGTTAACACGATCAAGTATAAGCGTGTCCGATAGTTTGGCCTGCTGTAAAAAGAGAAAATTAATATACGTCTCAATGTGGGACATTATACGTTCATAGGAAAACATTCTTTCCGAACAATTTAAAACTGCACTTGCAACAAGGGCGTGGGGGGGGATAACAGTCACTTTATCTATGGAGTTTAGTATTCTGTTGCCAATATTCCTGCATAGTCCGTTGACCTCTTTATTGGTCATATCCTTAATGGAAGTTTTGTTTTGATTTGTAAATTCTTTTAAAGATATTGGCTCTGCAAAGTTAATATATATTTTGCCGTAAATTTTTTTTAGAAATTTTCTTGCTTTAATAACCTGGGTAAGACTTTCAGGTTCTTTTTTCCCCCCGTTAATTTCATGGAGGTATGCATTCTCTTCTATAACCCTGTCGTATCCCACAAATACAGGTACAATGTTTAAATCATCACATGCCCCATTTTTATAGGCATTGATAATTATTGAAAATAATCCAAGTTGGGGCCTTAGAAGTTTTCCAGTCCGGCTTCTGCCTCCTTCAATAAAAAATTCAATATTACAGCCTTCTTCCAGAAGTTTGTAAATATATTCTGTGAAAATTTTGGAATAAAGTATGGCGCCTTGAAAGGAGCGCCGTATAAAAAATGCCCCCACACTTCTGAAAATAGGTCCCAATGGCCAAAAGGAGAGGTTTTGCCCTGCAGCTACATGGGGGGGGGGGACATCATTTCTCAGAAGCAAATTGGCTAAAATTAAATAATCAACATGACTCTTGTGGCATGGAACCAGTATTAAAGGGCCGCTTTTTGCCTGTTCTTTTATCTTTGCAAGCATATCATAATTAACAACAAGGCCGTCGAACATCCCCTTTAGCATCCATTTTACCAGGGTTGAGACAATTTTTATTGCTGCCAGGCTGTATCTGGCAGCAATCTCGTCAATATAGTCATCCGCTTTTTTGTGAACTTCCCAATTCTTTAAATTATGTTTTGCAGCATAATTTTTCATTAATTCCTGCATCCTGCTGTTTGTGAGGATGTTTTCCTTAAGCTCATATCTTGTTTTTCTGATTGGACCGGTGATACTATGACGGTGACGGTTGATTCTGTTTAAAATGTGACGTCTTAAATCAATGGAAAGCTGGTTAACCGTCTGATCCTGATTTTCCGGGAGGGCAAGATAATTTTTTAAGTTTACAGGTTTTGATATTTCTACAAAAACCCGGCCAGGGTTTTTGAAAAGTGTATAAAAGGATCTTATTGTACCCGGGTTTTCTTCACTTCCGAAGAGGATGTCAAAAAGGTTAGGAGTATATCGAGGGGAGATCTTACTGAAAAACATCACCTGGGGTACTATATAAATTGGTTTTTCGATTTCACTCTGCAGTTCGATGAAATAGTGGATAGGGTCTGTTTTGGCTTTGACAAACCGTTTGTAAAATCCTTTTTTTTCCACAAGGTAAAAGGTTGCAGAAGTCCCTTTTAGTAATTCCTGTTTTATAAATCCGCTGGTAAAAGGATCCGATAGTGATAACTTACGGTAAAGATGGCCAATATGAGCAAGGATGATTTTAAATAAACGGGTAACAGGTTGCCAGGCAAACACCCTGTTGCCTAAACATATTTGCGGAAAACGGAGGCCTGTTTCCTTATATCGGGTGTGGGAAAAGAGATACTCAAAAGTGCTTTTGTATTTTGTGGCATAGACAATAATTGCGTTGTCAGGTATATTTTGTATGATATCCTGCTGGCTTTTATCAAATTTAATGCCGAAAAAGAATTTTTTAAGAACAAAAAAAGATATTAAACCTGTTTTTTCAGGCAGGAAACATGCGTAATGATTCGCACCTCGGAGTGAGGCTTGTATAAACTTTTTTAAACTCATTTTTATTGCTGATCCGTATTGTTTTCATTATATAGACCGTCACATAAATAGTTCCAGCAATAGACTGAGCTATAATAAAATTTAAAAACCTCTTAAACTCGCTACGCTCAAACAGCCAGAGCTTTTTAAATTTCACCATTGCTTAAATTATAGCATCTGGAGGCATGAAATTTATTGTCTGAATATCTATATATATATAGTGCTCGAATGAAAAATTTTATTTTTTATTTAACATTTTTTATTTTTTATTTAACATTATTGATAAAATTTTATAACAGAATAATATCTGATTTACAACTGTTAATTTCTTCTCTATTTTTCAAAAAAAGAATTTATTTTCAATATATTATAGCTTATTTTCATTAAAGAAATTTCGAGAAACAGATAAAAAAAATTATGTTGCGTTAGTTAAAATATTATGGTAGCTATGATTCCTAAGTTATCTATATCCGGGTTCGTTCAAGTTACTTGCAAGATTGAATTTGTGTCCTGTGGATGTGTTCGTGGGGAATAATGAAATCAGAGTCTGTTTTGTATTGATTTTAAAAAAAATAAAGGCAGACATAACTTTTTAAGAATCCAGGAGAAAGTTTGATCAATAATCTGCGTTGTTTATTGATCTGTTTTTTGTGGTTATAAACTTTATAATACACATAGGAAAAATATTTTTCTTCAGAATATTATCAATTTTTAGTTAAAGGAGGTTGTTTTTTCATGAAAACATTAATTGGTGGATCAGTCGCAGCTATTCTAGGCCTCATTGGTTTATCTGTATGGTGGAAGCCTTTTTTGCAGATTCTGGCAGGCTCAATTCCTGTAATGCTTTTGGCTGGAGGTGGGCTCGCACTTTATTTGGGCTTTGATGAATTAAAGGATACATGGAAAAAAGACGACTCAGGCGCAGAACCGGAAGTTGACGATGCGGAAACATATAAACGTGAAATTGATGTTTTGAAACAAGAGATAGATGAGTTAAAGTCAAAATAACAATTCAATATGTTGAGCTTATCCCGAGCCTGCATGTCTGTTGTTGCAGGCTCTTTTTAAGCCCCTTTGTGGTTTAATGCTCTATTCTTTATAGCAGATGTTGCTAACAAATCTGCTTTTTCATTCCCTTTATTCCCTGAATGACCTTTTACCTTGATCAGTTTAATATCCTTGAATTGTAGAATTATTTTTTTAGTTGAATTAACGAGTGCTATATTTTTTTTTGCTTTCCATCCCAGCGTAAGTACTCCGTGGGCATAACTGCTGTCTGTAAAAATTCTCACCGGGATATCTTTTTTTTTAAGCTGTATGAGTGCTGTACGTATTGCTTCTAACTCTGCAATATTATTGGTTGCAATTCCAATATACTTTGATATCTCTTTTTCATGTTTTTTATAATTAAAAAAAATACCAATTCCTGATGGCCCTGGATTCCCGGATGTTGCTCCATCAGTATAGATCATAATTGAATTGTTAATTCTTGCATTTTCTTTTTCTTGTTGACTATTATTTACGGGGTTGGACAATCGACTGTTTTTTATTGGTTTTTCGACTTTTTTTTGTTTTAAGTCATCCACCGTTCCCAGGGCTGCTTTGTGTACCAGATATTCGTAATCCTGATCAAGTTGATACTTTATTAATACTTTTCCATTTTTTAAAACGGGTCCATCTTTTTGATCCGTTGCCATCCATACCTTTTTCCCCTTAAAGCTCATACGCTTCCAGGTTATTTTATTGTCTACCAAGTTATTTCGTCCTCGTTCCTTAGTTTTAACTTCGGCCATTATATGTCCATTGCTGAAATTAGAGCCAAGACCACACTATTTATAAAGATAATATTTTTTACTGATTTCGGCAAACTCTTTAAGCTCTTTTTCCCATGAATCTGTAATCTCATTAATTTTATCAAGTCCTTCTATTTTTTGTCTGGTTTTTTTATCACCCAGGATAAGATCGATGGGGAGTTTTTTAAATTCGTATTCATAGGGGGGCATTTTCCATTGGAACAGGTTGCCATGAACAGCAATAACGGCCTGGAGCAGCATTAGTGTTGTTGTATAGGGCTGATATTTATCCTGATCCGTGATATGAATTTGAAATCCTTGGCACAACTCTTTTTTGTATTTGTTGGATGTGGGTTCAAAGAGAGTTTCCCTTAAAATTATTCCAGGCAGATCATTTCTGTCAAGGTATGAGAGTATTTTTGAGGTATCAAGAAAAGGAGCTCCAAATAGTTCAAAGGGCTGGGCTGTTCCTCTTCCTTCGGATATGTTTGTCCCTTCCCATAGTACCTGGCCTGGATAAACCATTGCAGATACGGGAGTCGGAAGGTTAGGGGAGGGGGGTATCCATGGGAGCCCTGTGTCGGAAAAATAGAAGGATCTTTTCCATCCATCCATGGGGATGATTTTAAGATCGCATCCAATGTTAAATTGACTGTTGAATAGAAAAGCTATCTCACCAATGGTCAGTCCATGACGCATGGGTATGGGATAAAGCCCCACAAAGGAGGTCGATTCCCCAGAGAGGAGATTCCCTTCAAGCCTTGTGCCCCCAACAGGATTCGGTCTGTCTAAAACAATAACCTTTTTATTGAATTTTTCGGCAGCTTCAAGGCAGTATGCCATTGTGTAGATAAAAGTGTATACCCGTGTCCCTGCATCCTGCAAATCGATAATAAGTACATCTATCCTGTCGAACATTTCACGGGTCGGTTTTCTCGATTTTCCGTACAGGCTAAAAACAGGGATATCAAGAACCGGATCTCTGATATCTCCTGATTCAATCATGTTATCCTGCTTTTCTCCAAAAAAGCCATGTTGCGGGGAAAAGAGTGCTGTTAGCTGGCCAGGGAACTTTTTATTAATAAGCATTCTGGCATGCTGAAAATTTCCGTCAACAGAAGCCTGATTGCACAAAATGCCTATTCGTTTATTCTGGATAGATTCAGGGTTTTTTTTTAAAAATATTTCTAAACCTGTTTTAATTTTTTTCATATGCCGTACAAATTTTTTCCCCTCCCCTCTGAAACTGCTCCACGCAGGTTTTCAAAAGGGAGCATATATCTATTTTTTGTGTTTAACATTGTTGTTTATAAAATTAACAATATCTTCCATGGGTGTGCCCGGCAGAAAAATCATATCCACCCCGATCTCTTTTAATTTAATGGTATCTTCTTTGGGAATGACTCCCCCCATGAGAAAAATAACATCTTCTGATAATCCCTGCTTTTTCATTTCCATACGCATGTCCTGGGCAGCAAATAGATGCTCGCCTCCCAGAAAGCTTAGCCCCACCACATCAACATCCTCTTCCACTGCTGCCCGTACAACCGTTTCTTCCGTGAGAAATTGCCCGAGAAAGATAACCTCCATGCCGGCATCTGAAAGCCATTTGCTGATCACTTTGATTCCGCGATTATGCCCATCAAGGCTTGTTTTTGCCAAAAGTACCTTTGTTTTTCTGTTATTCCTGCTCACTTTTTATCTCCTTGGTGATATTCTCTATTCGGTTGCAAACGAGGCGTCAAATTCAGGTTCCACCTGATCAAAAGGGTCAAATCCATCGTTATGGGCAAGCCTTATTGTGCCGCGCATCTCTGCCATGGTTGCCCCTGCTTCGGCCGCTTCTATGGCGGAGCTGCCCAGATTAATATTCGGGTCTTTTGCATTTAGATAAAGTTGTTCAAGACTTTCTGAAACCATTTTTTTATTTCTGTTTTGCTTGAATTTTTTCAAATTGTCCAGATGTTTTTTAATCATTTCGGCCGGAACTTCATGGGCGGGCATGATCTTTTCTTCTTCCAGTGGTTTGCGGAATTTGTTTAATCCGATAACAGGTTTTTTCCCACTTTCGATATCTTTTTGTTTTTCATACTGCACATGCCCTATTTCAGCGTCGACCCAGCCTGACATGACAGCTTTCCTCATTCCCCCTGCCTCTTCAACTTTCTCCATATATTCGAGAATTTTCAATTCTATTTCATCGGTTAAAGATTCCACAAAGTAGGAACCTCCCAGAGGATCAGCCACCGCAGTTACTCCGGTTTCATAGGTTAAGACCTGTTGTGTTCGTATTGCCAGTTCATGGGATTCTTCAGTGGGAAGTCCCTGGGCTTCGTCATAGGAGCAGGTGTGCAATGACTGGCATCCACCAAGGACAGCGGCAAGGGCTTCATAGGCAATCCTCACTGTATTTACCAGGGGCTGCTGCATTGTAAGGGAGTTCCCTGCTGTGTGTACATGAAACTTGTAGCGAAGGGCACGTTCACTGGTAGCTTTAAATTCATCTTTTAACATGTTTGCCCAGATTCTTCTGGCAGCTCTTAATTTGGCGATTTCTTCAAAAAAATTAATCTCGGAACTATGGGTTACAGTGGCGATTTTTGGAGCAATTTTTTCGATATCGAGCCCCCTTTGAAGAAGGGCCTTTAAATATTCTCTTGCCGTTGTCATGGCAAAAGCCACTTCCATGGGAGCTGTGATTCCGTTTTCTCTGTAATCGTAAACATCAATGCTCAAGGGGTTGAATTTGGGCACTTCTTTCATGCAGAATTCAATAAAATCCAGGCAGCAGCGCCATCCCCATGTTAATGGAAAGGAAGGTGGATGAAAACCGCAGATTCCATAGTGAAGATTTTCATTAACGCAGGTTCCCATGAGAGAATCCAGTTTAAAACCGGCTTTTTTTGCTGCTGCAAAATAGATGGCCGGCTGTACCACGCCAAGGGTGGTAACATTAACACTTATTTTGTCTAAAGGTATATCCCTGATAATATGTTCAGCATCTTCAATCGTGCATAAGGGTACCCCCTGCCGTCCGATATCATGTTTTGCCCTTGGGTGATCAGAGTCTATCCCCTGGTGGGTTGGAACATCAACGATGAAGTTTATAGCACTTTCACCTGAATCAATGAGGAATTTAATTCTTTCATTGGTGACTTCAGGTGATGCATATCCGCAAAGTTCTCTTCTGCTCCATAAGCGTCCCCTGTACATATTGTCATATATTCCCCGGGTATAGGGAAATGTCCCTGGTAAGGGGCATTTTTTTTCTAATTTATCTGAATCAATATCATTTGAGGTATAACAATTTTTTAAAGGTATCCCCGAATCAGTTTCAGTAATATCACATTTTTCTCTGTATGCCTTTGCTGCCTTTTCCTTAATGCTCAATTCCATAATCACTCCTTTAATTTTATAATATCTCTTTTATTGCTTATTGCCAGTATTTTACGATATATTAAACCACCTATGATTTGTCCTGTAAAAAAGGCTCCTATGAGAACGGGAAATGTAATAAAACTCCATCCTATTCCAGTGGCATAGCGTAATATGATAACAGCCGGAACTGGTATATGGATTGCCAGAAACCATGATGTTTTAAATTTTTTGGCGCTTGCTCTCCAGAAGCCGAAAGGAATATTTAAGGTAAAAACACCCGCAGCAGTTAGATAAAGATTTAAGTATTGCATAAAAATAACTTTATTACAACATTATTACATGAGGATTGATGAATTCAAAAGTCAAATTTGCTACTATCCTTTTTTTGTTCTATTTTGTCAAAATAAAAGATATTTTTTGTAAAATTTGGCATGGGAGATCAATATTATGACGGAAATACTCGATTTTAAGCGGAGCAGGTCCACATGTGTGGAAAAGGTGGATGACAATACAATGGTATCAATCTGCAGACTTCAGGATACACTCACCGAAGCTTTCGTTGAAATAAAGGTCAAGCTTCCTGACCTTGAGATTACAGATGCAAAAGGGGAGTTTTATCGTTCCTACCAAAAAGAGTGCCGGCAGGATGAAAATGAAGCCCTGAAAAAGGTTACAGGCGTCAGGATAGGGCCGGGAATGCTTAAGATAATTAAAGGATTGATGGGTGAAAAAACAGATTGTAAAGAATTGATTTTTATGGTGGAGGAATGCTGCCATGGTGTAATTCTGGCGTTTACCAAAAAGAGTTTAGACCGGCATTCCATGGAGGATCTGGATGCAATAGATTATTATAAGGATATGGTTAAAAAAAACATCAGGATGTACAATCGCTGCGCAGCCTTTGCGCCCGGTAGTATCCTGGTGGAAGGCATTACTCCTCCTACCCAGTAAATATTAATATGTGTACAGATTTAAAATTTATTTTTCACCCGCCCGGAAAATTTTTGGAGGTTAAAAAAATATGTTACAATACTCCCGCAATAAACTGATAAGCATTGTAAAAAAAGAAGAGGATGCTCTTTTTGTACACGGCGTTCTTGATGATGATATATATGGTATAGAAATAGATGTTTCCATTGGTATATCTGATTTGCAGATATTATCCATTGATGGAAAATGGAATAGATGGACAACACCGGAGTGTCCCAGGGCTATATTTTTTCTCCAGGAGGCTGTGGGGTTCCGTGTTGAGGATGGATTCACAGATAAGGTACATAAAATTATCGGCCGGAAGGGATGCAGGCATTTTGCAAATCTTCTTGTTGAATGCTGTTTTTCTGCAAAAGAGGCGGTTCAGGTTGTTAAATGGAAGGATGCAACAAAGGAAAAACCTGATTTATCCTTTGATGAATTTATAGGTGGGAAAACAGATACTTCAAAAAATGCGGCAGAGAAAAATGTCCCCATTCAAGTAAAGGAAAAATCGGTTAAAGATGAAAAAAAATATATCGCTTCTGAAAAAAAAGTATCAGGAGAGTTTTTTATCGACCTGCATATGCATACAAGCCCTGCGTCCCCTTGCAGTTCTGCCCCTTTGGATGGTCTGATCCAACAGGCAAAGCAGATCGGGTTGGATGGTATTTGCCTCACAGACCATAATTATGTTTGGGCACCCGATTTAGTAGAAAATTTAAGAGAAAAAAATAATTTTCTCATTCTTGCAGGAAATGAGATTATTACTGATCAGGGCGATATGCTGGTTTTCGGAATGAATCGGGAGATTAAAGGTATTATTAAATTAGAAGAATTAAGAAATTTGGTTGACCAGTCTGGTGGATTTATTATTGTTCCCCATCCTTTTAGGGGGTTTTTAAATTTTGGAGTTTCTGATATAGGCTTAACCCCTGAAAGTGCATCTCAAAGATCTTTATTTAAACATGTTGACGCTGTTGAAGTTTTAAATGGAAAGGTTACCAAAAGAGAGAATGATTTTGCTTCAAAAGTGGCGGCAAAGCTTGGGCTGCCGACTACAGGGGGGAGTGATGCCCACGAGGTTGCTGAAGTTGGGAAGTATGCTACCTGCTTTTCATCTATCATAAATAATGAAAAAGATCTTGTTGATGCTTTAAAAACCGGAAATTATTCACCAGTTGAATTTAAAAAGTTGTAAAATAATGCTCATTAAAATTAAAAAGATGGGGTAACTATTTCTGCTCAACTTATTTCATCTCCGTTCCTTAGCTGTGCTGATTGCGACTCCATGGTAACACATATAGATTGTCAGATAATAAATTTCACAAGGCCAGAGGGAGGAAGGCGTATTGTAATACTCCGACGACCGATAACGCAGTGAAATTATTTATGTGACAATCTATAGATGACCCTACCGGCTCCAGGCTGTTAGTTGTGACACTTCAGCCCGGAGCCTTGCTAAAGTTTCAGGAGAGTTGAACAGTTTTCTGCATAGTTCACATTTACTATAGGTTATGATTTCCCGTCCCTTTATACCGGCAAAGGATGCGATATTTGTTATACCCATGGTTCTGATGAGGTTGTGGAGCCGGTCTGTTTCGGTTTTAACAAAAAGCTGTTCCAGGTTATTGCTCTTAAGGTTTCCAAGGTAAAAAAAGTTTGTCTCCGGGAAATAGCTCCCTGCATCGCAGCAGGCGTACATGTCAAGATCCGGAGTAAGATAGGGGTTCATGTCGCAGCAGTTTGCCTGATAATCGGTCAGGATGCTTCTGCGCTTAAAAGATTTTGCGCGGCCAGCATAGATTACGGGTTCCGGGAAAAATGTGAGGCAATGATTTCGCAGAAACTCTTCATGCTGATCATCCTCTTTGGAAAAATCGGTAACAAACGAAATAAAATAATTTAACCCGATCTTTTGGCAGCTGCGTGCCGCATTTAACACATTGTTCCTGTTTATATTTTTCTGGTGCCACCTTGAGTAACTTAATCTTAACTGGCAAAGCCCATTTTCTTTTAGTTTTGAAACAAGGTTGTCTGAAGACTCTGCTGTCTTTGCCCAAAAACTATTGGTAACAATTCTCGTATATATTCCGATTTGCCTGCATAGTTTCGTAAGTTCTGCAATTTCATC
>Ga0190313_1000598_pt1 | contig 21141 bp, 15 predicted proteins | sample 4870071011_MG_FD_169989 | JGI IMG/M metagenome (GOLD analysis project Ga0190313, IMG submission 169989) | Hydrothermal vent sediment bacterial communities from Southern Trench, Guaymas Basin, Mexico - 4870-07-10-11_MG | ecosystem: Environmental > Aquatic > Marine > Hydrothermal vents > Sediment ...
TATCAGAGATTCACGAGTCCGGAATTTCTTCAAATGATTGGTTTTCAAGCAAATGACCAAAGGTATTTCATGTTTTTGTTAGATATTATAAGGCCTATAATCTTAACAGGAATCTTTGCTGTTGTTGTCAATTATATGTTTGGTTCAAGCATACCTACAACTTTAATAACTGCTGTTGTAGGAATTGTAGCATATTTTGTTTTAACAAGCCCTCTTTTTCTTTCTACAATTGGTATGAGTTATGCTGAACAAAATAATTTTTTTACTTGGAAAAATTTTTTAGACCCATTAATTATTCTTGGAATCATGATAGGCATTGCTGCAGCTGTTATGCACATAAGAGGAGAATAGTTAGACTTAAAAATTAAAATGATTTCTTATAAATGTGTTTGTGGGTCCGTAGCTTAGTCTGGTGGAGCGCCGGTCTTATATGTCCGAGTTCCAAACAAGGCTCAACTAAGTGAGCCGGAGGCCCTGGGTTCAAATCCCAGCGGACCCATTCTTATAATGAGTTATAATTACTTCTGAAGGATTTAAATTGCAGAAACCGTTATCAGAGCAAGAAGTAATTCCTAAAACGACATCTTCTAATGCTTCAAAAACAACATTGTCTCCTGGTTGAACAGGGCTTGGAATAATGTTGTCTTTTAATCCTAAGGACATAAATAAAGAACAAACAGGTGGGAGATTTTTAACTTCTATGTTAAGAACATCAGAAAGTAATTCCCTGCACCCTAATTTAGTATTTTTGTAAACGTTAGATGAACACCCAGGCCATAATAAATCATGCGTTGGTTTGATTTTAGGTCCTTTAAGATAAAGTTTGTTTACTTCAATATATCTTGGTAATTGTTTTGCATACTCTTTTACACTAATTTCTGAAACATTGTTTTCTTTAAGAAGCAGAACAGGATTTCCTTCGCCGTCGAATAAGCATTCTCCAGCTTCTAATGTTTTAGCCATTGGAGTTATGACTCTTTTTTCACTTTTCATTTTTTCTCTCTTATGTCTTAAATAAGTGATTTCTTCCCTTGTTTTCGCTTGATTGTATCCTTTAAATACAATATCTGTAACTTGACCTCCGCATGGGATTAAAATTTTTATTTTATCATTTTTATTTAAATAAAATGCTTTAGCTTTTCCATGTTCAATTATTGTTGTTTTAATCATATTTTATTAACTATTAACTCTTTTTTTATAATTAATTGTATTCAATCTATTATTTTATTTTTTTATTGAATCTTAAAAAATCTTATTAATTAAGGAAGGATAAAAAATAAGTATGGAACAAACTATTTTGAAGTCAAAACTCGTTAAAGTTGAAACAGGAAATGTTATGATTGCTGTTCTTAATGAAATAAAAGCAATGGATTTAGGAATAAATGCTGGAGACAGAATAAGAATAAGCATGGGTAAAAAACATGTTAATGCAATTGTTGATTTAAGTAGTGTAGATATAATGCCTGATGAGATTGGGCTTTTTGAAGAAGTAAGTAAGGAACTTGGAATTAAAAAAAACAATGTGAAATTAAAAATAAAACAAGTTCCAAATCCTAAAAGTGTAGAGTATATAAAGAAAAAAGTTAATGGCAAAACATTGAGTTATGATGAAATTTATGAGATTGTTAATGATATCGTGCATAATAAATTAAGTGATATAGAGATGAGTGCTTTTGTTACAGCAACATATACTGAAGGACTTACTTTTGAAGAAACTATTAGTTTAACAAAAGCAGTGGTTAATACAGGCAATACTCTTCATTTAAAAAACAAACTTATTGTAGACAAACATTGTCTTGGAGGCGTTGCAGGAAACAGAACAACAATGGTTGTTGTTCCTATTATTGCTGCTTTTGGTTTAGTTATGCCAAAAACAAGCTCGCGTTCTATAACAAGTCCTGCAGGTACAGCAGATACTATGGAAGTTCTTGCTGAAGTAGAGTTTTCTGCTGAAAAATTGGAAAAGATTGTTGAAAAAGTGGGTGCATGCATTGCTTTTGGAGGAACAGTTAATCTTGCTGCTGCAGATGATAAACTAATAAAAGTCAGACACCCGCTGCACTTAGATCCTATTGGTTTAATGCTTGCATCAATAATGGCAAAGAAAAAAGCAGTTGGGAGCACGCATGTTTTAATTGATATTCCTATTGGAGAGGAAGCAAAAGTAAAAACATTTGATGAAGCAGAACTTTTAGGCACACTTTTTGAAAGTGTTGGAGAAGAATTGAATATGAAGGTAGATTATATAATAACGGATGGAAGTGGTCCAATAGGCAGGGGTATAGGACCTCTTCTTGAAGCAAGAGATGTATTAATGGTTTTGCAACAGCACGAAAATAGACCGCTTGATTTGGAGAAAAAAAGTTTGGAGCTTGCAGGAATTATTTTAGAATTTAGTGATAAAGTGGGTAGAGGAAAGGGAGAAAAAATTGCTAAAGAAATTCTTCAAAGCGGAAAAGCATGGCTTAAAATGAAAGAGATAATAAAAGCTCAAAAAGGAAACCCAAACATTAATATAGAAGATTTAACTCCAAAAGCGTATAAATATGAAATTAAAGCAAAAGCGAGTGGTGTTGTTAAAAAAATAAGTAATAGGAGCATTGCAAGAGTTGCTCTTGCAGCAGGTGCGCCAGCAGTTATTGATGCAGGAGTTTATTTAGAAAAAATAAAAGGGGATAAAGTAAAAAAAGGCGAAACACTTATGTCAATTTATTACAAAAGCAAGGAAAAACTTAAAAAATGCTTAGATATTCTTAAAGAGAATCCGCCTTATATTATAAAGTGATTATGTTGATTAAAAAGAAAATCAAGGTTTTGTTTAATAAGATTAAATCTTTTTTTAAGAAAATGAGTTTTAGAACTAAAATTAATTTATTAGCACTTTTTCTTTTTTTTGCATCTTCTTTTAATGGGATTTCATTTCAAATTTTTCTTCTTGTTTTTTTACCATTATATTTAAGTTATTATTTAAGTTATAAAATAGCAACAGCAGCGTTAATTATTCACAGGGGAGGAATACCAACTCCTGTAAAAGAAGAGAATTTTATTTTTTTAAGGTCTTCAACCAATTATTATCGTTTTAATGCGTATTCAAAAATGAAATTAGTTGATTTTTTTTATTTGAGCGTTTATCCCATGCTTTTAATGATAAGCATTTACGTTCAACAGAGCAAGCTTACAAGCAATTCTATTTTTAGTTTAACTCCAGGCAGTTTAATGGGTCCTGTTTTGTTCCCACTAATTTTTATTTTATTCACAGCGTCCATTATTCTTGATAAAAGCGGATTAAGGTTTGTTGATGAAAAAAACCAATACATTCAACGCCTTGGAGGTTGGTATAGGAAAATTGTTAATAGTCTTCTTAAATTTGTTGTTTCTATTAACATTATTACGAAAATGTTTTTGGAACAAAGCATTGTTGTTGTTTTAAAACAATTGCTTGGTTTGGCAATTATTTTTTATCCACCCATCCTTTTTGTTAGTGTTGTTTATGCTGTATTAATTCTCCCTTCTAATTTAAAAAATTTTAACAATATTCTTACAAGAACTTATGGAATCAAAAAAAATGTTGTAAAGATTAATCTTGAAGAAAATATTTAAAAAATTAACTATTCATATTGTTATTTTAATATTATTGATGGTTTATTTGGATTTGATTGTTTTGCTTTAAGTTCTTTACTTTCTTCTGTTGTTTCAATGATAATTTTCGCATTGAATTCTTTTTCAAGCATTTCTTTGTTTTCTTTTAATGCTTGAACCTCTGTTTTTTGGCTTAAAATTATTTTAGGTATTTTGTTATTGTTTTTTACTAAATTTGGCACAATTTTTGAAATTTCTTTTCCATGTGTTTTTAATTCAGTTTTCATAAGCTCTTTTAATATTTCTCTTACGTTTCTTGTTTTTTCTAAGATTTTTTTAATTTTTTCAAAAAAAACGTATTTCCATTTTGGAGCTACGATTATCTTTATTTCATTTATTTTTTTCAATTTGATTATGTTTTTAACAGAATGTATGTCTTTTCTCACATTTTCAATGAACTCATCACAAGCTTCTGCTTTTTCATCTATTTTGCTTTCATCATATTGTGGCCAACTTGCAAGTGAGATAAACGGTTTATTCCCAATTTTTTCCCATAATTCTTCGGTTATGTGCGGACAGAATGGATGAAGAAGTTTAAGAAATGTTTCAAGTGTTTCCTTGCTTTCTTCTTCTTTAAGTGAATCAAAAAATTCTCTTAATCTTATGCTTGCAAGATTATACTTGAATTCTTGAATGTATTCTGTAACAAGTTTAATTGTTTTATTTAATTTGCTTTCAATTTTTTTGCTGGATTTTCCAATTTTCACATTTTTAAAATATTTCATAATTTTTTTGATAAACCTATAACTTCCTTCTATTCCCTCATCACTCCATCTTAAATCTTTATCAGGTGATGCAAGGGATATTAAGAAAAATCTTGCAGTGTCAATTCCATATTTTTTTGAAATAATTTCTGGAAGCACAACATTTCCACGAGATTTTGACATTACAGCCCCATCATCTCCATGAAGCATGCCTTGGTTGAACAATTTTTTAAATGGTTCATCAAAATCAATGAAGCCAATATCTCTAAGAACTTTTGTGAAGAATCTTGCATAAATTAAATGCATGCATGCGTGTTCTGCACCTCCTATGTATTGATCAACAGGAAGCCAATATTTTACCTTTTTTTTGTCAAAAGGTTCTTTGTCATTTTTATTGTCCGCATACCTTAAATAATACCAACTGCTGTCAAAAAAAGTATCCATAGTATCTGTTTCCCTTTCTGCATCTCTACCGCATTTCGGACACTTTGTTTTAACAAATTTTTTATTTGTGGTAAGTGGGTTTCCTTCGCCAAATTTAACATTATGTGGGAGCATAACAGGAAGGTCTTTATAAGGCACAGGCACTATGCCGCATTCAGGGCATTTAATTATGGGAATTGGTGTTCCCCAATACCTCTGCCTTGAAATAAGCCAATCCTTAAGCTTGTATGTAATAGTTTTCTTACCCCATCCTTTTTTTTCAGCTAATTCAATAATTTTTTCTTTTGCTTCTTCATTTTCCATTCCATCAAATTTTCCAGAGTTTATTAAAATGCCTTTTTCTACATATGCGTGATTCATTTCATGTGCTTTGAGTTTTTTATTTTTAGGAGTTATTACGACTTTCATAGGCAAATCATATTTTTTTGCAAATTGAAAATCACGCTCATCATGAGTAGGCACTGCCATTACTGCACCAGTGCCATAATCATAAAGAACGTAATCTGCTACCCATAAAGGACATTTGTCGCCTGTAAAAGGATTTATAAAGTATTTTCCTAAGAAAACCCCATTTTTTTCTTTTCCTTCTGCTGTTCTTTCAATAATGCTTTTTTTCTTTACTTTTTTAATAAATTCTTTTACTTCCATTTCATATTTTGTCCCTTTTGTCCATTCAATTACTTTTGGATGTTCTACTGCAAGCACAAGATATGTAATGCCATAAACTGTGTCCGCTCTTGTAGTGAATGTGCTTATTTCATCTATTTTTTCTCCTTTTTCATTAATAACATCAAATTTAAGTATTACTCCTTCACTCTTTCCTATCCAATTTCTTTGCATTACTTTAATTCTTTCAGGCCAATCTATTTTTTCTAAATCTTCAAGCAATTCTTCAGCGTATTCCGTTGTTTTTATAAACCATTGTTCAAGTTCTTTTTGTTCAACTTCAGTGTCTTTATGTCTCCAACACTTTCCATTATGCACTTGCTCGTTTGCTAAGACAGTCTTGCACTTTGGACACCAATTAACACTTGCTTCTTTTCTATAAACCAAACCTTTTTCCATGAATTTTAAGAAAAAATATTGATTCCATTTATAATATTCTGGTGTGCATGTTGAAATCATTCTACTCCAATCATAACTTAATCCCAGGGATTTCTGTTGTTTAATAAAATTTGCAATTGCTTTATTAGTATAATCCTTTGGGTGAATCCCGGCTTTTATTGCTGCATTTTCTGCTGGAAGCCCAAAACTATCATACCCCATTGGGTATAAAACATTAAAACCATTCATTCTTTTAAAGCGTGCGTAAATATCTCCTATCGTGTAATTGAAAGCATGACCCATATGCAATCCAGAACCAGAAGGGTATGGAAACATTTCTAAAACATAATATTTCTTTTTTTTAGAATCCTCTTTTACTTTAAAAACATTTGATTCAGACCACTTTTTTTGCCATTTTTTTTCAATTGCGTGAAGATTCATTTTTTCCACTTCTTTTTAATTTATTATTAAATTTGAACACCTATTCATAAATAGGCAAATTATAAGAGCAATAAAAGCAAGTTTTTTTGCATAAAATTTAATGAATAAAAAGCAATTTATAAAATTATCTTTTTTTAATTTTTTCTTCTTATTCTTGAATATATTTATGAATTAATAATATTCTGATTTGAATTTCACGTTTTTGCTGTCTCCACTAATTGTTGCTTTAAATAGAAGAGTGTTTATTTTCGGAGGATTGATTAAAATGTTTCTGAAATATTTTACATTTTCCCATTGCGTTATATTATCATAATCATCTACAAATAAATATACACTATTATTTTGATTTCCAGGAAGAGCAATTGTTAAGAGATTATTGTTTGCATAAAAACTTTTATTGCTTGGAAAAATGCTTGAACTTGGGGAAATTATTGAAACCAATATATTATTGCTTCTTTTTCCGAACCAATTATAATTTTTTCCTGCAAGAGAACTTTTGTCAGTAAGATTTTCTTGTGAGAATACCTCAACTCCATTATCATAATTTGTGTATATGTTTAATTCTGTGTTATTTAAATCCCAGAAAGGACCTATTGTTAAATCATTTTCAGAAGTTGTTTCTGGGATTGCAGTGACTTTTATGAATTTTTGATAAGCGTAAACATCAAAGTAATAAATTACTTTTGGGTTTGTATTTGAAGTTGCCCTTATTCTTGCTCTTACAGGTCCTTTTTCTATAAATGTTATGTTATTTAATGTTGTTGAAGCAGCAAAGTTCTTCCAAGAAGAATTTCCAAAATCAGTGAGCCATTTATCACTTGATTGAAAAAAATTGCTGCTGTTTTTGTAAAGAAAAATATTGTTTTTTAAATCCCATGAGAAAAAAGTGTTGTTTACAATTTTATTTGTTTCATTTACACTTAAATCACTTTTAAATGATAAAGGTGTTAAGATACTGTGTTCTTCTTCTGTGTCATTTGCATTATAATAAATTCCGTATTTTTTGCTTCCAATTAATGAATCAAAAAACAACAAATTTATTTTTGGTTTATCATAATTTATGTAATATTCGTCGCTGCTGCTTTTTGAACTATACATTGTGTCATCAAATACAATTTCAATACTGCCTGAAGTTTCAAACTCTAAATAATAAGTTTTCCCATTCACATATTTTTTTATTGGAACATTAAATGAATGTATTGTGTTCGCATAAATTGTATTGTTTTCAGCAATTATGTTTCCATTAAGGTCTTTTATCTTCACTCTTGAATTACTATCATAAGAGGAGATGTTTATTTTTATGTTTTTTACATTTTGTGGTAAGTGGAAATAAAGTTTTTTCACACCATCATTGGATTTGCAGCGTATCCTTTTATTGTATAAAACCAAGTATGGCAGAGTTGAATTTATTTTAAAATACTTGTTGTCATTTTTTCCACTAATAACAATTTTATAAAATCCTTTGTAATCTTGACTTTGTATTGAATATACTTTGTCAGTATTTATGACATCATTGTCTATAATTGCACTTTTATTCGGGTAAAAAATGGATACATTAAAGTTTGCACTTTCTTCAAGGTCCACGCCTAAAGTGAAATTTCTTCCATCATAATTGAACAAGTAATAAGTATAATTTGAATAATCTATGCTTTCTGGATTTTGGCAAAAAATGTTGAATTCTGAAGTACTTGATGGAATGTTCTCTGTTATTATTTGTGTTGTTATTTTTCTTCCGCTTTCATCACTGATGAGCAAGCTATTTGCGTCAATTCCTTTAAGAAAGTATCCGCTAACTTCTAAAGGAAAATTTTGTATTTGATATTTTGAATAAACTTTAAAGACTTTCCTTGTATTTGGCGTGAAATCATTTCTATACCAATTAGTGTCATAATTATATTTTTGATCTACGGTTTCTGTGTCTATGCTCAAATACGTGGAGAATCCTTTTTGACTGAAAGAATTCTTTATAAAATCTTCTTTATCTTTAAAGAATTCTTCAAAACTTTCATTTGTTAAAACTTTTGACTTATTATTAAGGAGATTATAATCTCTTGTTTTTTCCCATTGTTCTCTATGCGGGTATAAAATGTATTCATATTCTACACTTGATGGAGGGAATAATGTGTCATTTTTGATAATTAAATCTGAGAACTTGTTCTCTGAAGTAGAATTTCTATAATAAGAAAAATATCCTGTTTTGTTTATTAAAAGAATGCCAATTCCTTGTTTGCTATGATAGTAATCTATCCAATCTCCTGGCCTGTCTTCAACATAATCATAAGCATCCCATATGTTTGTATTATTGTCTTTATAATAAAGAGAACCGCCAAGTAAAGTGCTTCCATTTAAATTTATTCTATCAAAAATAAAATTATTTTCGCTTGCCTGACAATTTATTGTTTCAGCCCAACGCACATTTGTTTTAATTTTGATTATGTCTGGGTAAAAGTAAAAGTCTTGCGTATAAAATTCTCTTCCTGGAGCAATTCCATGCTCTCCGCTTACTCTAATGTTTGCCATTACAGGCCCGCTCGTTATTATTGTTATTGTTGGTTTGTTTTCGCTTGATTGCTTGTACTCTGTGTTATTGCATTGGAAGATTGTTTGAATAGAATATTCTTTTCCATTAGTTATAAGATTTTGATGATAATTTTTTGGTGATAAATAGTAGAGCATGCCGCCTGCAGATTTGTTGATTTTTGCTTCATAATGATTTGTGTTAATAATAATGTCTGTTGTATTCTCGCTAATGCTTATTTGAGAAAGATATTCTGGAGATTCTACATGATTTTCATCTGTTTTTTTATTAAAATAAACAAAAATTTTTTTTTCTTCACCCTTGCTTATGCTTGTTTGAAAACATATTTCAACAATCTTATTTCTTAAATCAAGCCATCTTAGACTAAAAGGTAATTCTTTTTGTTCTTCAATAACTCTTATTGATTCTTCATCAACATCATCTGGAAAATCTATTTGAGCTATTTGAGTAAATGAATTAAATTGTAAATTATTTTCTTCTTTTAATACAATTTTAATTCTATTAGTTGAAATTGGACTCCACCAAAAATCATAAATGTTATTCATTACACTGATTATTGAATTTCCAAGAGCTTCTGTCCTGCTTATTAAACTTTGTTCGCTATTGAATGATTGAAAACTTAATTCATTTGGTAATGTTAAATATGTTATTATTGTTGTAAGTGCTAATGCTATAAAAACCGTAGAAATAATGAAAAACTGAGATTTTTTGTTTTTTATCATATATACCACAAGTAAACTTTTATTTCAGCTTGATTTTCTTTTAAAGGAATAATTCTTGAAACACTGTATGTTGTTGTTGAGGGCAGTGATGCATATAATGGGAATGTTCCTTCTTTAACATTATTTTCTGCTAAAGTTAAATTAATATTGGTGTTATTGCCTGATGTTATGTTTGAATAAGTATTGCTCTTTTTTGTATTTAATGAATATTGGAGAAGTAAATTCTTTTCTTCATTTGAATTTAAACTTGTTTTAAATAGAATATCTGCTCTTGAGCTTTTTTTGCTTGTTAATTTTAAAATTCTTACATAATTTTCATCTTTTTTATTGGTTAATTCCTGAATAAATCCTCTTTCTGTATTATTGAATGCTGTTGTGTTATCAGAATAAAATAAATATATTAGTGCGGAATCTCCTGATTCAAGAAAAGGAATTTGAACTGTTATATTTGCACTAACATTATTCCAAAAACCATTTTTTGTTTCTAAATTATCTATGCTTAAAGGCACTTCTTTATTATCTATGAAAACAGCAAAACTCTCATTACTGAGTATGTTATTATCAAGAATTATAGGCAGATTTTTTAAAGTTATATTTTCTTTAACAAGATTACTGCTTCTATTATTTTCTATGGAAAAAACTATTTCATATGAATTCCATAAGACATTTCTTTCTATTGGTTTTACTCCCTCGCTTATAAAAATTGAGTTCTTATCTACACTTAATGGAAAATTATAAGTTAAGCTAAAATTACCTTCTTTGTTTTCATCACTCAAATTTTTTATTTTGAATTTAGTAGCATAAGTTATTTCAATTTTATGCGAACTTCTTACAGGAAGCAAATATGTTATTTCAGCATCAATACTTTTTAAATCATAGTTTTCAAGCAAAGTCTCTAAAATTCTGCTGTTATGCATTAAATTTATTATTGATGCTCCTTTGTAAATAGGATTTATTTTTAATTGCAAGTTTTGCGTGTACACTTGGTTTGACATCCAATTCAATAATCCTAATAATAACATAGAGGATATGATTACTTCTAATAATCTCACAAATCCTTTTTTGTTCTTCATGATAGCCACCACGTTCTTTGAATTATTTCAACAATTGTATTGCTTCCGTTTATATTCATTAAAGCATTACCATATAATTCTTGCTTATAACCAGCACCTCCTGAAGTGCAGGATCCATTAATGTTTACACCCCCAATAAAAACTTTATCATGATTAATTCCGTAAACTCCTCCAATAAAAACAAAAAAAGGACTTGTTTCTGAATCTGTTTTTAAAATAAATTCATCTACATCTCCTGATTTCACATTGCTTTTAATTGTGATTACATCATTCTTAAAAGCATCTTTTTCTAATGAAGCAGAATCAAGTGATTCTATTGAAGAGTTTTCCATAAACACATTAGAGTAGTATGGAAAAATTAGTGTTATTGTTAAATTATATTCTGTGGAATTGCTTCCTGTTAGGATATCTATGTTTTCATTTTTTCTTAAAATTCTTATTTCACCATCTGTTTTGTTTGGGAGAGAGGATAATTCATCCCATGCTGGCAGTTTAATCCCTTTTATGCTATATACCACTTCTATGCCGTTTAAGTTGCTTGCATTTGCATTACATAATTTATACAAGCCCTCATAATCAAATATTTTCGGGATGCTGTTTTGATAAACTTTTAAAGCATTTCTTTCATGAATTGAAAAATCAATTGTGTTAGTGTAAGGTGTTAAAAGGCCTGTCACATATTTTATGATAAATGCTATGAATACAATAAACACTATGTATGCAAGCAGCAAATCAAAATCCACTTGTGCTTTACTTGACTTGAAGTGTAATTTCTTGTATAATACTTTTTTTATCATATGCAATTATCACCACAATATTATAATCTCCTATTTTTGAAGGTGCTTTTAAATCAACTTTAAAATCGCCTCTAGCATCTGTTATTGTTTGTATGCTTTTATTCGCAAGAGTAATGTTAACAAGTGCTCCTTGTATGTTTGTGCCTTCTTTTTCAAAGTGTCCAATTAATTCAATGCTTTCTGAAGGATACGCAATGTTTTTTGATAAACTAACATTTAATGAATAGTTTATTGGATATATAAAAATTAAATATGAAACTAAACCAATAATAAGCATTATTCCTGAATGCTTGACTCCTGCACTAAGCCTTCCTTCTTGGGTTTCTCCAGCAACAACTCCGTTTGCTACGGATTGAATTACTATTGTTAAAAAAAACAGAGTTCTAAAATAATCTACTGATGGCAGATTTTCTCTGCTTAAAAATCCGGATATCCCGCTTTCACCATATTCTGTTGTTACTAATGGAATTAAAACAGTGAAAAGACCTATGAGAATAGCAATAAAAACAAACTGAACAATATACATAACTGTTGTTTGTTGGGACATAATTGAGGTTCTGTCTTTTTCAATATTAATTATTTGATTTGTGCTGTCAGCAACAGATGCCATTATTTCTGCAATACCCCCCCCAAAATAATATGCTTCCATAATTATTGATAACCCTCTTTGTATATGGCCTGATTCTTTTGTTTCTTTCTTGAAAACTTTTATTGCATCAGGAAGTGGGATACCCCAACTCAAAAGATTATGAAATTTTTTTATATAAGGAGTTAATTCTCCAAAATCTGTTTTAGCAGCATTTTCTATTGCTTTTGGCAAAGTCATGCCTGCTTTCACACTTTCTGATAAATTTCTCAAAAATTCAGGAAATTGCAGTTCAAGTGCTCTGATTTTTCTGGAATTAATATAATCTATAATAAGATAAGGGAATGTTGCAATTATTAATCCAAAGACTATGCTGTAAAGAAGTCCAGATAAACTGAATCTTGAAATAAGAGAGCCTAAAACAAGAATAAGGATTCCTGCTCCAATTGAAACCATTAACACTTTTTTCTTTTTCATATTTTTCCCCTATGTTTCTGTAGGACTTATTGTTTTAAGCAAGAGCACAAACACGCCTGATATGAACGGAAGTCCTATTGTTACAATTATCATTTGCACTAATTGTAATTGTTTGATATAGCCTCCAAGCAAGCTCATAATTGTTGTGAGAACTAAAGTAAATACAGTTCCAACCATGATGAGTGTTATGTAGATTTCTAAATAAAGCGAAATGCTTCTCGTAAATTCTTCTAAAATCCTTCTATAATCATTCAACAAGCTTTTTGATTTTTCTTTTAAATAAACTGTTAAATCCCCACCACTTACAATAATCCCTCTCATACCCCATAATAGTTCATTTAATTTTTTTGAAGGACTTGTTTGAACAACTTTTTCAATAGCTTCATTTACGTTCATTCCAAAAATTTCAATATCTCTTGTTATTCTTTTGCTGATTTTTGCTATTTCCCCGAATTCACTAAAATTTCCAATTACAGCAAATATTTTTTGCGGAGGCAAGCCACTGCTGCTTATAGTTGACATGTAATTTGCAGCAAAATACAAATTATTTTCAATCTTTTTTTTTCTTGTATCTTTTAATTGAGATGGATAAATTATGAAAACAATAATAGTTATTAAGGAAATAAATAAAGATAGAATAAAACCACCTATAATTGCAATTCCAATACTTCTAATTACAAAGAAAAAAATAAAACCTCCAATACAAAAAACGCTTATGGATAAAATGATTGTTGTGAGGACAAGCATTGAGAAGTACTCCTCTATTGTGTAATTAAGGTCTGCTTGTTTTAAGTCATTTTTTAAATCTTCTATAAGGTATGCGTACTTATTTGAAAATTTTTTTAGCATTCTATAACTTATTTCTGCATAACTCATTTTTTCACCTAAAATAATTATATTTGACTCATAACAAGTTCTGGGTTAATATAATATGCTGATATGTATTTACTCACTTCCCTGTAATCATTTATGTTATTATTTTTTAACCAATTAAGAAGCCTTATTCTGTTGTGCATGTCTTGTTTTATTTGGTTTTCATTATACGACATTTTGATTCTTATTTTTTCAAGAAGAACAGATTTTTTTGATATGTACTTGTCTGTAGATGGGTCCCAAACAAAAGCAACATTTGTTTTCAATTTTTGAGTTTTGTAATCATAACCCACAATCTCTAACACTTCTGCAACTCGTCTAACATAACTTCCTTCTCTTCTTATTAATTCAAGAAAAACAATTATGTCAAGATTGTCAATCATAGCTTTAGGAAGATTTATTGGTTTTGTTATAAGCCTGTCAATAACAGCTTCTATGCTGTCTGCATGAAGAGTTCCTAAACCAGAATGGCCTGTTGCCATGCCTTGAAAAAGAACATATGCTTCTTCGCCACGCACTTCACCCACGATTATGTAGTCAGGCCTTTGTCTTAATGAGCTTTTAAGAAGATTGAACATGCTTACTTGTCCATATTCTTGTCTTCCGTATCCTCCTCTTGCTACAACAGGAACCCAATTTGGATGAGGAAGTCTTAATTCTGGTGTGTCTTCAATACTAATTATCTTAAATTCTGGTTTAATAAATAAGCTTAATGCATTAAGGAATGTTGTCTTACCTGTTGCTGTTCCCCCACTAACTAATATTGATAGTCTATTTTCTAATGCCATCCATAAATATGCAAACATTTCTGAAGAACCAGTGTTATAATTCAATAAATCTGTTGGAGTCATTGGTTTTCTTGTGAATTTACGAATTGTAAAATTGCTTCCTCTTCTTGCTATGTCTGTGCCAAGTGTTGCTTGAACACGAGACCCATCTGGAAGGGATCCTTCTAACAAAGGATTTGCAATTGTTAATGATTTTCCTGCTTTTTGAGAAAGTCTTAATACAAAAGAATCAAGCTCTTCCTTGCTTCTGAAAATAATGTTTGTTCTCATTTGTCCATACAAAGGGTTTCTATGATAAACAAAAATAGGGATATTTACGCCATCACAACTTATATCCTCTATGTTATCATCATGCATTAAAGGTTCTATTTTGCCTAAACCCATGAAATCCCTATAAATATAGTATTGCATTCTAATTTTTTGATCTTCTGTTAATTTATACCCTAATTCATCCATGATTTGATAAAATTTTTCAATTAAAAACTTAAACGCTTTTTCAAGTCTTATTTTGCTAAAATCAATATTCAATTTTTCTTGAAGCAAGTTTTTGCTTTCTTTTAAAATTTGTTCTTCATATTTGCTTAATGCAGGTTCCTTTAAGTTATATCTTAAGGAAGAAATGTTTGGGTCCCATATTATGTTTGCGTATACAAGTGTTTGTTGTGTGCCTTTGTATTCAATAGTAACAAGGGGGATTATTTCATTAATGTTCTCCAATTGTTTTAGTTTTTCAGGAGTTAAAATTGTGGGTGTAAATTTTTTTTCTTCAACCCCAATATTTATTGTTTTAAAATCTGTTTCTTCTGTTACGCCGCCTTCTTTTTTCTTTTTTTCGTTTATTTCTTCTTTTAATATTTTTTTTGGTTCTTTTATAATTTCTTTAGGTTCTTTTATTTCTTCTTCTAAATACTTTCTTTTTTTAGCAAGAGCTAATTTTTTACCAACACTTCTTAATTTGAAACCCATAATTTAATTATACAATCCTAACATTTATATTATATTCGTTGGTGCTTAAGGTTCCTTGTGGTTTTTCAATTAAAGAAAGATAGATGTTGTGATCTCCTGGACCTACAAAGCATTCTTTATTGCAATTAAGTATTATTTGATGAGTATTGCCAGTATTTGGGTCTTTTAAAGGCCTGTAAACAAGTTTGAATTGGACGAAATATCTTTTATTGCTTAACGTGGCTTTTCCAATAATTATTCCTTCTGGGTCATCAGTTCCTAATTCTCCAGTTTTTAATACTTCTCTGCCAAGAATATTAACTCTTTTTCCGCTTTCATTCACATAAAATATTTTGAATGTTGTATTCCCTAAAATTATGGGTTCGTCAACATACCCGCAACTTTGATCACAATCAAAATTATTCATATCCTTTGTTAAACAAACATAATCATAATAAGGTGTTTTTTCACCATTAAAAACAAGCACATTATACTCTTCTGTTTCCCCAGAGTTATATGTTAAATTAACTTCTCCTTTGTAAATATTTGTTTGTTTGCATTGCTTATATCCTGTTGACATAGCATTTAATGTATCAACAACATATTTTTCATTCGTATAAGGTCCTTCTACAAAATTAATTGGTCCCCAATCATATGTTGTTACTAATGGCACTGTTGTTATTGTTTTATAAACGAGCTCGCCATCATTATTTACTGATAAAGACTCGCCATCTTCTAAACTAATTTTTAAAGTGTTTGGAGAGCCAGTGTCTGCAACATCTTTTATTGCTTTATCAATTTCACTTAGTTTGTTTATTCTTGATTCAATTTTTGCATTATCACTTACTTTTTGTATAAGTGGTTTTCCCCACACATATGTAACACTTATTACAGACAAAAGAAGTCCTGTTATTAAAACAGTGCTGATTATTTGCGTTTGCGACTTATTATTAATCATTCTCAATTTAAAATAAATCTTTCACAGAGTTATAAGGATTTCTAAAATAAGTTTTTTTGACATCTTATTAAATATTCTGTTATTTATATCATTTATATTTTAAGAAAATAAATAATAATTAAATAAAGAAAAATTAAGTTTAAGAACTGTCTGTAACACATCCTTTTTCTTTTGTTGTTCCGCCAATTGAAAGTTTTACTGTCCATTCAGATGACGCATCCATTGTAAATCCGTATCCTACTATTTCCTTTGTTTTTTGTTTTTCAAGTGTTGTGGGATCTACTTGCACGCTTTGATTTGTCACACCTGTTGTGCTGTTTAATAAGAAAATTCTTGTATCTGCATTTTCAAAAGCAGTTTTTCCTGAGTTATATACTATTACTCTTATTGAACTATTAGTTGGGTCAGTTGCATTGTAATCGCACACGGTATCAAGTATTTCAAATTCTTGGCTTTCAAGAACTTGTCCAATGAAATTTTCTGTATCAGTTTGTATACTACTCTGAACTCCAACAATCCAAAAATATGCTGCACCTGCTGCTGCAACTGTCATCATCATAAGAAGAACAACAGCTATGACAGGTGTAATACCTTTTTTGTTAATATTTTTCATTCATTTTTCACCTTTCCAATAATTTTCTGATTTCTTGCAATTCTACTATAATAACTAATAATGCAATTAAAGACATCCATATCATTATAGACTCTACTGTTGTCCATGGATTATACACCCCTATTTCTGTTGTATTTTGGCTAAATAATTGTGCGTTGTAAAACATAAAAAATCCGCCAAAAGTTATTAGTAAAAGCACTGCTAAACTTACTTTTTGGTTGAAGTTTGGTTTATTAAATTCTTTTTTCAAAAAAGCCACCTTTTATTGTGTATGCTCCTTATAAGCATTTAGTGATTTAAATAATTTCTGAGTAATGTTATTTTTTTTTATTTTAGTGCTTTTGTGAGCATCTCGCGAGTGTATTCTCTTGTAATGTGTTTGTCTATTGTTTGCAAAGCTGTAAGAAGTTCATCTTGCTTTGATACTAATGTTTCCATTGTTTCTTTTAACGGAGTAATATAATCTACTTTTTCTTCCTCTTCTTGTCCTGCTTCTTCAAGAAGATCAACCATCTTTTTCAAGCTTTCTATTAAATCAATTTGTTTTATCATTAATTCAGTGATTTTGGACTGAAGAGTTAAATTTATGCTTATCATTTTTTCCATTTGTTCATTTACATTTTCTATTTGAGAATCTAATCTTCTAATATTTTGTTCTAAATCTCCTAAATCTATACTGCTTTTTGCCATAATTCATTATAAAGACATAAAGATTTATAATAATTCCTAATTTTCAGAAAAATTACAAAAAATTTTAAAAAAATATAAAAAAGGTTTTTAATACATTCCTTGTGGTGGCATTTGTGGATTCATTGGTTGGCTTTCTCTTTTGCTTGAAATAACATCATCTATTCTAAGTATCATTATTGCAACCTCTGTTGCACTCGTAATTGCTTGTTGTTTGACTTTTAAAGGTTCAAGAACTCCTTCTTCCCACATGTCTATTGTTTTTCCTTTATTAACTTCTATTCCTTCCCATTTTTTACCCTTTTCATGTTTTGATTTTAATTCAACAATGGTGTTTAATGGGTCTATGCCCGCATTTTCTGCAAGAGTTCTTGGAATTATTTCTAATGCTTTTGAAAATGCTTTTATTGCTAATTGTTCTCTTCCGCTTATGCTTTCAGCGTAATTATCAAGTTCTTTTGCTAATTCCATTTCAGGCGCTCCACCGCCTGCAACGATCATTCCGCTTTCAATTACTGCACTTAAGTCTCCTAATGCATCTTTTACTGCTCTTTCCACTTCATCAATTACATGTTCTGTGCTGCCTCTTATTAGGATTGTTACTGCTTTTGGATTTTTGCAATCACTTATAAAAATCATTGATTCGCCTGCAATTTTCTTTTCTTCAACAAGACCTGCATTTCCTAAGTCTTTAGAAGTTGCTTCTTTTAAATTGCTGATTATTTTTGCTCCTGTTGCTTTGCTTAATTGCTCCATATCACTCTTCTTTACTCTTCTTGCAGCAAATATTCCATATTTTGCTAAATAATGTTGCACTATGTCATCAATTCCTTTTTGACAAAATACAACTGTTGCACCTAAGTCCTTTATGTTCTCTGCCATTTCTTTAAGCATTGCTTCTTCTTGTTGTATAAAATTTTTTAATTGCTCAGGACTGTTAATTCTTATTTGTGCATCATTTTCTGTTTCCTTTACTTCTAATGCAGAGTCTAATAAGAGTATTTTTGCTGAAGGAACAGTGCTTGGCATGTTCGAATGAACTTTTTCTTTATCTATTACAACACCATGCACAAGTTCGCTGTCATCTATGCTGCCTCCCGTTCTTTTTTCTACTTTAACATTATTTAAATCAATTATTATTTTGTCTTCTTTTTCTTCACTTACTTGTTGGATTGCTTTAACAATTAATTCAGCAAGATGATGTCTTGATGCTTCAGCACTTTTGCCTGTCATTGCTGTGATTGCTATTTTTTCAAGAATTTCTTTTTCATTTATGTTTATTTTTTCCCCTATTTTTTCAAGAACTTCTTTTGCTTTTATTCCTGCTAACCTAAATCCTCTTGTGAGAACGCTTGGATGTATGTTTTGGTCTAACAATTCTTCTGCTTGTTTAAGTAATTCTCCAGCAATTACTACTGCTGTTGTTGTGCCATCTCCAATTTCTTCTTCTTGTGTTTTTGCTACTTCAACCATCATTTTCGCTGCTGGATGTTCTATTTCCATTTCTTCAAGAATTGTAACACCATCATTAGTTATTACTACATCTCCCATAGAATCCACTAACATTTTGTCCATGCCTTTTGGTCCAAGTGTTGTTCTTATTGTTTCTGCTATTGCTCTTGCTGCGGCAATATTAGATTTTTGTGCATCTTTACCTTGTGTTCTTAAAGCACTTTCAGGTAAGATAAAAATAGGTTGTTGATTATTCATTTTAAAACACCTCACAATTTCTTGATTTTTAAAATCTTATTGTGATTTTTTAACTATCTTTTAAAAAATAAATCTCTCTTAAAAAGATTACTATTATGTGATTTTAGCGTGAGAATACTTTATTTACATTTATCATAAAATTTATTAAGGATTATTAAATTAGATTTCATTATGATTTTGTTAAGAATTTGTCCGACCAATTAGCATTTACAATAATTTTTGTTCTAAAAATATTTTTAAATTAAACATTTATTTTTATTTGAGGTGTGTTTATGAAAATTAAAATTACTTTGCCTGATAAGTCTCAAAAGATTTTTGATTCAGGAGTTACTTGTTATGAAATTGCAAAAGAAGTTAATCCAAGATTAAGTAAAGAAGCTTTAGCATGTTTTGTAAATGATGAGTTAAAAGATTTGAACGCACCACTTACTTCAAACGCTAAAATTAGATTTGTTACATTTAATGATGAAGAAGGAAGAAAAGTTTTTTGGCATTCAAGTGCGCATATTTTAGCAATGGCTGTAAAAGAACTTTTTCCAAAAGCAAAGATGACAATAGGTCCTGCAATTGAAAAAGGGTTTTACTATGATTTTTATGTAAAAAAGCCTTTTACAAAAGAAGATTTAGAAAAAATAGAGGAAAAAATGAGAGAAATAATTAAAAAGAAAATTCCTTTTGAAAGAAAAGAGATTTCAAAGAAAAAAGCGCAAGAACTATTTAAGAATAATGAGTTCAAGCTTGAATTAATAAAAGAACTTGAAACAAAGCCAAGTTTGTATTATAATAATAAGTTCTTTGATTTATGTCGGGGACCTCATGTGCCAAATACAGGGTATGTAAAAGCAATAAAATTGCTTTCAACATCAAGCGCGTATTGGAGGGGCAAAAGCGATGGAAAAGTTTTAATGAGGATTTATGGAATTAGTTTTCCAAAGCAAAAAATGCTTAAAGAATACTTGGATTTTCTTGAAGAAGTTGAAAAAAGAAATCATATAAAACTCGGGAAACAATTAGAATTGTACTCATTTCACCCTGAAGCGCCTGGCATGCCTTTTTTTCATGATAAAGGAGTTAAACTATGGAATAATATTCTGGATTATTGGAAGGAAGAGCATGAGAAGCTTGGGTATAAACAAGTAATGACTCCAATGATTTTAAGCGCTGAACTTTGGGAGAGAAGCGGTCACTTCAAGTATTACAAGGAGAATATGTATTGCTTGGAGATAGAAGGAAAAGAACAAGCAGTTAAACCAATGAATTGTCCTGGAGGCATGCTAATGTATAAAGAGAAAAGTCATTCATACAAAGAGTTTCCTTTAAAAGTTGCTGAAATCGGTGTTGTGCACAGGCATGAGCTTAGTGGTGTGTTAAGCGGTTTGTTTAGGGTAAGGAAATTTACTCAAGATGATGCGCATATTTATATGACAAAAGAACAAATAGTCCCAACGCTTAAGGAAACAATTAACCTTGTTATTAGAATGTATGAGACTTTTGGCGTTCCATTAAACCATGTGGAATTATCAACAAGACCTGAGAAGAGCATAGGATCTGATGAGCAATGGGAGTTAGCTGAGAATACATTAAAGCAAGCACTTGATGAATTAAAATTGAATTACAAGATTAATGAAGGAGATGGAGCTTTTTACGGTCCGAAAATAGACTTTCACATTAAGGATGTCTTGGGCAGGACTTGGCAGTGCGGCACAATACAAGTTGATTTTGCTCAACCACATAATTTTGATTTAACTTATATTGGGCCTGATAATAAGAAACACAGGCCAGTAATGATTCATAGAACAGTGTTAGGAAGTCTTGAAAGGTTTATGGCAATACTTGTTGAGAATTACGCAGGAGCTTTTCCCTTATGGCTTGCACCAGAACAAGTTAGAATAATTCCTATAGCAGACAGGCATCTTAGTTTTGCGAGAGAAATTGGCAATCAATTCTTTAAGAATAAAATAAGATATGAGATTGATGATAATCAAGAGACAGTAGAGTACAGAATTCGTAAAGCACAATTACAAAAAGTGCCTTTAATCATTGTGATTGGAGATAAGGAAGAAAAGAATAAGACTCTTGCTGTAAGAACAAGGGATGGTAA
>Ga0190313_1000599_pt1 | contig 21131 bp, 28 predicted proteins | sample 4870071011_MG_FD_169989 | JGI IMG/M metagenome (GOLD analysis project Ga0190313, IMG submission 169989) | Hydrothermal vent sediment bacterial communities from Southern Trench, Guaymas Basin, Mexico - 4870-07-10-11_MG | ecosystem: Environmental > Aquatic > Marine > Hydrothermal vents > Sediment ...
TAAGTGTCGCAAGGTAATCCGACGATATGCCATCCTACGCGTAACAAATGCGTGATATCGTATTCTCCCCAGTTTCCGTTATCATCATAAACTCTTAGCTTGCATGATTGGATTTTTTCAAGAGTGTTTGCATTTTTGATCCATAAGAATAGTGCTAATGCTTTATTCTTCATGTCAGTCGCAGGAATATCCTTGTATGCTCCAAACAAGGTTTGTGTTGTGTTTGGTTTATAGATGTTGATTCCTGCGTCACCTTCTCGATAGATAGTTGTATTATTTGAGAGTGCTCCGTCGCCGATGGGAGTCCAATTTGGTAAATCGTCTGTGTCACATGATGCTACTTGTACATAATTATGTGCGAATGACATGTTCTCACACCATTAGCTTCTTTATCAACTTGATTTTTTCATCGGGTAGGGAGATTGAGATTAGTGCTTGAGGTTTTGTGATGTGACGATGGATTACTAATTCACCGATCATGATGTTAATCGTTACCCTATTAGCCTCAATATCAAAGATTTTATGCAATTTGTCAATGACATCTACTAGCTTAACTGTACCATCAGTTTCAATATTAAAATCTATGAATGGGTACAATTCTGTGGGGACTCTAACTTCGATCTCTACTTTCATTGACTATCACCTCAACTATTACCTCGTTCATATTATATATACATTTTCGTCCTTTTCGCTAAAATGTTTGTTACACAATAGATTGTTTAGACAAAATGAAAGGGTTATTCATTTGTCCTGAGCCTAATGGTTTGAGAATATATTTGAAAATATCATGATGCTCTTATGAGCCCCATTCTTCCCAAATGCGTATTGGATTTCCTTGAGCGTCATACTCTATGTGTATTATCTTTGTCTTTCCTGTTACTGTATCAGTTACGGTGATTTTGATGGGTAATCCTGTAGCGGGGTCATACTCGATTTGGGTATCTGTGGTATTGACTTCGACTTTGTGAAGTGTTTCTGCAAGGGCTTTCTTGACTCCCTCATAGATGATTTGTTGTGACATGGGTAATCTCCCTAAGATATTGAGCCAGTCTGATATTTTTATTCCTAATCTACTTGCGATTTCTCTAAGACACTCATCATTAAGGCCAAGTAGGTAGAAGTAAACGAATAATGCGTCAGCTTCGGTTTGTAGTGCTTTTGATTTGTAGCGTTGTGTACAATACCATAGTCCCTGAGCATACCACATATAAGCATGTTGTCTTGCGCTTTCGCTTGGATATCTACTTGTCACATCTTTGACGATTCTTATCAGCTCTTCATGAACTACTTGATACCGCATGAATTGTAATCTTGCATAGTCCTTAGTTCTCGTAAGATATACTGCATAGACTGCGGGGTCCATTTTTGCATCCCACATTTTAGTCCTCATGTATGGTGAACGGTGTATGGTTCTACGTCTCCTACGAGCCATAATCCCGCCTACATGAGTACCTACCACATCGACATACAAATATTTTGTTATTGTAATAATGCATCATTAATGATGTGTTATCAATAATGATATATTCCACATGGGTGTCTTGAAAAATTCAAGAAACGTTTTTGTATTTTTAGATTGATTAAAAGTATTCATTTGTCTTGACGATATAGTTGTCACCAAATGAACGTCCACTATATAATGGTGCTGACTTGTATGATATATTCTCAAAAATATTGTGACCTATCGGATATTTTACCTCATATATGAGATAGTCTGGATCGTCTACTACATTTCGTGCTCTAAACATACTTGAAAGTATTATATCGGCTTGATGTACAATTGCATCACTAACATAATATGAATTATTACCATCAAATGTTATTACAGACATTACTGATGTTAAAGCACCCACAAGATATTTAACATTTGTGCGTAGGTCTATGCTTAGCTCAGAAACATATAAAGCACCAGGTATCATCACATCCGCTGACACACGAATCCCTACCACAGAGTCATATGCAACTACATATGGTCCATAAACAAATGCTCCTTCAGGTGACATTTCAAACACACCAAAACCATATCTAGCGTATATCATCCCACTTGGTGCAATAATAGGATAATATATCCCATTAGGGTCTTGTATCATTTGTGCATGGAATAAATATATTTCTGATGCCCCAAATTTTGCGTTTGCATATGTCTGAGCTGTACCATGATAAAACATTAGTGTTGGAAATCCCTCTACGTTTATGACTGGTGTTTCAGTATTAATTTTTAGTAACACGTTAGGAAGTACAAAATGTAATGTTATCCTTTCATTTTTACAATCAATTGTCTTCGACCAATTATATTCATTTGGATGTGCTTGAAATAGTATGAGAATATTTGTCTTACCTGCATCTATGTCTGCGTTTATGTCGTCTATAGCGTCGTCGAAGTCTGCATAGTTTCCAGTTTCTCCGATGATGTACTTTGACCATGTAACACCTACGCCTGGTGGTGCTTTCTGTAATTCTTCTAGTTTGTCACGCATGAGTTGTAGTATGTCTCTGGTATAGAGTAATGCTGTTGTCTGGAGGTTATGGTCTTCGGGGAGGACAAAGTCTCCTTCTTTGACGACGCGGATTTGGTTAAGTGTCTTGTTGAGTTCTTTTAGCCTTCCGTCTATGGTAGTGAGGAGGTCTGTAGACATTTACATCACCTAGGCCTTCTCAACACGTAGGATATACTTTGAGACTTTGTTCTTTTCAAGTTCAACAAAGATTTCGTTTAATTTCTTGTTGAAGACTAGGGAGACTTCAAAGACTTCAGATGGTGTAGCTAGCGATCTGAATGGAGGCGTGGGTGCTAGTCTGAGTGGAGTGATTAATGATGTGACTTTCTCGATTTGGTGATAATATAGTTGTATGATTTTCTTCAGGCCTTCATGGTCTACTCTCATTATTATTCTCCATTTCATGATATTCACCACATTATGTATGAGTACTGTGATATTTATCGTTTGCAGTAGAGGTTTGTGTATGTGATTTTCTTTAGCATTTCGTCGATGTTCTTTTTCTTAATCTTTGCTCCTCCAGGGATGCATTCGATATGAGTGAAGTTGTCGGTTAGGAGTTCAAGGACTTCTCGTGGGTCTTCTCCTGAGGCTTGTATCATGAAGGGACAGAACTCCATGAGTAAGACTAAGTTCTCTGATTCGTTTAAGACTTTTTTCATGCCTTTGAGTATCTTGGCCTCAGCGCCTTCGGCATCTATTTTGACTATGTGAATGTGGGAGTGTGGTATGTTGAGATCGTATAGTAGTTTGTCTATTGTTGTTGTCTTGATTTTGACGTTTATGACTTTGCTATATTTGGGTTCGGCTTTGTACTTTAGCTTGTCTTTGAAGAGGGTAGCTCCCTCGCCATGTGTGTTAGGGATGTGTAGTATTGCTTCGCCTTGTGTGTCTGAGATTGCGTAGTTTAGTGGGATGATGTTAGTGATGTTGTTGATTATGATGTTTTTGAGGAGTAGGATGTAGTATGCGGGGTTAGGCTCTATTGCTATGACCAGGCCCTTTATGGCCTTTTGGGCTCCCGCTAATGCGTATTGGCCATAGCTGGCGCCTATGTCAATGATGATGGAATCCTCTTTGATGTTTTTGAGGAATTTTTTGAACCCATTATCCTCATAGGTTACGCCTTTTGCGAGGATTCCTCCAGCTACGTCACGTTTATTGACTACAATCTTCATTTCATGGAAGTCAATTATGATTTCGTCTATGATGAGGTGTTCTAATAGATGCTTGTAGGCTATGAGCGAATGCCTGAGGACTAGTCCTAACCCTGTCAAATCATACCTCGGGATAGTATTCGTTTCTGATACCATGAGTCTCGAAAGCCTCTCTAACTTTCTCATATATTTTCTCATACATGGGTATGAGGTTTAGGTCCTCTAGTTTTCGCCTAATGAGATGATTTAGTACGAGTCTGCGTCCTGGCCTTTCGAGTGCTAATCGCTCGTTAGGGAGATGGGCGAAGGCTGGGCTCATGATGGGGGAGCCTAGCTGACGATTGATATGATTGATGTAGTTAGCTCTGCGTTTGAGCATGGCTTCATAGACTAATGCTACGTCTGAGCCCATGATGCCGTAGTAGTTTGCGTATGTCCATGTGATGAGGAATTTGTCTAAGTTGTCGTTTGCTTTTGGGGCTTTGAAGTTTCTTTGTATGGCTTGATACAAGGGGCCTAGGTAGAATGCTCCGTCTATTTCTCTCCACATGTGCTTTGTTATTGTGACTTTCCAGAATAAGTTTTCGTCATTCTTGATGTTGATGTGTAGGAAGTCCATCCAGGTATTTGCTGGGTTTCTGACTATGTGTATTGTCTTGCATTTGAAGTAATTCTTAGCATCTTTAAGTACGAAATACATTCGTGTTGTTTTAAACATGATGGGCTTGGGTATGTGATGTAGGATGGCTAGGTATTGTTTGACTTCGTTGAAGTTGAAGAGGCATGTGAAGTTTTTGTGATGACGCTTTAGCATTGCTAGTGTTCCTGGGGGGAGTTTGAAGTATCCATCCCAGATAGGCATGCCGTGAAGATGGTGTGGTTCTCCAGGCCTTGTTTTGCGGAGTTCATCAAATAAGTCAGGATGTAGGGGTTCGCAAAGTACGATTGCGTGAGGGTTTGATAATTCTACCATACGATATATGACTGTGGAGCCTTGTCTGTAATACGATGAGATGATTAGTTGAATAGGCATTATCTCCCCTAGGATTATCACATTGATGTGATTTTTAAATGTATGTTTTATGAGATTATGTGTGAGGGGATAGTGTGAAATGTATTCGTATAATGATGCTCCTCATAGTTGTGATATTAATCATGATTTTAGCGTACATCATCATTGACTTCATTAATGAAGCATGTAAGGCTATGGATGTTCATGTGACTGAGGCTGTGTATATTCAGTATGTCATTGCGGTTATTCCTGGACTTCTCATTCTGGCCTTTATTCTGATAGTCATAGTCATCATTATTCTCATGGATTTTGATATGATAATGGTGTTAGATTCTTTGATGCTAGATTGCAGTCTCGAGGGAATCTAACACCTAGTCTCCCTGAGGGTCTCCTCTGAATCAGTTTTGAGGTATGACTGATTGCTATTAAAGTAGTGTACTATACTATATTAATATATAATAGGAATATAGACGCATGATAAAGAGGTTTATTAGGGATGTAGGAGGGTAAAGAAGGTGTGATTGGAGGTTTATGGTCCTAAAGGTAATCCACGCTTTAGGAGTGTGAATCTTCGTGCTTTCTCTATGACTATGACTCGTTTTATCTCATCCCATGCTTTCTGGGCCTCTTCGTCACCAAGTACCGCAGTAAGTACTTCAAGGACGGGCTGTTGTACTTCATCAATCTCTTTCTCTCCTAGGATGACTGGTGTGAGGATTTGCTGGATTAAGGCGATGATGGAAATGCGTTCTACTCCAGCTATTTTAGGCATTATGTACTTGTTTAGGACTGAGGCTAAGTTAATCGGCTCGGACATGATTGTATCACCTCATGTGTATTTGTCGATGATGTGTTTTATTTTCTTTGCTACGGCTTCCCATGTGAAGTCGTTTTTGATTTTGTCCCAATATTCCTTTACCTTGGCCTTGTAGTCGTCGAGATTGTTTATGATGCTGTGAAGTTTGTCTATGGCTTTTTCGACATCTAGCTCAGGACCTAGTCCACAATGAATGGATGTTATGGGGTTTGCATCGGGGAATACTTTGACATATCTCTTTGGAGGTATGAGTAGGAAATCGGGTAAGTAGTCATCCCATGCTCCGCCTTTTGTAGCTATGACTATCTCATTTCTAGCGAGGGCTTCTAGGCCATTAAGCTCGAAGCCTCCTCCTCTTGAGAATAATAAATAGATATCGCAGAGGTCATAGAGGTCTACTAGTTCATCTTCTGTGAGCCATTTGCAGATGAAGTATGATTTTAATTGTGAGAGTTGTGGATGTATTCCTCCTGATTTGACTATAAGGATTACGTTGTGATGAATCTTCTGAATTTCCTTCATGACAGCATAGACTAGGTCAGCACCTTTTCTGTAATCGCTATGCCAGAGGAAGAACAAGGTGTAGATGTATCCCTTGTCATGCTTGAGCTTGTAGAGTTTGTGAAGTATCGACTGTCGTGGGATCCTGGGATTGCGGAAATATGTTTGTGAAATGCCATGGGGAACGACATGTACGGGGATTCGGACCCCGCTAGTGATGTAGGCGTTTCTAGCGAAGTTTGATGGAACTATCATAGCGTGAGCTAGCTCGCAGAGCTCTACTGCATGTTTCCCTATCCTATTCGAGTCTGCTACATCAATGCCGATGATGAGCCTAAATTTTGAGAGGCGGTTGAAGAATATCTGGGGATGTCTGGTGATGATGAAGAAATAGGGATGGATTAGACATATTGGTGATGTGAATACATCAATTGTGTGGAATGATAGTTCATCAATCTCATAGAGTCGATAGTATCGTTTGAGATGTTCGATATGCTTTTTCGCGATTAATGAGAAGCTTACAGTATGCCATCGGGGATAGACGTACCACAATACGTCACGCATGAAGTAATCATACCATGACATGTGAGTCACCATCGTCAGATTGACTATGATGCGATCTGGTGATGAAAGGGGGGATCAGAGGGCTGGGGGTATATATAGTTACAGACTGACGAAAAATAATCGTGGATTTAAGTCTTATTGACGGGAGACTATTGAGCGAGCTCGAATAATGCGAATATCTTCTGACTTCCTGTAGCACGGACGTACACCTCTTTGGGGTTCTTGACGTAGAGCTCTTGTTTCTCTCCAGCGAATAGTGGGAAGTCTTGACTGTTAGCGTCTCCAATATAGATGACGTAGAGAGCGTCTTGTGGTACGCGTAGTATAATGCGCCTACATGATAGCTCATCGATGAATAATGGTTTTGGTGTTGTATCGACTGTGATTATTGCAGATCTAGCCTTTTGGCCAGGTGCTATGAATCGCAGATAGTGTTTAATCAGCTCTATGTCTTGCTTAGCCTGATCTATGAAGGCGTAGAGTTGTATGGGGTCATAGTCTTTTATGACTCTGCGTCCTGCTACATAGACGTTCTCGCTTGCATAGATTCGCAGGAAGTGGGCTTCTCTGAATCGTTTATCAGGCTTTCCATAGTCCCACTTAGCATCAGTCCTAGGCTCTACGTGTTGTTCCTGGTACTTGACGCCGTACCAGTAGAAGAAGTCGAGACCGTCAGCTACTCCATGGTACCATTCAGGAGGTATTATTTGTCCGTATAGTGGTTTGAAGACTCCAAACACGCTCATACTATCACCTTGAGCGTGAGTATGGTCCTCCATATATCACAGCATATCTCGATCTTCTAAGCTTTGCTCTTCTACGGATGAGTTCAATCTGTCTATCCTTTATGCCGAAGTTCTTAAGCCATCTTAGTTCGCGTTCTAAGTAGGCGTCATCGATGATGCCTGAGGCGTATGATTCAACAAGCTCTGAGATGTATGCTCGTACATCTGCATAACAAACTCTATTCTCTGATACCTCATCCCACATTTTGAGTAGTTTTTGCTTTGTCTCTCTCGCTATGGGGGCCTCGTTTATTATTTCCTTCAATCTACTCATGAGGATGTCTTTTGCTAGATTGCTGAAGCTGTAGAGATATGTTAATGCGTAGAGTGATGGAACGGCCCTAATCAATACTTGTATGTGTCTGCGATTGAGGAAGTCTAGTTTTATGAGTTCAAGCTCTTTGTCTATGTAGCCATAATTCTTGAGTTCTTTTAGCATTTCATCAAGTTGTTTGAGGTTTAGTCCTCCAAGGCTGAAGAGATATCTGTAGGTGGTGACTAGCCTTCTGACTTCGTCTATTACTTGTCTTATGAAGATATACTTCTCCCATATTGGCTTATGGTGCTCAGGTACTCCTCTGAGCTCGAAGACCTCGGGGAGGAGCTGTGTAGCTTCGGGTACGTACTCTGCTAGAGTAGCTATCTGTGAGACTGTAGGTATGTAGACTCTGACTTCTGCGTCTATGAGGGCTTTTGCGATAGTTTCCTCAAGGCCAAGAGCTTTCAACATCTCAAGGGCTTTAGCCTCCGTGATAGCACGTCTAGCGTAAGCTCTGATAATGGCCCTAGCTAGGATTTCTCTCTTTGCTAGAGCATACATGTTGATTGCTAGGAACTCTAATACGCCTTTTTCAGTATCAGTAAGGCGGGCTATTTCGACTATCTTAGTGATGATTTGCTTAGTTTCCGCAAGTGTGATATAGCCTCTCATGAGACGACTGTAGACGTTCCACATGAGCCTTGAGAGCCAGTATCTGACACGCCTTATGGTGTAAATCTCTTGATAGATTTTGATTATGCCCTTGTAGGCTTCTATGTATCCCTTATCAAGAACGAGCCTTGGGGCTTGTTCTGGCTGAATTCCCATTATTGTAGCGATTTCTTTGACGAAAAATTTCTCATTAACAATGCCAATGAAAGCTCCTATGAGGTTTTCGTATTTGTCTAATGGGTATATGTTCTCACGTATTGCATAGACTACCTCGCGATGAGCATCTCTGAGTATGTCTAAGGCCCTATCCATGATTGCTCTAAGTGTGAGTAGTTTTCTCTCGCCTTCGAGGTACTTTACTGGGATTTTGATGACTACGGGTTCAAACATGTAGCTATTGGGGTTCCACTTGAGTACTGTGAATGATACTGTGAAGAATCCTTTCATGATGTTAGTAAGTACATTGAAGGTCCAGAAGCCTTCCTTGTAAAGGTTCATGAGGCCAGTCCTGAGTAAGGTTCTCTCTTCAGACAAAGCGTTCATACATTCAGCTACGCTTATGAAGGGAATCCACTCGGGATGTACTCCTCTCGCGATGGCTACCCTGGCCAGCATTAGTGAGTCAAATCCTTCTTTCTCTGGTACGGCTCTAGCTCTTTCTAGCCATGAGGCTGGTACGTTGAATAGTGTAGGAGCTAACCCTCTTAGGAAGTCCTCTCCATGTACTTTTATGATTCCTGAGAAGACTCCCCATTTCCACATCCATCTAGCGTCGATTCTTCCAGGAATGTCTGCAAGAAGGTCATTCATGATAGCATTATCGGATGTGTAGCCTGAGACCCAGGACCACTTCGCGTAGTCATGCCATTTCATGTATGTGAGGATTGCGTTTACATGTAGGCGGGCTATGTCAGGATTGACTACGTTTAATTGAGCTGGTGATTTTGGTGTGTGAGCACGGATGGCCTGATCTGTGAATCCCATCTTTCCTAGCTCTTTGGCTACGGCTCGTATGTCTGATTCTGGGATTGAGAACCACAACATACATGCTCTGGCTCTTGATATGAAGTCCCATAGCTTTTCTGGTGATGGGTACTTGTAATGTAGGTAGTAGTAGAGGATGGCTGTGTCGGGAATCATTCCTCTCATGCCGATGGCCTTCTTGAACTCATCTAGTGATTTGAATATATCTCTGACCATCATCGTACACATCTCTGATGCTGTGGGGATATCGTACATTAATGATATGGGTATTTTTCTGATTACGCCGAATCTGTCTGTGATGGGGACGTATCCAGCTTTTACATCTTCCTCTCTGATTTGTGGGAAGGCTACTTCGACTGGTTTGCTGTAGAGCTCGATTATTTGGTCGGAGTAACCGCGTAATGCTAGCCAGCTTTGATAGTATTGTACTATTTCCTTCCACTTTGGAGTGGGTAACCATCTTCTGACAATCTCTCTCCCTTCTGATATTGTAGGTATCTCGATGGGTATTGCATTGCGCAATCCTAGCCAGTAGTAAAGTGGACGTCTGAAAGGCTCCATGAACCACGCTCCTAGGCCTAGGAGGAAGCCTTCTAGGAATTTGGAGGGGATTCTTTCGATAGCCTCTGCTATTGACTCGATGATTTTACCTAGCTTAAGCCGTATCTTTCCGCCTATTCCTAGTGGTGCTATTGAAACTTCTTGGTCTCCTACGGCTTTCCCTACTCCCTTGACAATGACTGGTACTACGTATGTGACGTATCCTGAGACGAGTAGTGGTGTGATTAATCCCATTAGGAAGGGGGCTTCTCCCTTTATCTCGCCTTTGATGACTTTTTCAGAGAGTTCTTTATAGCCTTCGGTAAGGGCTTGGAAGAATTGTTCTAGACCACTTTTGACGGGGGATAAGATAGCGTTTATGATTGTATCTATGAAGGCTTTGGCTGTATTCTTCATGGTTTCTACGAATCCTGTGACTGCATTCCAGAATATTGAGCCGATGTTTGAGAGGTACTGTGCTATTTGTGATGCGATGGCTTGGGCGGTTCTTGCTATTGTTTGGGCCATGGTTGATATGGTCTCTATCGTTGGCTTAAAGATGTTTTCTACGAAGAATTCTCTAGGTTTTGTAAGGATTTTGTTTATTACATCGCCTAGTGTGACTAATGAGTTTTTTATGGATTCTGCTAATGATGGTAGTTGTTTTGTAAAGAAGTCTACTAGGGACATCCATCCTTTCTCGAATACGTTTTTTATCCATGACCATAGCTGAGCTAGGGGGTTTACAAAGCCTTGAAGAGCTGATCCTATCTCAAAGAGCCTCTTTGTAGCCTCTTGGATGAAGGCATTCCATGCATTTACGACTGGATTGACTATGTTTTTCACTATGAAGTCGTAAGTGGGCTTGGCTATGTTTTGCCAGAGCCATGTTCCTACTTGCTTGGCTATGTCAGGAGCCATTTTGGGGAGGTTAATGATGTACTCTACAAACTCCTCTAGTCCTTTTCTAATGGATAGTATGAACTCTTGGACCATGTTTCCGAAATTAGTTAGTGATTTTATGGCCTGATCAACGTACTTTGAAATTGTTGTTACTAATCCTGACACGTAGTCTCTGAGTTTTGCTATGTATCCCATAATGCCTTCGATAGCGTTCTCGACCATTCCAGGGATGCCTTTGATGATGTCGGTAATTCTTGTGATAATGCCTTCAATTGAGGCTCGGACGGTCTCTATTGCATTTAATGCTATTGAGCCTAAGCGCTCGATCCAGGACCAGACTTGGGAGGGTAGTTGAGATAATACTTCCAATGCTTTTGAGATGTACTCGGGTATTGCTGAGAAGAATTTGACTAATGACTCGAATTGTGGTATTACTTGTTTTAAGAATTGTGGTATTGTTTCTGTTAGGAACTTTTTGGCTGTCTCTATTGCTTTGAAGATTGAATCTACTGTTATTTTTCCTACATCTTGTATCCATGACCAGATGTTGTTAAGGAAATTAGTGATGTCTCTTAGTTGTGAAAATATCCTTTGTACATAATCCCATGCTCCTAGGATTGCATCAAAGAGCCCTGTATCCTTCATCCATCCTGTTATCGTTGATGTTATCCATGAGGCCCATGATTTTAGTAAGTCTCCTAGCTGTGCTAGTATTTGTCCTAGTGGGTCTGTGACTCCTAGGACGTCGGTAGCGAGGGCTTCTAGGTCAAGGATTTGGGCTAGCTCGTCAAGGTTCTCGAGTTGTTTTGTGATGTAGACTGAGCCATCTTTGTCAAGTATTGTGACTGTGAATAGTTTTGCTAGTCTCTCTGCGTCTTTATGACTAAACTCTATGTAGTCATTCACTACTATCACCTCAGTATTTTATCTAACTCTGAGGCTGTTAATATTCTCTTCATTGCGCGATATTTCATTAATTCGATTCTGAGCTTTCTGACGAAGTCTAGCGTATCTTTGGCGAAGATGGGGAATGGCCTTGTGCTACGTCGTCCTTCTGTGATTTGTACGATTACCATGTAGTCGTGTGATTCTGGCCTTGGGATTTTAGCTACTTCAAGAATGTTGATTTTCAGGGCATGGTGCTGGAAGGCTACGGGATAGACGATATCTTCTAGTTTGACGCTATGAGCTAGTAGCTCATATAATTGTGGTAATTCTCTGCGAGGTTCTCTAGGCCTACTAACTCGTGAGGACATCGGGATAAAAAATGAGAAAACATGTTTATGAGTTTTATCGTGAGATTGATGTTATTTTCCTCTGAAGCTTAACGATGTCTTTAACAACACGAATTAGCTCTTTGGCCTTCTTGCAGACATCACATTGGTTAGCCTTGTCACACTCTACAGTAGCGAGCTCAAAGGCTAATTCGTTAGACTTTGTGAGGAGCTTTACTATCAAGTCAGTAAATTCTTTGCGGAGGGTCTCCTCTTCTGGGCTTGGTGCTGGAGCGATAGGACCTGGAGGCTGATAAGTCTTGACTACAGTCCTAGTACTTGTTTCCTTCTCCATCTTAGCCTCTTGACTTGGGCCCTCCATGCTGGGACCCACCGTGACAAGTATTTGATAAGGTTCTTTAATATGTTTCGTTCAAGTCCATACTTAACCCACTTCTCAATCATGAAGTTCTCATAGTCTTTCTCAGGGATTCTATCAAGCCATTCCTCTAGGGGGGCATGTTTCCTTATTCTGCTAAAGACGTAGTCGATAGCGAAGTTTACGTATTTTTGTTGTGTGAAGGGGTCTAGTTTGTAGGGGGCTAGGAATCTGCGTACTATGATGTCTATCTGATAGCGTAGTGTCTGCATTTCACCATATTCCATCGTGATTCTTGAGTCGGCTATGCCTTTTGTAGCTCTTCCAGCTTCTGTGAACAAGGTAGGTGTTAGGCTTGAGTGGAATCTGTACATTTGAGCGTTTACTTTAAACTCTGTGAAGTGGAATGGCGTGACTTTGAAGATATCACGTTTGACGGGGACTTTCCTACTTAGACCACATCTTGATATCCCACAGAGATGGCCGAAGAGGACGTTTCCTGTATTGCTTAGATAGATTGTGACTTCTCTTCCATCGGGCCATCTGGTTTTAACTTCGTAGTATCTTCCGTATGGTGTCTCGACGGGTTTTGGACATCGGCTGACTCCGCAAATGCTAGCTCCACAGATCGTGGTTTGTTTGACTACGTCACTTAGGAAGATGAATCTGGTTAGCTCGTCTTCCATTACCCAGTCAGGGAATTTTAGTACTGATACTAGTGCTGGAATGAGGACGTCTGGTCTTGGGGATAGTCCGTGTTTGACTGTGAGCATGGTGACGCCTTGATGGTGAAGGGGTTCGCTGAAGAGACGACAATAGATTGAGTAGCCATAGCGAGAGTAGCCATAGCGAGCGCATTCTCCAAACTTATACTCGAAACCTTCGTGGAACTCCTCCTCGATGAATTCCTTCAAGGTGTTCTCATAGTTTAGAGTGAATTCTGGAGGTAGTGTGATGCCGTAGAAGTATTCGTAGAATTCTCTGAAGAATTCGTCTATCTTTTTGCGGGTTACTTTGATGGGGATTCCGCGGATGAATTCTTCTAAGGTGGGAAGGGCTATGTTAAATTCAATGCCGATTAGTGGGAAGTCTCTTAGGCCGAATCTGAAGTTTAGAGCGTACTGTATGCCGAAGAATGTGGAGAGGATTGAGAGGAAGGAGCAATATTCCCAGATGTATGGTGATATCTCATACATCCTGTCGAGCACGGTAAAGAAGGCTTCTTGACTCTGCATCTTGGCCCAGTATTTACGCTTTTGTTCCTCGATTTGTTTGAGGAGGTCCTCAAGTCTACGTAATTGACTCATGCTAGACCCCCAGGTGTTGATATATCCGCTTATAGAGCTCTTCTGACTTGAATTTCATAGCTTGTTCTTTGACTTTGGCTTTTCTATCCTCATATTCGTCTTTGTGTTTGAGTTTTATGTCTATGGCTTTTTCCATCATTTCTGCGAGGTCTTCTGGGTCATATTCGTGGAATTCGTAGAGTATTCCCTCTTGAGTGTCTACGTAGCGTATTAGGGATGGTGGGAAGGTTAGGTTTGCGTCTTTATGGCTGAATTCTGAGAGGGGTTCATACCATGCATGAATGACGGGAGTTCCCATGGCCATGGCTTCTAAGACGGGTAGGCCGAAGCCTTCGGCTAATGCTGGATGGATGAGGTAGTCGATTGCCCCGTAGAATCCCATGATTTCTGTGTGATCGCGGGATCCGAATTCGCAGACCATGAACATGTTTGGGATAGTTTGTATATGAGGCATAATGTCTTTCTTCGTGATTAAGAGTACTACGAAGTCCTGTCTTTTCTTCAATAGCATCTTTGTAGCTTCTATGAGCTTGTCTAGGCCTTTCCTGGGTAGTAGGTCACTTACTGTCCCAAATACGACTCTATTCTTGAATTTGCTTTTGATGATGTTTTCATACTTCTTTGCGTAGTATGATGCTAGTTTTACTTCTTCACTCAGAATGCCATGATGTATGATGTCTTTGACTTTTAGGCCGATGGATTGGAGCATTTTGGCTGTGTAATGTGAGTTTGCTATGAATTCTACGTCTCTGAAGACCCATTGGGGAAATGCGAGCCTTTTGGGCTTACCTTCGATTGTAGTGTAGTAGACTACTCTACCGTTGAGTTCTTTCTTTGCTTCTCTGTAGATGAGGAACCAATGCATGCAATAGGCGGGGGATGGAGGGTAGATTAGGACTAGGGCTTTTGCTATGGAGAATATTGTATCACGGGATGGGTAGGAGCGGTTTAGTATTATGACGTGTCCTAGTTTTTCGCCTACGTATGCTATTTGGCGAGCTACTTCTGAAAGGCTTACAGATTTTGATGTTTGAATGAGGACCTTCATACTATGATAATGAGCGTGAAAGGGGTATAAATATGACTCTAGTCATGATATGCTAGTGTACTATACTATATTAATATATAATAGGAATATAGACACATGATAAAGAGGTTTATTAGGGATGTGTCTAGGTTTTTGAGTTCTTATCCATCTGAATCTTCAGCTTTATGGCTTCGCGCCATTGATAGAGAGCATTGATAACACCAGCACACCATGTTGTCCAATGAGGAGCCTTCATCTTTAGCTCATCGTAAATATGATACCATTTTTCTAGCTCATTGTTAATGATTTCAAGGATCTCTTCATCCCTCATGAGTCCCCTATACTATGTCTGCATATCAGTATATTTATGCATTTAAATATGAGAAGTGAGATGTGATTATTACTCCTAGTAATTATGACCATAACTCCTGGATCTAGGGCTTTTCATGGCCATTGATTACTGTGAGTAATATTTGATGATATGAGTGTTAGATTCTTTGGTTCTGAGATGCAGTCTCGAGAGAATCTAACACCATGAGATTATGAATGGAGGAGGGGGATGTAAAAAATATGAGGATGTTATCGTCAGGGTTTAGGATTCACTCTAGTAGGGAACTACCCAGCCAGTTATGACCTGTATTATCTCATCGCAGATTGTGGGATCAGCTCCGAATGCTTCTACATAGTAGCTCTTGAGGCCAGTAGCTATCTTCTTGGCCGACTCAGCTCCATGTCTGAGCATGTGCTTTAGGAGCTTGTTAGCGAAACCTATGTACTTTGCCCTGTCAGGACCTGCAACGCCGTACTTGTCGAGTATTGGCCTGACGAGGTCCTGAGCGGTGGCCCATTCGTTGAGACCTAGCTGTGCTCTTTCCTTAGCTATGTCAGAGACCTGAGTGAACCTTGCGCTAACAGTTTCTGGGACGTATTTCTTCTCCCACTTTCTAAACCTTTCTAGGCCCGTCTTGTAAAGAGGCATATCATTACTCCCTCCTTTTTGCGATTCTTATGATGCTTTTTCTTTCTTATAAAGTTTACTCAAATTTGTCACTATTTGTGACCATATATTACCATAAATCGCTATAAGTCACTATGAATCGCTATGAGAGATCGTCTTGAATTAAAACGAAGAAAATATTTGTAACTTCTTTCATTATCTTTTAAATGAAGTTGAAGGTGAAGGCCATGAGTGAAAAAGAAAAAGAAGAAAAGAAGAATGAAATTGAAAAAGCTAAGGAAGAAATTGAAATTATTGAAGATGGTGATTTAGTCATTTTGCGTAAAGGCGGTCCTGAAGTGGAGAGGGATATCATTATCTCGAAGGTAGCTACTGAGTTGAAGTGTATTAGAAAGGCTCTTCAAGATATTCGTCGTTATTCAGAGTTTGTTTTTGAGAGGCTTGAGCGAGATACAGGTATTCGTGCTGAGGTAGCCAGTAAGATTGGTTACGATGAAAGTGGAATGCCTTATCTTGTCATTAAGGTTGATGGCTGGAGATTTGTAGGGAAGCCATTCCGCTACATTGTGATAAAGAAGAGGGAGTGGGAGACGGAATTAAAGCATGAGTATTTACCACAAGGGGGGTCCTAGATGCCTGTCATAAATCTTGTTATTGATAAAAAATGGGAGGAGAAGATTAATGAGTGGATTAGCAAGGGTTACTTTGAGGATAGGGCTCAAGTGATTTTAAGAGCGTTAGAGCTTCTTGAGAGGTACATTGAGGAATATGAGAAAGAGATGGAAAAAAGGAAGTGATTTAGGCTAGGTTTTTGAGGTAATATCCTAGCTTTTTTGCATAGCCTATGAGGACCATGCCTACGGCTATTGCGTAGAGGCCTATCCATTCATGTCCTACGAGGAGTTCTGTTAGTTCGAGGTCTATGCCGTAGCATATTATGTGCTCAAGTATGAGTGCTATTCCGAAGCCTATCGCTACATAGCCTAGTCGTGCTATGTTTTGTTTTGTTATATGCCCATATTCATGTGCTAGTTTTGATGAGGATTTGACACTTGACATTTGTCTCTGTGACCAGCCTAGATAGTAAGTTACAATTGCAGTAACTACTATTGTAATGAGTTCTCCAAGGGGCCTAGCCTCTTCGGTATGACCTGAGACGACTAGAATGATGTAGCCTAGTAGGAGGATTCCTACGAGTGCTATGAAGGGAGTTACCATTGGCCTCTCCATCATCCCACCTTCAGCTTCTTATTCCAGAAAAGCTTGTAGACTTTATTCATCTCTTTATACTTCTTGATATTCTCTTTCTCTTTGTGACTAGCTAGCATATACTCTCTTAGCCTTTCTCCCACTTTGGATCCCTCTACCCACTCTTTGAGTTCCTTCTTGTTAAACATTACGAGCCCCTCGTATATGAGGCTACCAACGGGCCAACGGTTGTGGGTTATGTCCACAGAGGGTAGCTCATGGTAGCTGTAGTATGGTGAATCGAGAGTAGTCTCTGCAAGCTTCCAGGATCCCTCATGCTCGAATACTACCCATGCATGAAGGCCTAGAAGCTTTCCCTCATGCCATACCTTACCAAAGACGATGTAGTAGGGGGTTTTCATGTTTTGCAGACCAGCTCCTGTGAGTATTGAGGAGTCCTCACAGTCTCCCATTTTGAGCCATGCTGTCTCGCTTGCGAATTGCCAGAAGTCAAAATCGTTCCTGAAGGTTTTGTGACATCTCCAGAGCCATTTCCTAAAGGCTTGGAAGTAATGGAAGTCTGTAGGCTGTCTATTGCTTGTGAGTGGATATTTTATTTTGACTATGACTTCATTAATGACGTCTAATGGTATGTTGCATGGTTTGAAGAATTGTTTGACTATGTAGTGGTCATTGTCGATGAGTTCATGTAGTAGTACGTGCTGGCCAGGGAATCGTTTTATCATGACGTCTATTATGCGAGGATCCAGCTCATTAATATTGTATGTTTTCCACATAATCTCACATGATTATGTATGCGGAAGGAGACAAAAATGTTACCATCATAACTGTCTTATGATAACGTGAAGTATGATAAAGGGCTGTAGTAAAGGACGTTATCATAAGTCTATATTCCTATTATATATTATAATACACTAATACACATGAGAGGTGTTAGATTCTTTGGTTCTAAGTAACAGCTTGCAGAGAATCTAACACTAAAATAAAAATAAGGGAGGTTTAGGTCTTGGCTTTGGCTTTAGATGTTTTTATTGCTTCTTTTGCTTCTTTGATTAGTTTTCTTAGACATTGTTTACAGAGGATGTAGGAGACGTCTACTGTGCAAAATGGACATGAGAATCGTATGATAAAAAATGGAGGTTTTTCAGAACCACAATTGTGACAATATCCCCAATCGATTACATCCACGATGAATTTCTTTGAGCTCATTTTTTCATCTCAATCAGCTCTAGCCTCTCTCTCACGCCTTAGCTCTTCTAATAGCTCTACTTGTCTGCGCTTAAGGTCTAAGTACTCCTCGTACATTTTCCTCTGTGCTTCTATGAGGTCTGTGAGTCTTCTAAGTAGTGCTCTGAAGTCCTCATGAAGAGCTTTTGAGACCGATTTCTCTGAGATCAGTCTGACGGTCTTTGGTACATAGTACGTCCTTGATATCTCCTCGTTTAACCTTTGAACTAGTCTCTCTTGCAGTTCACGAGCATCATCCCAAGACCTAGCCTGTATTGAACGGGCTCCTGGATGGCCAAAGTAGGCTCTTCCTGCGGAGACTTCCTCTATGACTCTTTCAACGATAGGAGCATAGCGAGACTTTACCCTCCAATTTGTAGCTACGACAACGAAGACCCCCCTAGGATTCTCTTGAATAGTTACTCCTACTGGACATTCTGACTCTCTCAGAAGCTTCCCTAGACATTTCCATACTAAGCCCATCTGTGCTTTTCCTGTCATTATGAGAACATCTCCTCTTATCTCGTGAGGTACCGTGGGAAGTGGAGGTTGTTCCTCTCTGGCTAGATTTAGGAGGTCCTCAGGGCCATAACCTTTAGTTATTATCCAGTCCACTATGGATCCCACGTTTCCGTACATGTTTACATATCTTTGAGTTTCCTCTATCTGTCTGATACCATATTTGAAGAATGGGTCTAAGTAATCGGTGACGAGCTCTTCTAAGTCCTTGGAAACCTTATCGGCTATTGATTCATCGTAATCAGCTATAGCACCAATGAGGGCCCATTTCTCAAGCTCATCATCAACAACATTGTATAGGCGTGGTAGATAGAGTGACATACCGTATGATGATTCAGTCAGATATACTACAACACCACTTTTTACTAGCCGAGGTAGATGTTCACTATGTCCATGATGGTCTATGAAGTAGACTTTCCCTATCGTGTATTGTCTTAGGGTTTCAATGAATTTAACGGGAGCCTCTACAGGAATGGGAATGTCAAGTATGTAGAGTTCAAGGTCCTCCCTAGGCATGACTATTTTAGGTAATGCGTCAGCTAGGTAACGAGGATTAGTGACAGGCATTTCTTTCATTGTGGGCTCGAAATGAGAATACCATTGCGGAATCTGTCCTATCTTTCTGAAAGTTTTGATAGCAATGAGTAAACTCATTGCTCCGTGTAAATCGGTATCTGATATTATGTATGGCCTTTTTACTCCCATACTCCTAACCATACTCACTAACTGACTCATTAACCTACACCTCGTGTAATAAATACGCGTAATAGTATATATTATTATCGTTTTTTGTTATGATAGTGTAATCGTTACAAATATTATAGTGTGTTTTTACTATGTGACGTGGGGGGGATAGGATGTATATTGTGATGTACGAGGGTCCTCCTCTGGTATCGTCGAGACATTACAGACTTAGACTACTTTGTCAAAAGTGTAATATTCTTAAGAAGCGTGTCAGGGTTTTCATTGTGAATGATGAAGATGCCTTAAAATCTCTTGTGGATTTTTTTGAAAAGGAGGGGCTTGTTGATAAGATTGAGATTTATGAGGTGAAGAGGGTTTCGAGGGGGGGATGAGGGATTATGAGCTATGAACAATTAACTCTAGTGATTGCGAGGATTGTTGATGAGCTAAGGCGGATTGGTGATGCTCTTGAGAGGATTGAGAAGGATTTGAATAAGGTTTCAAAGTTTGTTGAGGAGCTTGAGAGGGAGGCTGAGGCCATTAATAAGGATTATGATAAGTCATGAGGTGATGTCAATGGTAGTGGTCAAGTCGTATATTGAGGATGTGAAGTTTACGAAGATTGATGACCGCTTTGTCTATGATGCAGTGTTTAAGTGTCCTGCATGTGGTAATGTAATCAATGTTCCTGTCATTAAGCTTAATGAGGAGGATTGGTTTGAATGTCCGAGATGTGGTGCTAGGTTTACTGTGAAGGTAGCGTTAGTATTGATTTCAAAGAGGATGAGAGTATGACGATTCTTCGCGAGATTGTAAGTCCCTACATGAAGAAATTCCATACTAGTCCAAGGGCTTATGACATTGCGATTGAGCATTGCATAATCGAGGGAGGGTTCTTCACCTTTGAGGAGTATTGCATAGCTCCTCATGAGTTCATGAAGTTTCGTAGCTATGAGTATGTGAGGATGCCTGAGGACCATTATGGAATCCTTGTACTTCGCCGTAGATATGCTGAGAGAGGCCTTCTCTTTGCTGGAGGTATTGTCCATCCAGGATGGGAGGGCTTTCTAGTGATTGAATTGTACAATGCATCATCAAAGCCGATAACATTAAGGCGTGGTGAGAGGCCAATTACGTTACTAGTGATGGAGGTGAGGTAAATGAGCGGGGAGGTAGTTGAAGAGTATGTTAAATTGAGGAAAGAGAGGAGGAGATTGCTTGAGGAGTTTGTAAAGGTCATAATTGAAGAGAAGGACTTGGAAAGGGCCAAGGCTATTAAGATGGAGATAAAGGAAGTTGATGAAAGGATTAAAGAGCTTCGTACAAGGCTTCTTAAAACGCGTAAAGAACGTATGAGGAAGTTCCTTGAGGAGTATGAGAGGCTTTGTATGAAGTATCTTGTCTTTATTGATGCAAAGTGTAAGGAGTGTGTGGATGATTATGGTATGTATTGCGAGGTTTATCAATATATTGAAGATGTAATGGATTTCGCAAATATCTCTGATCCCTACGAGATTATCAAGATGCATATTGAAACTTTGAGAAAAAGTCTCGAGGGGGAGGAGTAATGCGTAACAGGTCATTCATTGAATATGCGGATCTCATGGCATCGTACTATCAGGGATGTCAGTATAAGCCCAAGGGGTATAACTTCATGGTCAAGAAAGAGTTGATGAAGGTGATATAGTATGAGTGAGGAGAAGATTAAGAAATGGCTTGAGCATTATCCTTTTAGTGTCTTTCTAAGTGGGGGTAAGGATAGTGTAGCTACTCTGTTATGGGTTCTTGACAACGTTAAGAACAAAGTATTCAATGTTATTTATGCGGAGGTGTCGGGGAACACTCATGAATGGTGTAATTACTATGTACATTATGTAATCATGAAGCTAGGCTTGGAGGATAGATTCTTACATTT
>Ga0190313_1000600_pt1 | contig 21124 bp, 25 predicted proteins | sample 4870071011_MG_FD_169989 | JGI IMG/M metagenome (GOLD analysis project Ga0190313, IMG submission 169989) | Hydrothermal vent sediment bacterial communities from Southern Trench, Guaymas Basin, Mexico - 4870-07-10-11_MG | ecosystem: Environmental > Aquatic > Marine > Hydrothermal vents > Sediment ...
TATAAAGATAGAGAGAGCTGCCAAGAATAAGGTAGAGCGAAGAGAGTGATTTAGAGAGAGGAGTTTGTAAATTAGAGATATGGAGAAAGCGAGAAGGATGAAGAAATATCTTATTAGGATGTTGGTGGATTTGGATTTGATCAGGGCAGTTTTGGATAAGCGGAATTCTGTTTCTATGATCCATCGCTTCCGATATATTTGGCGGATTAGGTGATGTTAGAGTTTGAGCAGCGATGAATATAGAGAGTGGTTAGCACTTCGTTATTTAGATTGTAGTCAAATTTAGCGTTGGGATTATCGCATTTGCTTATCGTATTCTTAATCTTAGGAGTTTTACGGGCATGAATCACATACTTAACACCCAGTTCTTCCAGTTTCTCTATTACTTTGTGGGAGAAGAACCCCCTATCTAACAGGACAAATTTGGGTAATCTTCCTCCGAACCACTCTATTATCTCTTTTAGTAAGGAATATACGGCTTCTTCACGGAAATAACCTATTCGCCGCACGGGCAAACAATCAAAGTAGAATTTGTAACCATTATCCAATACTATCAAGGCGGAAAGAAATAAGAAAGAGGCGGTAGAACCTCTCTCCTTCCTATAACCCCAGAGGTAAATATTATCGTTGAAATTTCTGCCATAGTATGCCCACGGCGTCTCGTCTATTATCACATAGTATTCAGATTCCTTTACTAACTTCTCCATATTTGCCTTTACATAACGCTTGTAATAGAAGCGAAGATTCTCGCAACTACCTACAGCCTTTATCTTCCGATGCACAGAATCCGCATTCGGTAAACCCGGTATCCGTATGTTTTCCAGATAAGTGTTGCCCATACCCGCCACCATCATTACGCAACTTATATATGCTTCCTCGCTATATCTCCCTCCACTGAATATCTCACCAAACGCTTCCACCAACTCCTCTTTCATCCTTTTTCCTACCATATCCTCCCAAATACAATTCTACAATTTATATATTTCTATACTATGCGGAGATACTGGTTCAATCCATAAAATTTATATAATTTTCTTTCATTGAGGTATATATATGAAGAAGTCTTGGGTATTGATAGTAGCAATTATTCTGTCGCTTATTCTCATTGGAGGTTTTATAGCTTATTATTTTCTATATTTACAAAGTAAACCGCAGATAGATATACGAGGGTTTATGACTGAAGCTTTGGAAAAAAGATGGAAGGGATATGATGTATATTACGCTATAAATCTGGCACTTCAGGCAAAATATTATTATGAAAAAGGTGATATGGATAGAGCATATGATTTATACGATGAAGCTGTTAGAGAATTAAAAAATGCAGAACTACTACCTACAGTTCCTGTGAGAAAATGGAATTATACAGACAGTAATATAAATATAGATAGACTACCGACGGTATGGGATCTTCTACCAATAGGGGTTGCGTATGTAAAGAGTAAGCACGGATATTTGGCATATCCCTCTAACGATTTAGGATGGAAATTGAGTTGCTATATTCTTGTGGCTTACGGAGAGAGTTCCAATGGTTCCACAATTATTTATCAGGGTAGAATAGTGTTTACTGGAGAATTTCCAATGGTTCCAAGGTTTTGTATAGATAACAACTGGCTCTATCCGTTCCCCAAATTCTATGGTCCTATGTATTATGAGAAAAACTCCACATTTGCCACTATATATAATTATGATTTGCCGCATGAGTATATGCAAATATTAACATTTTACCCAAAGAACAGAACATATATTCATAAAATTTTTCCTTTAAATCATAACTATCCTTATCTCAAAATGGTCTGTCACGCAAAGGGTGTCCCGTTCTGGATGGGTGAGTGGAATTCCTCAATGATTATTCATGGAGTTGTATATAATGTAAAAGATTTAGATCTTTGGGGCGGCTATTGGGAAATGGGAGATATGAATGTTGTGCTGGCTTTAAACGAAAATGAGATATATAAATACAATGGATGGTTCTTGTTTGATAAGGCAATGCATCACACTTACTACTATAACTCCACCAGAATTTTCAGTAATGGGAGCATAGTAAATGTCAGGGGAGCGCCTCTCTCTTTCTCATGTTGTGGAATTAATCAGGACGATTTGTTCAACATTATGCTTGCATCAGATACAAATCCTTCACCTCTAGATGTACCTTTACAACATCAAGCAAGAATTAATCTTTTACAATACAATGAGTCCTATCCTCTTAACTTTAGTTTTGAAGACAATGGAGGATTGCAGCCTTCTAGGTTTTACTTTAATGCCACATATCCCAAGGGTAACATACATCTTATAGGTGATGCTATAGGATACTATCCTCCAGATGGTTGGAAAGGTACAAAGGGAACTTGGTGGAACCCATCCGTTTACCGGGTATGGGGTAGAGCTTTTATACATTGGCAAGGCACTATTACTTATAATGATAAAATAATAAATGTTGACTGTATTGGAATAGGTGAATTCACAAGGTGCGGTGAGGTGGCAGATAACAAATCATAAATTTTCAAGCAAAATATTTTTATACTCATAGAGTATGAGGCTCTCGTGATTAAAATGATTGGAGAAAGCAGAGAAGAAGGAGGGTATATGCCGCAACAGTATCCTCAACAACCCCAGCAACATCAGCCAGCCCAACAACCGCAGTCTATGGCACCGCAGTACTATCAGAAACCGAAGAGCTTTGAGGAAACTCTTGCATCAAATATGATGATTTTCATAGCCGTATTCTTCGGATTTCTGATGATATTCATCGGAAAGATTCTGCTTCTCTTTGCAACCGGAGATGTGGCCAAAGTAGGCACGGTTCTTATGGCGCTTGGCACTTTCATAATGGGAGCGTTGTTGCTCTTCGCCATGCTAATAAGAAACGATATAAACAGATGGGTAAGAGTTGCAGTTATCCTCTTTGTAATAGTGCTCACAGTATATCTTCTGGGAACCACGGTAGTCTTCGGATTGGGAAATATGGGAAATCCATAATTTTCTATTATTTTTTACTATGGAGGAGTATAGGGCAGAAGGTATAATTCTTACAAGATACTTTGCCGCGTATTTTGAAGATATTGATTCCCTGGCATTTGCTGACCTTCATCTCGGATTTGAAAGTGCGATGGCGGAAAAGGGCCTATTTCTCCCAAAATTTCAGTTTAAATACATCAGGGAAACGGTTGAAAAGTCCATAGAGAGATATGATCCGCGAAGGATAATAATAGTCGGAGATTTGAAGCATCAGTTTTCTAAGAATATGCCGCAAGAATGGGGAGAGGTAAAGGAAATTCTGCAAATGATTTCTGATAGGAATCCTGTGATAATAAGAGGAAACCACGACAACTATCTCAGAACTATCCTAAACAAATTTGGCATCAAACTTAACGAGGTTTATAGAATAGGCAGATACACCTTTGCCCATGGGCATAGAGCGGTGGATGTTAGGGGATTCTTGGTTATGGGGCATGAGCATCCAGCGATAGGACTCCGCGATCCCGTAGGAGGAATAGCGAAATTTCCCTGCTTCGTCCTCGGAAAAAATTTTCTGATACTTCCTGCGATGAGCGTTTATTCCCTCGGAACGGATTTAATAGCTCAGGATGAGTTACTCACTCCCTTGCTTAGCATTGAGGACTTGATGGATTCCAGAATAATAGCGATTACTGAAAAGGAAGGACTCATTCCTCTCGGAACTCTGAGAATTCTCCGAGAAAAGTTTTATTAGAAATTTTGATGTTATGGTCTCAGGTGGTTCTAATGAGAATTGCGATGGTTGTTCCTCCTTGGATAAAGGTCCCTCCAGAGAAATACGGGGGGATAGAGGAGGTTGTAGCGAACCTTATAAGATATCTTAGAGAAAGGGGGGTTGATATTACCCTCTATACCGTAGAGAAGTCCGAGGTGGAATGTGAGAAAAGATATTATTATGAGGATGAGATGATTGAGTATTTGGCAAAGCCACCATCATCCTTTCTGAATGTTGCCCTCACGCACATATCTTTCGCATATATGGACATAGCGAACGGTAATTACGATTTGGTCCACGACCATTCTTGGAAGGAAGGACTCTGCTGCAGAAATATGATTGATATCCCTTTCCTTCACACCATACATAGTCCGATGGATGAGGAAAACATCAATTTTTATTCGCAGTACGCGCGAAGAAAGGATATTCATTTCGTAGCCCTAACTGATTTTCAGAGGAGAAAGTTGCCCGAATTGAATTACGCAGGTATCGTTTATAATGGGATAGATGTGTCCAAATACAGATTTTCCGAAGAGAAGGAGGACTTTTTCCTTTATCTCGGAAGGTTCAACGAAAACAAGGCGCCGCATATTGCCTGTGAAATAGCGAAAAAATTGAATCTCCGGCTTATCCTCGCGGGAAAGGTTAACGAGAAGGAGGAAAAGGACTATTTTGAGAAATATGTCAGAAGATATTTGAACAGCAAGATCGTTTTTCTCGGAGAGGTAAGCGAAAGAGAGAAGATAGAACTGTTTTCCAAGGCTAAGGGATATTTATTTCCAATACAATGGGACGAGCCATTCGGTATAACCATGGTGGAAGCGTTGGCTTCCGGCACGCCCGTGATAACTTTTAGTAGGGGAGCGGCCCCGGAGGTTGTGGAGCACGGAAAAACGGGTTTTGTTGTCCAGAGCATAGAGGAATTTGAAAAGTATGTTTTCTGGGTTGAGAAGATTTCTCCCAAAGCGTGCAGGGAAAGGGCGGAGAAACTCTTCAGTGTGGAAGCTATGGGAAAAAGATATCTTGAAATATACAGGAAAATTTTGGAGGAATGGGGATGATGGGAAGAAAAAGAATAGACATGAATTACTCACTATCCGTGGGGAAAGAAGAACTTCTCAAGAAAAATTTCTATGAATCTTTGCTAACAGTGGGAAACGGATACATATGCGTTCGCGGTTCTCTGGAAGAGGGTGGAAATGGAATATATCCGGGAACATATATTGCAGGGATATACGGAGGCAAAGAGGGCGTTGAGATAGTGAATTTACCGAATCCTTTGGCAATTGAGTTATATGTGGATGGAAAAAGAATAGATACTGATTTTGATATTGTGGAACACAGAAGAATTTTGAACATAAAACACTCTATCTTGCTCAGAGAAACTATTTTCTCACGAGGAGATTGGAGGATAAGATATCGTTCCTCGCGCTTCTTCTCTCTGAAACATAGACATCTTGGAGTTATGCAGATGGAGATTACTCCTCTGGACAGCGATGTGGAAATAACATTGAAAAAATACATAGATACCACCACGAGAAACGAGCAACGCCCCATAGGCGGGCCTATGAAGCATTATTCTATGAAGGAATTCGGCAACGGAGACAATTACATATATGTTAATGTCAGAACAAAAGGTACCGGATACGGAGTTAATATGCTTGTTTATTCCCCGCTTGGAAGATGGACTTATGGCACGGATAAGCGGGGAATTTATATGGAAACATCCGAAAATTTACTTAAAGGAGGTACAGCAAGTTTCGTATTTCTGATAGCGGCCAGAACAACCAGGGAGTCGCTGAGACCTTTCAAAGAAAACATAGATGATTTAAAATCTCTGTATGTTGAAGATATCTGGGAAATGCACAGAAAGATGTGGAGAAGACGCTGGAACTCCTCCTACTTTTCCTCGGTGGATAATGAGATAACTAAGGCGGTCAGATTTGATATGTATCACCTGCTCATCGCGTCTCGCGAAGATATTGATGCCAGCGTGCCTGCGAAAACCTATTCCGGGGAGTGGTACAAGGGTCATATATTCTGGGATAACGAGATTTACGCATTTCCGTTTTTTGCGACGACGCAACCTAAAATAGCCAGAAACCTTCTACTGTACAGGTATAGAAGGATAGATAGAGCGAGGGAGAAAGCGCATAAAATGGGCTACAGAGGAATACTATGGCCTTGGGAATCCGCGGATACAGGAAAAGAGGAAACTCCCGATACTTGGGTAAATTTTGACGGAACTATAATACCGGTATATACGCACAAGAGGGAACAGCATATCGCGGGGGATGTGGCTTACGCGGTGGATTATTATTATCGCGTAACGGGAGATGAAGATTTCATGCTCAGATACGGAGCGGAAATAATATTTGAAACTGCGAGATTCTTCGCATCAAGGGTTGAAGAGAGAAACGGAAAATACGAGATAAGATGCGTGATAGGGCCAAACGAATTCCATCAATGTGTAAATAACAATTCTTACACAAACTATTTGGCTAAGTGGTGCTTGAAATACGCCTACAATCTCTACGAAAAAATAAAAAGCAGACATCCGAGAAAGTTGAGAAAACTAGCGGAAAAAATATCTTTAAGAGAAAGAGAAGTAGACGAGTGGCCGGAAATTGCGGACAGAATAGTTTTCCTTATGAAAGAAAATGGTCTGATAGAGGAGTTTGAGGGCTATTTTTCGTTAGAGGATGTCGTGATAGAGGAGTGGGATGAGAACGGAATGCCTGTCTGGCCAAAAAATGTTAAGTTAGAGGAAGTCCATAAAACGCAACTCGTTAAACAGGCGGATGTAGTTCTGCTCCTGCATCTATTCTCCGAAGATTTTGATGAAAGAGTGAAAAGAATAAATCTGGATTATTATGAAAAAAGAACAACGCACAAATCCTCCCTTAGCGTTCCGAGTTACGCCATAATAAACGCAGAACTCGGCCGTCTGGATAAAGCTTACAGATACTTTTTGCGCGTGGTGTATACTGACTTAAAAGACATATACAAAAACACGCATCTCGGAATACATGCCGCTGCAATGGGCGGGGTGTGGCAGATAATACTTCACGGCTTTTTGGGTGTGAGATTCCACGAAGATTATCTAAAAATATCGCCCTCCGTACCCGAAGAACTTGGCAACATAACTGCAAGATTCTTTTACCGTGAAAATCTTATTGAGATCGTGGCAGGAGAGGAAAGTTCTTTAAAAATACTAAAAGGACGCGGAAATGTGGGAATTAAATACGGAAACGATATTCACTTACTCAAAAAAGGAGAGGTGTTGAACCTATGAGTAAAATTGCGATAATCTGGGATGTTGATGGTGTAATCGTAGACAGCCCCCACGAAGAGGCGTGGAGAGCCACAGCCAGAAAGGATCCGTGGAATGTAGAGGTCACTACGGATTTTTACCTTAAATATGTGGCATCCCGTCCTAGATACGAAGGAGGAAACAACATACTCAGCTTACTGGGTGTCTACGATAAACTGGGGGCAAAAACTGAGGAAGAGAGGAGAAAGATACTTGAGAAATTCTGCACACAGAAAAACAATATGATTGTGGAGTTAATAGATAAAGGCGAGTTCAAACTTTTTAAGGATGCTATAGCTGTCGTGCTTAAAGCGAGGAAAATGAACATACCACAAGCGGCCGCATCGGCATCCAAAAATGCAAACAGAATGCTTAAAAAGATAGACAAAGAAAGGGTATTGAGAGAAATGCGCGAGGAAATAAATGACTTAGCAAATATTCTTGAAGGAAAAACTCTCTACGATATATTTGATGTAAATGCCTGCGGCTTGGATCTGGGAAACAAAAAAAACATACAGAAATATGCAGCAGATAAACTTCAGGAAAACTTTGGAGACATTGATATTTTTGTGGTTGTGGAAGATGCTCCTTCAGGAATAAAGGCGGCAAAGGAACTTGGCTTTTACGCAGTTGGAATACATAGAATAGGAAGCAGAGAGGAACTTATTGAAGCTGGTGCGGATATCGTTTTGGACGATTTGCGGAAATTCCCTCTTGAAAAGCCTCCCTTTTGAAATCAAGAGCTTTTAGCTCCTTTAAGAATTTATCTATATAGGTTTCATACATTTCGTAATATTTATCTGCTGCCTGCTCACATTTTGACTTTTCTTCCTCCAAACCCATCTCTTCAAATATTTCCGCTCGTTTTTCCCACATATCAGCGTCATATGGATTTTCCAGTATTTTGAAGTGTGTCGCGATAAGTTCGTTCATATACCTCTGCCCGTCCTCAATACCGTCCACGATTTTCCTCCCGCATTTGTGGCATATTATCTCCTGGGAGGAAACTATTGCACCGCATGTGCATCTATATTCATGGGAAGGTGCAAGTTCTCTTATTCCCCTTCTTATCCCCCTTTTTATTATGATTTCAGCTGATTTCTTTATGAATTTTTCCATAGATGGGGAGAAGCCGTCCAGAGAAGATATTTCCCCATCCTTAGATTGTAAAATTTCCGTAAGGTTCTTGAATTTTTTCTTGAGAATCTTCGCCCTAACCTCTCCTACAAGAGGAATCAGCCCCACATAGTCCCTTTCCATGGGATAAGGTATTAGTTTAGGGATATATAAACATTTCTATTTTTGATAAGCATCATGAATTAGAAATAAAATAAAAATTTCAGAGAAGCCCGAATCTATCCTCAAGTTCGTTGGCAATGTGATCCAAAATTTCCTCAAAGTTCTCGCTCCTTACGGCGCTAACTTCCCCGTCCGGCCACAATATTTTCCCCACATATTCGCTGTCCTCCTTGGATATTATGACCTCCACTAGCTTCTCCATGGGCTCACCAGCCAGCGTAATCCAAATCTTATATAAAACCTTTTTTGAAGATTAGAGTTGAGAGGGACAAAAATATATCTTTTGAGAGCATACCCCCATCTATGAAAGCGATAAAAGCAACACTGCTTTATGATGGAAAAAGGGTGAGGAAGAATGTCTATGTTCACTTTGACAATTCCCAAATTACGGAGATCTCTCAGAAAAAAGGTAAAAGCGAGGTAATAGCGGAAGGTGTAGTAACACCCGCCTTCATAGATGCTCATTGTCATATAGGGATGGCCAGAAGCGGTGAGCCTTCTCAGGAGGATGAAACCAACGAAGAGATGAACAGCATATGCGCTTTGGTTGATGCCCTCCACTCAGTATATATGGACGATAGGGCGTTTCTGGAAAGTGTTGAGCATGGTGTTCTTTATTCCCATATTATGCCGGGAAGCGGGAACATAATAGGAGGAAGAACCGTGCTTATAAGAAACTGGCCCAAGCATGTGGATGAGGCGTACATAAAACATATAGGGATAAAGGCCGCCCTCGGCTACAATCCGAGGAGCACGACGAGCTGGAAGGGAGAAAGGCCGAGTACGAGAATGGGCGCGTTAGCCATTCTGAGAAACGAGCTGATAAAAGCGATGAAGACTAAAGCGCTTTTGAAGAAAAAGAAGAAGGTTAGAGAAGAAGTTGAACCTATGACGGAAGTTTTTATGGAAATACTTGACGGAAAAGTTCCGCTAATGGCTCATGTGCATAAGGAAGACGATACCCTCATTCTCTTGAACCTTATGAAGGAGTTCGGGTTTAAGGCGGTAGTAAATCATGGAGGAGATTTCCACACGCCGGAGATTTGGGAAAAAATAAAGAAGGCGAAAATTCCAGTCATATATGGGCCCGTGGATTCCTTCTCTTACAAAGTTGAACTCAAACACGAGTACTGGAGGAATATAAAGTATGCGGTTGAGTCAAAAGTTGATATGGCGCTCATGAGCGATCATCCGGTGGTATTGCAAAGAAACCTTTTCCTGCAACTCAGGTATTTCATAAGGTTCGGGATGAGCAAGGAGGAAGCACTATCCCTCATAACCAGCAGAGCAGCAAAAATAATAGGGGCGGAGAAGATAGGTGAGATAAAGAAAGGATACTTCGCCTCTCTCGTGGTCTGGAACGGCGATCCTTTCTCACTTGAATCCTACCCAACCATGGTTATAGGAGAGGGAAAAGTGGTCTATGAGGAATGAGATAATAGCGTTCAACCCGGCGAAGAGATTTCCCACCGTGGCAATATCAAACTCCTGCGCCCTTAACTGCGAACACTGCAAAGGAATATATCTCAGAGGTATGTTTTCCGTCAGGAATCCCGAGGAACTTTATAATATTGCTCTGGAATTTGAAGAGAGGGGAATGTATGGATTTCTGGTGAGCGGAGGATACGATTCGTATGGGAGATTGCTGAACATAGATAAATTCATTCCTACGCTCAAAAGAATAAGGGAGGATACTGATTTGAAGATACTTATGCATTCCAGTTTTCTCCCCAAAAATACAATTGGGGAAATATCCACCTTCGTGGATAGAGTATCGGTGGATATCATAGGTAGCGATAAAACTTATCGCAAAGTTATGCATTTGAATGTGGGGGTTGAGGACCTTATAAATCTTCTGAATATTTACGAGGATTTGGGTGTGGATTATGCTCCGCACCTCATCGCCGGAATCCATTACGGAAAAATAGTGGGAGAGAGAAATGCGATTAATATTCTTAAGGACAGAAACTTCAGAAACTTCGTTTTTCTGACCCTAATTCCAACAAAAAATACTCCTATGGAGAATGTGGAACTTGATTGGAAAGGAATACTGCGAATTCTCGGCGAAACGAAAGTTATAAAGGCGAGAAAGTTATTGGGTTGTATGCGGGTGAGAAATCCCATGCTGGAAATAGAAGCGGTGAAGAACGGCTACGAAGGCATAGTTCTTCCCACGAAGGAAGCCAAGAAATATCTTCAAAGTAAGGGATACAGATTCGTGGAGAAGGATGTATGCTGTGCGATGGTGTGATAACATGAGAATCCGCTTGTCCTATGGTTCCTTGACGCTCCTCGGGTTCAGAAATTCGCGTTTGAATGAAATACCAACAACTATTTACGCGATACTTGGCGATAGATGCAGGGGCAATTGCGTTTACTGCGAGCAGAGAACCGGAGGAAATAAACTAGGAATGGTTACTTGGTACGATGTTCCCGTAGAGGAATTCATAGAGAGATTATCCAAGACCTACGGAAATTTCTACAGAGTTTGCTTTGAAGTTCTTTACTATGATAACTTCGTTGATGAACTGGCCGAGATTACGAAAATGATAAAAAATGTGCGCAGGGATTTGCTCGTATCAGCCACTGTTGTGGCCATCTCCGAAGATGATTTGAGAAAATTGAAATCCGCGGGTTTGGATTCATTGGGAATAGGTTTAGATGCAGCGTCCAAAAGAGTGTTTGATAAGGTAAAAGGCGGAAAAATAAATCCAGAATTCATATGGTCCGATTTCTGGATAACCATGCAGAGGGCCAAGAGATATTTCAAAGAAGTTACAGCTCATATAATAGTGGGACTTGGAGAAACTGATTTAGAGCTGTATCGTGCATTCAACGCAATAAAAAATTTGGGCGCGAAAATAGCACTGTTCAACTATGTGTGTCCGGGAGGGAGGAGAAAATGCGGAGTAAGGGCGCCGAGATATCACGCAATACAAATTATGAGATATCTTGTGGAAAAGGGGGCTGGATTTTTTGACTTCACCGATTCCAGATTATCAAGAATTTACATACCAGAAGAATATATAAGCGATATAATGCAGGGTCTGCCTTTTATGACTTCCGGATGTACCTACTGTAATCGTCCCTACTACACGGAGCATCCACTCGGCCACATGTACAACTACCCGAGAAGACCCAAGCCCCAGGAAATAGCGAAGATATTTATGGAGGTTGGAAAATATGCCGAACTCGTCAAAATCCCTGAGGGTGGTATTTGATACGGAACACAATGCATACGAGAACATGGCGATAGACGAGGCCCTTATGTTCTTATCTCCACAAATTACATTACGACTTTACTTCTGGAAACCTCCGGCTGTGAGTATAGGCTACTTCCAGAGCATGAGGGAGGAAGTTGATGTTGAAAAGGCCAGAAAAATGGGAGTTGATTTGGTAAGGAGGATAACGGGGGGCGGCGCTGTTTATCACAAACACGAAATCACATATTCCTTCGTCGCCCCGAAGGATATGTTTCCCGGGAGCGTTCTGTCGTCCTACAGAAAAATATGCTATCCTTTGGTCCTCACACTCAGAAAACTGGGATTGCACGGGCAGATAGGTGGAGTAAACGACATCGTTGTGGAGGGTAAGAAAATTTCCGGGAGTGCGCAAACAAGGAAAAGAGGCAGAATTCTCCAGCACGGTACCTTCCTCATGGATGTTGATGTGGATGAAATGTTTCAACTTCTCCTCGTTCCCTCGGAAAAACTGAAGGATAAAATGATAGAAGATGTGAAAAAAAGGGTTACATCTCTGAGACATTTGGGCGTGGATATTGATAGGGAAGAACTAGCCAAAGTTATGGCGGAAAGTTTCGCAGAGTTTTTTGAGATGGAAATTGAAGAAATACCTTTAACAAATGAGGAGATGAAACTTGCGGAAAAACTGAGGGTGGAGAAGTATGAGCGCGACGAGTGGAATTTCAGAAGGTAGAATTATAAAGAAGATTCCCGGCGGAAAGATGCTGAAGGTCGTAGTTAGGGTTAGGGAGGGAAGAATAATCCACGCTAGGTTTCACGGAGATTACTTCGTTTATCCCGAGGAAGTGGTTGAAGATATGGAAAGAGAAATATGCGGAAAGACTCTGGATGAAGCGAAGGATATAATTGAAAAATACTTGGCTTCCGTGGAAATGGTTGGCATATCCATTCAAGATTTTCGTGACGCTCTTGAGGAAGCGTACGAAAAGGCGAGGTGAGCATTTTGCCCAGAAAAAGGGCGGAGGAACTCGCCAAGAAAATGAGGGAAATATCTGTTGCGGAGTTCTTTGAAAAGAATAAGCAGATATTGGGCTTTGATTCCCTCCAGAAATCAATGGTCATAGCGGTTAAGGAGGCGGTGGATAACTCCCTTGATGCCTGCGAGGAGGCGGGAATCCTTCCTGATATACTTGTGGAAATAAAGAAAGAAAAAGGAAGGGATGAGTACAAAATAGTTGTGGAGGATAACGGTCCGGGAATAGTGAGGAAAAAAGTCCCTCTTGTTTTCGGAAAACTCCTTTATGGTTCAAGGTTCCACGCGATGAAGCAGAGTCGGGGACAACAGGGAATCGGTATATCTGCGGTGGTTCTCTACGCTCAATTAACCACTGGAAACCCGGCGGTAATAATAACCAAAACGGAAAGCGACTACACCGCTTATAAAACCATCCTGCGAATAGATACCAGAAAGAACGAGCCCATAGTAATATCACAGGAACCACACATCTGGAACAAGCCCCATGGAACGAGGGTGGAGGTAATCATTAAAGGAAGATACGCGCGGGGAAAGCAGAGCGTTTATGAATATTTACAAAATACTGCCATAGTTAATCCCCACGCGAGAATAACTTTAATTGAGCCAGATGGGAAGAAAACGATATTTGAAAGGGCCGTGGAAATATTACCTCAGGTACCGAAGGAAATAAAGCCTCACCCTCACGGAATAGAACTCGGGGATTTGATGAGATTGGCGAAGGAAAGTAGTGCTAAGACGGTGGAAAATTTTCTTGCGAGGGATTTCTCAAGGATAAGTCCCAGGAAAGCAAAGGAAATATGCAAATCTGCGGGTATAGATTGCTCCAAAAAACCTTCCGATCTCACGCTTAAAGAAGGAAAGAAACTTCTGGAAGTTTTTCAGAAAACGAAGTTTATGCCCCCACCAACCGATTGCTTATCACCAATAGGCGAAAAATTAATAAAAAAAGGATTGAAGAATGTTCTCGGAAATCTTCGCCCGTCGTTCTATGCTCAACCTGTTACGAGAGAGCCCAAAGTTTACGGCGGAAATCCGTTTATTGTGGAAGCGGGCTTAGTATACGGAGGAGACCTTCCTTCCGATTCTCAGGTCAAGATTCTGAGATATGCCAACAGAATTCCGTTGCTTTACCAACAGGGTTCATGCGCCATAACCAAGGCGGTTGAGAGCATAGATTGGAGAAGATACGGATTAGAGCAGAGGGGCGGGAAAGGAATTCCAGTGGGGCCAGCGATAATACTCGTTCACATAGCATCCACGAGAATTCCGTACACTTCGGAGGCGAAGGAGGCGATAGCTGAGATACCTGAAATAGTGAGCGAGATAAGGAACGCTCTTCAGAAATGCGGAAGGGATTTGAGAATGCACATAGCCAAGAATCGCAGAAAAAGTAAGGTTTCGGAGAAGTTTCAAATAGTGCAGAAAATACTTCCAGAAATCGCCAGAAAGAGCGCGGAAATATTGGATAGGCCAGTGCCTTCGCTGGAAAGGGTCATAGCCAAAGTTATGAATGTGGTCTGGATAGATGAGAGTTTTGAGAAGAAGGGCAACGAGATAAGAATAAAAACCAAGATAGTGAATTATACCGACAGAAAGAGGGAATTCAAACTCTACGCGGATGTCCCTCTGGGAAAGATAATCAATGCTAATCCACCCGGCGAGATAAGGGAGGACGATGTTGTTGTGTGGGATGTATCCGTACAACCCTACGAAACCGAAAACTACGAGATTATTCTTACGAACGCATCCAATTACTCTGAGACGACCTACTATGTGGAGGGAATAAATCCCGTTATGGTCATAGGTGCCGAACCTCTGCCAGGAGATTGGGATATAAAAACTCTTGAGATTATAGAGGAAGAAAGCGAAGAAGAGGAGGAAAAGGAAGAAGAGGAAATATACGAGGAGGAAGAGGTATGAGTGAGGAAGTTCTGAACTCTTTGAGAAAAATTGCAGAAAAAATTTATGAAGATATTGAAAAGGGTGAAATTCCCAGCATATCCCTGCCTTCAAGAACCAAGAAAAATATCGTCTTTGATCCATATTCCTGCGTGTGGAAATACGGGGATTCAAAGATTGTTAGAAGCGCAAAAAAATTGTCGGGTGCATATATGCTTCTCAGAACCATGTATGTGATAGATTTCATAAAGGAGATGCTGGAAAAGAATAAGTCATCCACGCTCAGGGAGATGTACTACATATCCGAGGGCTGGGGCTTGGCGAAGTTTCACAGTCAGGATGAGAGCAACAAACTGGCAGAGGATTTGGAAATAATCACCAAAATGCTTAGAGAGGATTTTCATCTCCGCCCAGAAGAGGATGGCGCGAGCATTATAGGAAATATAACGATAGAGGAAACCACCAGGAAAGGGGATAAAAGGAAGATAAACTGCAGGGATGATGTGGGCGATGCAGGATATTCCATACCGTACTATGTTGAGAAGGATAAATTACGCTTCGTGGATTGTGACGCGGATTTCGTTATAGCCATAGAGACCGGCGGTATGTTTGACCGTTTAGTGGAAAACGGATTTGATGAGAAGGCGCGGGCAATACTCGTACATCTTAAAGGCCAACCGGCGAGGAGTACGAGAAGGTTGCTGAAAAGACTAAATGAAGAACTCGGACTTCCCGTCGTGGTTTTCACTGATGGTGATCCATGGTCCTTCAGAATATTCGCATCCATAGCATATGGCGCCATAAAAACCGCCCACATAAGCGAATATTTGGCAACGCCTACCGCGGAGTTCATAGGAATAACTCCAAGCGACATTGTAAACTATGATCTGCCCACGGATAAACTTACGGATAGGGATATAGCCGCTCTTAAGGCGGAACTTGAAGACCCGAGATTTCAGACGGAATTTTGGAGGAACGAGATAAACCTCATGCTTGAGATAAAGAAGAAGGCGGAACAGCAGGCCCTGGCAAAATACGGCTTGGATTATGTTACGGATGTATACCTTCCAGAAAAATTAACCCAGATGGGCATTCTGCGGTAATGGAGTAGTCAGTAATGACCCGCGCATATTGTTCTTGCTGGTTAAATCTGTAATAGGAAATAAATTTTAAATAAAAGGAAGTGATAGAGATAGATATGGAGATAGTGATAAAAGTGCCTGAAGATATGGAGGAGGGATTGCGAGAGATATTAAAAGTTCTTGAAATACCACATAGATATATTCACATAGGGGCGAAGGAAAAAGGAATCCTTTTAGCAAAGAAAGTTATGGAAATTATGCTCAACAGGAACATCAAGGAAATATGTTCCTATTATAAACATTTCGATTGCAAAATTTGTCTTACAACTAGCAGATACCCTGTGTGCAGCATCAATATTCATATTTATACTTACTTTGAAGAAATAGGAGGAGGTCGCTATGAATTGGAGATTAAATTTTCTAAATGACAAAAGATTTCGTTATATTAATGATCCCAAGAAAAATATACGTGATTACATAGCCATATCGGTTATAGGTTCTGTGGTCGGCATAATATTTGTTTTATATATCCTTCCATTTCTCATTCTACATGTGGAATTCAAACCTTTCCAAAAAATAGTTTACTCGGCTTTTGCAATATTTTATATCATATGGGAAATTCATCTATGGATTGTCGGTGATTATATGCGGTATTCCTTGCAACCTATCAAGTTAAAGATTTCAGATGAAGGTTTAGAAATAATAAACATGTTTGGAAGATACAGGAGGATACAGTGGAACGAGATCAAAAATATAGAATACTCAGAAAAGCTAAACATGTATGTAGCAAAAATAATTCCGAATCCGAAGCCACCACCGATAATAGCGCCGCGCAAGATCAACATCGGACTGGATTTAGAGATAGGACCTATGGTGCTAAAGTACTGGGAGAGCAAGCGCAAATCTCAACACGAAATCGGAAATGAGTAAGGTTTAAGTATTAGGAGGTGATAGAGACAGTGATGATAAACGAGAAGGCGTTGATAGTGTTAGAAGAGATAGAAAAGGAGTTAAAAAGTATCAAGAAGAGCATATTTGGAGGTAAAGTAGTTAAACTGAGGGGAAGAATAAAAGCCGTCGTGGATGAAGACGAAATTGAGAGTATAAAGAAACCGCTGTTCAGGGTTGAGTAGTGATGTATGTTATAGATACACATGCACTTGTCTGGTATTTGACGGATGACGACAGGCTTGGTGCAAAAGCACGGGAAATTCTAACGAAAATAGATAATGGAGAGGATACTGGAGTTATTCCGAGTATAGTTATTTTGGAAACGCTTGCTGTTTTTGAGAAGAAAGGTTTACGCGATTTGTTTTCTGAGATATACACAGAAATCAAAGAATCATCTAATTATTTAATCTATCCTCTCTCATCGGAAATAGCTGATGAAGTCATTAATTTACCTTCAGAACTGGAATTACACGATAGGGTGATTATGGCTACCGCTAGATATTTAGGAACCCCAATCCTGACAAAAGATAAGACTCTCCAAAAATATCACCGATATACCATCTGGTAAAAAGTTACTTATATAGGGTGGTTATTAGTGCAAAATAAAAATTCCGACAGCGATGGCTTAGCGAACATAGAGATGGCAATTTTGATAGAGGTTTCATGAACTATAGACTCATGAACCTGCTCAAAGAAAAGTGCTCAGGGAAGTGGGCAATTATAGATGATCCTATGGATGTACTACCAATGTTACGCCGCCGACGCAAAAAGGCAAAACAAAAAGTGGAAACACAATCTGAGCATGGACGATGGGGCTGAGGAATGTTTAAATATGTGGAGGCGATATGAGAAGTATGGGAGAAGTAGGGATAGAGATTGAAGGAATTAAGGAATTAATAATTCACAGAGCGAAGGATTATCAATCAATACTTTTGGCAATAAGGGTGCAGGACAGCTTACGCAGAAAAGTATCTGGAAAAGAAACTACGGATATAATAAGAGAGTGGAGAGATAACAGATGATTCTGGACGCATCGGTTATATTAAAGTGGTTTATTGAGGAGAAAGATACGGATAAAGCGCTGAAAATACGAGATGACTATGTAGCAGGTAAGATAGACATAGAGATCCCTGATTTGCTCATATATGAATTAGCGAATGTTCTGAGATATAAGCAGTTTACAGCTGAAGAGATAAAGAGCGCAGTCAAATCCATTTTTGATATGGATTTTCTGATAGTTACGCCTACTCCATTGCTCATATATACAGCGTCCAAAATAGCTTTAGCACAACAAATTACAGTTTATGATGCAACCTATGTTGCATTAGCTGATTACTTTAATGCACCGCTTATAACTGCAGATAAAAAACTATACGAAAGAACACACAAGGATTATAAAGTGATTCTTCTTAGTAACTATGAGTAGCCAAAATCACATGCTTTTGCTTTTTAAAAATAATGCTTTACACAATAATTCACTAACTCTCTACAAGAACGAAACTGGCGCCTACATAGACAGCGACGAGGACAACATTCCGGACATCGTGGAATCACTTCTCTCCAACAATTCCACCTTCGCGAAATTTGCGAGTCTGTTTGCTGATCCGACCTCGGAATACTACAATGCCTCTCTCTGGGAGAACTACTCCTGGTGCATAGCGTATTTCTATTCGATACAACACATACTCGTTCCACCTGCTGGAGGACTGGCTAGAGGATCCGAGTAATCCGCCGGTACTTCCGATAATCGGTCAGGTGTTTCCGAGCAAGGATAGCGTGTGGGAAGCGATAGAGTGGCTTAAGGAGCAGGATCCGGTGAACGAGTCGTGCGCGGAGAACGCCACTCAATGGCTCAGAGACGAATTCAACCCGATAATAGTGGAATCAATGTCTCCGGTGATTACTCAATTCGTAGCGGTAACTGATGTTGGCTGTTTCTATGCCTACACGAAAGTAACAGTTGAGTTAAGAGACCCAAGCGGAATCGGCAGAATAATTCTCAAATCCCTTCCGGAGAAGGATGTTCCTCTCATCTATGATATCCGCATATTCAATGGCAGCGGAGAAAAAATCTGGAGCGTAGAGAATATAGGCCAATCATCGGAGGGATAAAATATGGGTATTGCAGAAACATTGCAGTATATAGGTGCATGGGGATCCCTTATGAGTATGATTGTGATGGTAATTCTTGGATATATATATCTTTATCATCCACGATGTAAAAAGGATAAAGCATTATTTCATAAAATTGAAATGATTTTTCACATGAGTATTGACATCCTTATATTTTTTGTTTATTTGTTTAGTGCGCCATTATTTTATGATGAGAAAGTTCCCTTAAACATAAAGTTAGGGTTGATATTTCTTGGAGTAATTTCAATGGTAGCTGGTGCATTGCGAATAAAAACTGACTATAAAAAGTATAAAAACAGCTTGAAGATGAAAAAAGAAAATTTACTAGAACTAGAAATGGGTGTTAAGAATGATTGATGGAAATGAACTGAAGTACTGGAATGAGACGAAAGGACTTGATATGGACACGGCGGTTAAGTACTGCCACATACCCGATGTAGACAACGATAGCATTCCAGATGGAAAAGAAATCAATGGCTGGACTGTTAAAATAATCGTGGGCTACGATGAAGAAAACAATCCGATAAGTAAGGATGTAACTCTTTATGGAGATCCGCTGGCACCGTATCGCGAACCAAGAAAGGTAGACGGCGAACTCGGAGATTACATAGACAGCGACGAAGATAATATCCCGGACATAGTGGAGAGTTTACTTTCCAATAATTCCACATTTGCAAAATTTGCGCGCCTCTTTGCAGATCCAACCTCGGAATATTACGATCTCTGGACATCCTACAACTGGACAATCGCTTACTTCTTCTCCGTGAGAAATAATAGGAATTTCCACTATTATCTTGATCTTCTGGATGCAAATAAATACAGCGCCGAACAAATAGCGAATTTCATTGCGAGATGGAACAACACAGCGCCACACAACAAATCGTGCGCGGAGAACGCAACACAATGGCTGAGAGATGAGTTCAATCCATTAATCACCGAAAGTATGGCGCCCGTGATTACAGAGTTTGTTGTGAATACAAAAACGAACGGGTGGATAGTGTGGCAGACTATTCCAAATTACACAGCGCATGTGGTTGTAGAGATTCGGGATGTATCGGGAATTTCAAGGGTGAGGATACGTTCAATTTGTCCGGATGTTTTTGGCACTATGAGCTGGACGAAGATTTGGGAATACAGTGGTGAGGATACTGTGGTAAGTGTGGATACGATCATAGATATAACGGAGGTATCTGCCACCGCCTTCTACAACATAACGGTGAACGGTACGGATAGCTTGGACAACGCCGCAGAGTGGAATAAGACAATCTACGGGCCGGCTGGCATAGCCGTACATACCATCGCTGATATTCTCAAAACGTTCAGAGAATTTCTACGAATTGTAGGGTATAAAATAGGGAATGCATACGAAATGTTAATACGATGGATAATTTCTGTTTTGAAAAATATTTTATATCCTGTTTCTGAAAGTACAGGGCATTCACTATATTCTTATGTAAATGAGAAGGCGAACAGAAAACCGGAAGTTAGTAACATTGCTGAACTCAAAGCAAAATTAAATGTGTATTCTATAAGGACTGATCTGGAGTTAACCACTATTTTCTCCAAGTATATAATTGCGCTTTATGAAGCTGGCAGTTTTGTAGCCATGTATATCAACATACCCTCTATTATGAGGATATTTTTCGGAGTACTGAGCGATAGTGTGAATATAATGCTGAGTGTATTCGGATTCATCCCCTCATATCCAACACCGCCTAAATCTGTTGTTGAAAAGATGATACAGTTCCTTACCAAAAATGTGGATATAAGCTCGGTGGACTCCTACCGTAGATTTTTCCTGAGCTATGCATATAACATAATCGGGAGTGAGATAGAAATCCAGAGAAATTTGAATGATGCCTCAGAAGTTAAATATGCTCTCATTATTGGGGAATACGATGAGAGCATAGAAAACAGCGTGAAGCACGATTATTATGAACTTGAAGCTCTTTTATTGCAAAAAGGCTATACTCTAATAGAATCATCGCACGGAAATAATCTCCAGCTCACCAAAAATCAGATAAAGCAGCTATTTACCCAGCTCGGAAGAGAGCTGAAGTCACATCCGGATGCCAAAGTATTCATAGCGTTTCTAGGACACGGATGGACAAATGGAGAGGATGGAGGATACACTCTCTATGACGACTCAATATACCTGTGGAGCGAAATGGCTTATGATTTTGATTTGGCTGTCCTTGACAGAAACGGCGATGGACAATTATCCGCAGATGAAATAAATAATCCTCCCTACTCCTCCCTCGTAATCTTATTCGCCACCTGCTTCTCCAGATATGCTATTGATGCTTTCAGCCTAAGAGATTTCCCTATGAAAAGAGTGCTAATTGCTACCGCTGATTATAACCAACAAAGCTATGGATGGAATTACCCACCTATTTCTTTTATGTTTTTCACAGGGCATTTTACAAACATATTACAAGGCGACTTCAAAGAGGAATTTCTGATGACTTTTACTCAAAT